>Ga0256845_1002549_pt1 | contig 13068 bp, 8 predicted proteins | sample RiftiametaG_FD_189101 | JGI IMG/M metagenome (GOLD analysis project Ga0256845, IMG submission 189101) | Tube worm associated microbial communities from hydrothermal vent at the East Pacific Rise, Pacific Ocean - Riftia | ecosystem: Host-associated > Annelida > Integument > Unclassified ... | reverse complement strand
GTGCTAGCGCCGTTAAGCACGATTGTACCGGCGCATGGCACCGGCGTTCTCAACCTCGAGGGACCGATCGCTGCATCGACAGCGGAGGAGCAATTTTTACCCGGCGATGTACCTGTCTTAAGGAACAGTGAGTCTGTTCCGGCGGTGCTCCGCGATCTCGGGGTCGGGGTTGTCGGCGTCGCCAATAACCACGCTGACGATCACGGGGAGGCCGGGCGGGGGGCGACGATCAGCCTGTTGCGGGCGGCGGATCTGGCGGTCGCTGGCGGAGATGCTGGGGTCGCTAGGATTGAGCGCGAGGGCATTCACCTGGCGATTACGGCCCACTATCTGCGCCCTGGGCAGAGGCCTGAATTTGCCGCCGAACTCCGAGAGGCGCGGACGCGGGCGGATCATTTGATCGCGACCTTTCATGTCGACGGGCCGCCCTCGTACCTTCCCTCATTCGAGTTGCGGGCGGCGGTTGAGGTCGCGATCGCGGCCTCTGCATCGCTGATCATCGCCCACGGGAGTCATGCGCTCGCTCGTCTCGAGCGCCGCGATGGTTCGGTGATCGCTTGGGGCTTGGGCAACCTCGCCTTCGCCTGCCATTGCACCGACGAAATCGACGCGGCGCTGCTGCGTGTTCGCCTGCGCAGGGACGCGGTGACGCTGGTTGAGTGGATCCCGATCGCGGCGGGTATCGAAGGCGCAGCTGTGGCTCCGCACCCAGAGCCGGCGCTGCTCATCGATCTCTTGGCTTCGCTCGGGAGTTCGCCCGGGCAGCGAGTTGGCAGCCGTTACCGTCTCGATCTCTAGTTTGCATGTCGTGCGCCCGCACGGGGCGCGGAGGGGTCATCAAGCCCCGTAAAGCCAGCCCTCTTCCATCCGATGACCCCAGTCGGAGATCGGCCCGCCGAGTTCCTTCTCGAGGCTCTTGACGATGCGGATGTTCTTGCGGTCGATCGAGGTGAGCAGCTTGCCGCTGAAGTCCGGGTTTGGTTCGTACCAAGCCTTGTCTTCGAAGGTCATCTGCAGCAGCCCGGAGTTGAAGATACGGCCGCGGCGGGCGTACACCGTGTTGCGCAGGATTCGGAGGTCGCGCAGTGAAAAGTCGCCGAGGTCGGCGACGCTCAAGAGTTCGTCGAGGCGTTCGGGCTCCTCTAAGGGCGAGGGACGCTCTTCGATCATCGAGCCCCCCTGCCACTCGCCCAGGCGTGCGGCGATCAGCTGGAATTCGATGGTATCGAGGCGCGAGGAGGTGCCTGCGAGCATTTTTTCGTTGAGCGCGTTGCGCTGCTCACGGAGCGTTGCCGGGGTGATCGCGTTGCCAAAGTCGACGATGCGTTCGGCGTTATGCAGGTCCACCTCGCCGAGCGTGCTGGCGTCGACGTCGTCCATGGGCTGGTACCAAGGTTGGGCGCTGAAGTACTGACGCAGCCATTGCTTGCGGAATTTTTGGCCGATCCTGGCGTAGATCGTGTTGCGCATCAGGTCGAGCTCGCGCAGCGAACGGTCCTTGAGATCATCGTCCGTGAGCGCTCGCTCGTAGTAGAGCGGCCGGCTGGGCTCGGGCTTGGCGGACTCGGGCTCGACGGATTTGGGGTGCTCGGGTGTTGGCGGCTCGGACTCGCTGAGAGCACCCGGTTTTTGATTCGCGACCAGAGGTTTGTCGGCGGTTTGGCTTTTGCCAGCAGGGCTTGCCGCCCGTTCGCCGCTCCTGGACGACTCGGGGCTCTGGCAGGCGATCGTGAGGGCTGCAAGGAGCAGAGGGAGGGCGCGTTGGACGACCATGGGGGATTCTACAGTCGCCCCGCGGATGGTTGAGTAAAGGTTTGAGGCCTGGGAGGACGGGCTCAAGAAGGCAGAAAACGAGCGCCTTACGTTGTTTTGAGCATCGGAGGGGCGAGATTTGTCCTGTCCTTGTGAGCCGTAGCGGTCGCGCGCTAATCTACCCGGGCTTGCGGACCTGCCAAGGCAATGGACGCGCCTCGCTCGGGCGGGGCATCGCGAGGATCCTCCAACCCGGGGTGGGCGTGGCCGCGCTCAGTCTGAGCGCCTGTCTCTTGGGGGGCGAGGCTGCGGGGCCGGGCTCGGACGCGCCCAAGGCGACGGCGATCGCATCGGTCGAGGTCCGCTCTGGAAGTTGTGGGCACGACGGCGAAGAGGGCCGCGGCTTTGCGTTTAGGGGCGAGCCCTTCGCGGTCTACGTCGGCGTTCATGCCGAGGTGCCGGTATCGTCGCGGATCCTCCGGATCTCTACCGGCATCGACGACCACGGTATTCGCGATCGCATCGTCACCTTCGACGGCTCGGATGTTGGGGAGTTCACGGCTTGCGTCGATGGTTTTGCCGTCGACTGGCCGCAGGAGGCGACGCTGCGGGTCGAACTCTTTGAGGCGAGCACCTGGGTGCAGACCCGCGAAGAAGGCTTTGCGGTGGTGCCCCGCGATCACATCGATACTGTTGTGTACCCGCGCTTCGCCCATCCGATCCGTCGCTACGGCACGCCGATCCGCCGCGGTGATTTCCTTCGGATCGAGGCCAGCTTTTACGTCGCCAACGGCACCGCCGAGACCAAAGAGTTTGACGGGGTGATCAGCGGCATGGTGCACGACGGCAGCCGAGCGCAGAGCTGGGCGATCCGCCTCGAGAAGCCGATCGAGGTCGGGCCCTACCAGATCTCAGAGGTTCGCGATTTTCATCTCTCTTATCCGCTGAGCTCCGGGCTCGGCCAGCGTCTCTATCGTGAGTCGCTCAGCATGTTGGTGTCGGCGCTTCGCGGCTCGCAGCCATCACCAGGCACCGAAACCAGGACCCTCGAGTGGGCGACCTTGCCGAGCATCGCCGTCGACGTTGTTTTTATCGGCGAGTTCACACCGCAGAAGCGGAACCGGGCGGCGATGGCCGTGATCGACGGCGCCAGCGGGTACCTCGAGAGCGCCGGCCTTACAGTCAATCGCACCCTTAGCCGTCACTACAGCGCCCAGGAACTCGGGATGAGCGACGTCGCGATCGAGGCCTTTACCCGGGTCGATGACGACGAGGAGGTCGCTGCCCTGGCTGCGTTCCAGCCCGCAAAGTCGATCGAGCGCTTGACGATCTTTGTCGTCGAGGACATGTGGACACCGCGCGGCGATCGGGGAGCCTATCGCGGCGGTTATGGCCATCCTACAGATCCCAAAACGCCCTTTCGTTCGCCGGTTCTCGAGATGCCGGTCGATCTGGGGGATAGCGGCTATCACAGCGGCTTCCAGGCCTTCGCTCAGATCGCCGCCCAGCGGATCGCCGAGGCACTCGGCGGGCTCGTGGAGGTCGACCATACGGAGTGCAAGGACATCAATCCGTTTCTCTCGGGCAACGCTTTTAACCTGATGTCGGCGGCCTCGGGGGCTTACTCCTGGGTGCTCAGCCCCTGTCAGCGCAAGCGTCTGAACAACCTGCCGTCGCTCTACGTGTTCTGAGCTTCGCAGGTCGTTTTGTCTTAGGCCTCTTCGGTCGCCTCCCGACGGGCTTCGAGTTCCTCCCAGCGGTTGAAGAGGGCCTCCGCGTCGGTGCGCGCAGTCTCCAATTCTCGCTGGAGCGCGGCGACGTCGGTGCTCTTGCATTGGTAGGTCGTCGGGTCGCCGAGTCGCTCGCAGAGCGAGCTCACTGCAGCTTCGGCGGTGTCGATCGCCGCCGGTAATTTTTCGAGCTCTAGGCGCTCGCCGTAGGTGAGGCGGCGCGGACCTTGGCCCTTGCTCTTGCCCTTGCCTTTGCCCTTGCCTTTGCCCTTGCCTTTGCCCTTGTCTTTGCCCTTGTCCGGGTCCTTGTCTGTGTTTAGAGCCGAGGTCGCCTCGCTCTTGGCCGCTGCGATCGCCTGTGCTTTGAGGGTCAGGTAGGTGCTGTAGTTGCCCTGGTAGAGCACGACCTGGCCGTCGCCTTCGAAGGTGAGGATCGATGTCGCCACCCGGTCGAGGAACCAGCGGTCATGGGTCACGATCAGAGCGGTGCCCCCGAAGTCGATGAGCATCTCCTCGACCGCACCGAGGGTGGCGATGTCCAGGTCGTTGGTCGGCTCGTCGAGCAGCACCAGGCTCGCGCTCTGTTGCAGCATGCGGGCGAGGGCGACCCGGGCCCGCTCACCGCCCGAGAGCGACGCGATTTTTTGCATCGCCGCGTGGCCGTCGAAGAGGAAGCGTTCGAGATAGGCGGAGACGTCGAGGGTCTGGTCGCCGATGGTCACGCTGCGACGATCCCCGGCGATCGACTCGCGTACGGTGTCGTGCTCGTCGAGGCCAGAGCGGTTCTGGTCGAGATAGGCGACCTGTTGTGCGCGGCCGAGAACCACCTCGCCTGCGGCTGCCGGATGCTCGCCGAGGATCGTGCGCAGCAGGGTCGTTTTGCCGCAGCCGTTGGGTCCGAGGATGCCGATGCGCTCGCCCTGGCGCAGGGCCAAGGTGAGCCCGTCGATCAGGCGAGCGCCGCCTTGCTCGAGGTTGAGGTTGCGAAATTCGACGACCGTTTTGCCCCCCCGAGTGCCGCTGATCGCCATGGATACCGAGCGATCGACGGGCGGCGGTCCTTCGGCGAGGGCGCCTTCGGCCCGCTGGATCCTCGCCTTTTGTTTAGTGCCGCGGGCCTTGGGCTGGCGGCGCAGCCACTCGAGTTCGCGGGCGATGAAGCGCTGGCGGTTGGTCTCGGTGCGCTTGGCATGAGCTTGACGCTCGGCGTGCGCGGCGAGGTAGGCCTCAAAGCCGCCGTCGTACGAGAAGACTTGGCCGTGTTCGATTTCCATCGTGCGATCGACGAGGCGGTCGAGGAAGTAGCGATCGTGAGTGATGAGCAGCAACGCGCCGCGGAAGCTGTCGGCGAGGTAGCGCTCGAGCCACTCGATGGTGGCGACGTCGAGGTGGTTGGTCGGCTCGTCGAGAATTGCGAGGTCGGGGGCGGAGACCAGAAGGCGGGCGAGGGCGACCCGTCGACGCTCGCCGCCGGAGAGCCTGTCGACGATGACGGATGCATCGGCGATGCCGAGGCGAGCGAGCAATGCGGTGGCCTCGTGTTCGCGCTCCCAGCCCCCGAGGCGTTCGATCGCTTGGGCGGCGGCGCTTTGCTCGGTGACCAGCTGTTCGGCATCGCCGTTGCCAGTGCGCAGGCATTCGCTCGCTCGCGTGTGTCGGGCCATGGCATCGCGCCAGTGGGCGAGGCCCGCGAGAACGGCATCGGCAGCGCTCGCTCCTGCGGGAAGATCGGGGACCTGATCGAGCAGAGTGACGCGGACGTCGCGGCGGCGGGTGACGTCCCCAGCATCGGGTTCTGTGAGGCCGGCGAGAATCCGCGCGAGGGTCGATTTTCCTGAGCCATTGCCGCCGATCAGGCCGACTCGTTCGCCGCTGCCGAGGGTCAACGAGACATCGTCCAGGATCGTTCGAGTGCCGTAGCTCTTGTGGAGTCCATGGGCGGTGATGAGCGGCATGCCGCATCGTAGTTCGCCGGCAGGGTAGGTCGCGCTCTTTTTGAACCCGGACTTTGCGGCGCCGGCGACAGTCGACACGGGCTGGGATCGCTGGTAAGCCTATTGAGCCATGGCGCATTCACGGGCGCTCTGCGAGAGCCAGGACTTATTCGGGTTCTTCATAGTACGGACAGCCGTCATCGTTGTTCGGGCGCCAGTCCGGCTCGCAGCACCCCGTATCCATCGAGCCATGGAGATGAGGAAAGCGTGAAACTGTTCATTGGTGGACTCGCCTGGGGGACCGACGAGGCTTCCCTTCGCGCAGCATTCGAGAAGTTCGGCGCGGTGACTAACGCGGCGGTGATCCTTGATCGAGACACGGGCCGTTCGCGGGGCTTTGGCTTCATCTCTTTCGCCGACGCCGATGCGGGTAAGCGGGCGCTCACGGAGATGAACGGCTTCATGCTCGACGGTCGAGCGATCCGCTGCAGCGAGGCCACCGAGCGTCCGGGTCGTGGCCGCGGGGACCACGGCGGCGGAGATCATCGCGGTGGAGATCATCGCGGCGGAGATCATCGCGGGGATCATCGAGGCCCGCGTCCGATTGTCGAGACACGCATGGGGGGGCGATCGTTTAGCCAGGAAGAGGGCCGGCAGTCAGGTCGCGGTGACAACCGTGCTCCGAGTCGAGGTCCCAGTCCGCGTCCGTCGGGCCCGCGTTACCAGAGCGCACAGCCCTTCGGAGCCACGCCGCCCGGCGCTGACGATCGATCGAAGCGAAGCCGCGAGAAAAAGCGTCGGGTCCGCGAGTCCGCACCGATCGATGATGATCGTGGCGCTCGCTCACGGGCTCCCCGTCGTCGCGGTGGCGGTGGCGGGGGTCGTCCAGGCATCTTCAAAAATCTCGAGGACTACGACGACGATGTCGAGTAGGGCGTTGGCGGCGACCTTGGTGGTCGCCTCCTGCGGCGGTCCTGCGACGATCGATCCCGGGACCGAAGCGCGCTCTGTCTGGGAGACGCGCTGCGTAAATTGCCACGGGCTTCACGGTCGTGGGGATGGTCCGGCAGGTCGGGCGACCTTTCCTCCTCCGCGTGACTTCGGCGATCCTCGCTGGCAATCGAGCGACGACCGAATCCGCCTGGCGATTCTCGACGGCGGCGTCGCTGCGGGGTTGAGCCCGGTGATGGCTCCCAATCCAGATCTGCGTGACAAACCAGCGGTCGTAGAGGCTCTAGTGGCCATCGTGCGCAGCTTTAGGGCCGTTCAGGCGGAGCCGCCAGGATCGAACTAGAAGCCGGCGATCGCCACCGGCGTCATCGAGCGCACAGTCTCGCCCTGGCCGAGCTGGCCCTGTTTATTGTCACCCCAACAGAGCACGCGACCGGTCTTGGTGCGCGCGCAGGTGTGGCTCTGACCGGCGGCGATCGAGGTCGCATCGGCGATGCGCTGGCTGAGCACAGGGACCTTGTGGATCGAGCGCGGGGCCTCGCCCAGGGCACCGTTGCTGTTGTCACCCCAGCATTGCAGGAGCCCCCCAGGGGTCAGCGCGCAGACGTGGTTGTCGCCGGCGCTCAGATCGAGCACGCCCCGGAGGTTGGTGACCGGCACACGCATCGTCCAGTCATTGCTGGTGCCGGCCCCGAGCGCGCCGCTGCCTCCACCGCCCCAGCAGGCGACACCGCCGGTCGAACGCCGGCTGCACGAGTGATTCTCGCCGAGCGCCAGTCCGGTCGAGTCGGCGAGCTTGCGGACCTGCACCGGCTTCGGCTGAGGTACGCTCAGGTCAGCTGCGCCTGCGCCATTGCCGAGCTGTCCCTTGGTATTGGCGCCCCAGCAGGAGACCGCGCCGGCGGCCGAGCGCGCGCAGCTGTGACTGCCGCCCGCAGAGATGTCGACGATGCCGCTGAGCGAGCTGACGCGGGCGGGCCTTGTGCTGCTCTGGGATTTTCCCTGACCGAGCTGGCCCTGACTACCCTCGCCCCAACAGACGACCGAGCCGTTGCCTCGGCGGGCGCAGGTGTGATCGCGGCCGGCATCGATCTGGACGGCATCGGCGAGTCCGGCGACGGGGCTAGGTGTCGAGTGGTCTTTTTTTCGGTTGCCGCCGTCGCCTAGCTGGCCGAGATCGTTGGCACCCCAGCAGACCACCTGACCGCTGCGACGCCGGGCACAGGCGTGGGCACGACCGGCGGAGACATCGACCGCGTCGCTGAGCTTACGGACCTGCACGGGCTTCATGCCGCCCTTGCCGGGTGCGCCGTTGCCGAGTTGACCTCGATCGTTGGCGCCCCAGCAGGCGACATTGCCGGTCTCTAGCGGAGCGCAGCTAAAGCCCGCGCCGGCGGTGATGCCAGCCGCACCTTCCAGCCCCTTAACCGTTCTTCGGCTGCCGTCATCGACTGCGGGCGGCGGCAGATCGCCGAGCAGCGATCCGCCGTTGCTGCCCCAGCAGAGCACGGCGCCGGAGCCTGTGAGCGCGCAGGAGTGATCGTCGCCGAGGGCTAGATCGCGGATGTCCTGGATGCCGGAGACGGGCGCCGCTTGGCTGTGGCTTTGGAGGCTGCCGTCGCCGAGCGCTCCTTCGTCGTTGTTGCCCCAACACACCGCGCGGCCACTGGTTAGGCGAGCGCAGCTGTGTCGCCTGCCGACGGCGATCGCCGCGACCCCGCGCAGGCCGGAGACGGCACCTGGTCCCGGGCGAGTGCCGTTGCCTGCCGGGTTGACGCCTGCCTGACCGTCGCGGTTTTCGCCCCAGCAGACGACGTCGCCCTGGGGCCTGAGTGCGCAGGTATGATCGCCGGCTGCTGCGATCGCCTTGATCTTGCTGAGGCCGGGCACGGGGGCGGCGCTCGGGCGTCGACCCTTGGTGCCGTCGCCGAGCTGGCTGCGGCCACTCTCGCCCCAGCAATAGACCTGTCGGTCACCGCTGAGGGCACATGTATGGGCGCGTCCGGCGGTCAGGGCAACCGCATCGCGGACGCCCTGCACGACCACCGGGGCGACCCATACAGCACGCCCGGAGCTGCCCGCCTGTCCGCCGCGATTGTCCCCCCAGCAGACCACCGCGCCGGACTTGCGGAGGGCACAGGTATGGTCGTCGCCAGCGGTCAACGAGATCGCATCCTGGAGTCCGCGGACCGCGACAGGGCCTGCACTTTGCACCCCTGGGCGGCCGCGGCCATCGCCGAGTTGACCGGCGCCGTTGCTACCCCAGCAGAGCACCTGGCCGGTGCTGATGAGGGCACAGCTGTGGTGACTGCCGGCGACGATTCGAGTCGCGCCTGCGAGCCTGCTGACCGGCTGCGGTGTCGGGGTTTCGCGCAGGCCGGAGGAGCCGAGTTGACCGTCGCTGTTGCTGCCCCAGCAGAGCACCTCGCCGGAGGCCCGACGGGCGCACATATGGTCTGCACCGGCCGCGAGTTCGACCAGTTCTGGACCGCCGAGCGCCGTGGTTTTTGGCATCGGTGGGGTGTTCTCGACCTCCGCCGGCGCAGTGGTCTCGCCCTTGTCCTTGCAGCTGGTGCCAGCGAACAGGAGGAGGAGCGCAAGAGGGGCTAGGGGGGCGAGGGCACGCACCGGAGCAGCCTACCCGAAAATAAAGCGACCCCGAGGTTGGAGAACCTCGGGGTCTTTAAGAGTCGGGGCGAGAGGATTCGAACCTCCGGCCTTTCGGTCCCGAACCGAACGCGCTACCAGGCTGCGCTACGCCCCGATTGGAGCCGGGTGACTAGCAGAGGCTGGCGTCGCTTGTAAAGGGTGATCGACGCCACGCCGCCGACACTGCGAGCACGGGCGTTGTAGGCCCTGAGCGCACGCGGTGTAAATCGGGCGATTGCGGGCGCTTTAGGGGGGAGCTGAAGTTCGCATGGAGGGATTCGGATATGTCGAGAGTTTTCTCGCGAGTGCTTCGAAGCCGCTGCGGGCCGTGGTGGCCTGCGCGATTCGGGATCCGTAATTGTCGATGTCTTCGAGGCCCAATCGTCGCGTCGGCCAGTATATGAAAACGCCTCAAGAGACATGTCCATATGGACATACCGCGACACCACAGCTCCGAACCCTACTGGCTGATCGAGAGCGTGAAGGGGCCGACCGTAAACCAGTCTTCTTTGCCGAGATGCACCGGCTTGCGGATCGGCTTGCCGCGCACTGTCACGGAGCCATCGCCGAGGATGGGTCGCAGGTGCGGCCTGGTGGGGATGCCACTCCACTCGATGACCGCATGCACCCGGCGGATCTGGTCGGATCCGCGGAGCGGGATTTCGCATTTTTCACCGGCGCCGATGCGGTAGGAGCCCGGCAGGAAGAGATGGCTCTCCTCGTTGCCCATGTCGTCGCGAAGCTTGAGCGTCGCGGCGATCGGGATGCCGAAGTCGCTGTGCAGGATCTTACCGAGGATGTTGGCGAAGGCACCGGCGTCGGCGGGTCGCTCTTTTGGCTCTTTGCTCAGGGCTTGCTCGACGCCGTCTGCGAGGCTCTGCGGTAGCTTGCGGCAGCTTCGGTGGCTGCGGATCGGCACCACCGGCGACTCGGAGTGGGCCTTGAGCCAGCGCAGCGGTCGATCGCGAAACTCGTTGCGCACATCGTTGAGTGCCCGGCCGCGGTGAAAGGGGGAGCGAGCCGAGAGCAGCTCGTAGAGGATCATGCCCAGGCTGTAGACGTCGCTCGCCGGGGAGAGGATGCGGGTCTTGAGCTGCTCGGGTTGGCTGTAATGTGGCGTGCCGACAACCATGTGGGTCTGGGTCGCGTTGACGCCGACCACCGGCGAGCCGTCCCAGGATCGGGCGAGGCCGAAGTCCAAGACTTTGATGTGGCCGTTGTCTTGGATGAAGATGTTCTCGGGTTTGACGTCGCGATGCACGATGCCGCGGGCGTGGGGTTCGGAGAGCCCGAGGCACGACTGGTGGACAATGGTCACCGCTTGCGCCGGATGCAGCGGGCGTTCGAAGGTGTGCCACTGATTGAGCGGCGAGCCCTCGAGGTAGTCCATCAACATGTAGACGTGGCCGTCGGGGCGGAGGCCGCAGTCAAAGGTGCGGACGACGTGGGGGTTGGTCAGGCCGCGGAGGATCGTGATCTCGCGGAGCGCACGTTGGGCCTGATCTCCCGAGGTCACCGGCTCGTGTGTGAGCTTGAGCGCGAGCGGTCGGTCGTAGCCCTTGACCTCAACCTTATAAACAGTCGCGAATGCCCCGGCCCCGAGGATTCGCAAGACCTTCGTGGTCCCTGCGTAAGTATCACCCGGTTTGAGCTCGAGGGGCATCGTCCCAACCCGCGGCAAAGCTACCACGTACAATCCCGGCGCGGCATGTCAGCGCCCACCGATCCACTCATCCCTCTCTGCAAACTTCTCGACCCAGCTCGTTCGGGGTCGTGGCCGGAGATGCGTGAATTCGCTCTCATTGCCACTGATGTTGACGGCACTCTGACCCGGGCAGGGGCCCTTTGTTCGGAGGTCTTGGTCGCGATCCGCGAGCTCGTCGACGCCGGCTTCGAGGTGCTACCGGTCTCTGGGCGGCCGGCGGGTGAGGTCCTCGGCCTCTGCCGTTACTTGCCCGGGGTGCGCCGCGGGCTGGCGGAGAACGGCCTCCTCGAGATCGTGCCGGACCGGGCTCCCCGCTGGCTCCGCACGCCGACCGACAAGTCTCGCCTGCGGGCGGTCGGTGATCTCCTCAACGCCGAGCACGGTGCGGAGCTCGAGCTCGTCGGTGATGACTTCTGCCGTTTGGGTGACGTCGCCTTTGAGCGCGCCGGTCGAGGGGAGCCCGAGCTGCTCCGGCTGCGGGCTGCTGCGACCGCGGCGGGCGTTCATCTGACCTGGTCGAATGTGCATGTGCACCTGGCGGAGGCGATCCCCGACAAGGGAGCCGCACTGCTCCAGCTCGCCTCCGAAAGTGGCATCGATCCCCGCACGATTGTGACGATCGGCGATGCCCCCAACGACGCCGGCCTCTTTGTCGCAGGTCGTTTTGGCCTGACTGTTGGCACCGCCGATGTCGGGCGTCAGCGCGATTATTTCCCGTCTCTGCCCCAGGCGATGACCGAGAAGGCCGAGGCCTCCGGTTTTCTTGAGCTGGCCGCGGCCCTCCTGCGGGCGCGACGCCAGGCGTGAGCGCAAAACGCGCAGCCTCTCACAGGGGGGACGCGTGAAACCAAGGCCGGCCATTCGGGGTCGAATTCTCCGCGACCTGTCGGACCGCTTGCGTGGGCACAGCACACAGCGGCAAGATCCGTGCTATGCCGCCGAGCGGCTGCTCTGGGCCCGATTCTCATGACTTCAGCCTCGCCCTCCGCTGCTCCTTGGACCTCGCGTCTCTCCTTTACCCGTTGGGCTCGCTACCGGCTCTTTGGGCTGTTCTTTGTGATCGCAGCACCGCTCGTTGTCGGTGGGGGCTGCCAGGCAAACGCCAGTCTCGGTAAATCGGCCGAAGACGACGAAGAGGAGGACAAAGAGGAGGCCGTTCCGGTCCTGCCCGGCGCGATTGAGCAGGGATCGATCGCCGCTGTGATCACCGCTGCGAGCACCATCGAGGCCGAGCAGCAGGTGACGATCCACGCCGAGTCGACCGGGCGCATCGTCGCCCTGAGGTCGGAGGAGGGCGACAAGGTCAAGAAGGGCGAGAAGCTCGCCCGGATCCGCTTTGACGCCCAATCAAGCGCGTTGCTCCGCGCCAATACCTCGCTCTCCAAGGCCTTAGAGGACGCCAGTCGGGCGGAGCGGCTCTTTCACGACGGCGTGATCGGCAAAGAAGAGTTCGACATCTCGCAAAACAGTCTGGCGCTCGCCCGCTTGGACGTAAAAGATCGCCATCGCGAGATCCGCAATACCAAGATCGTCGCGCCCTTTGCCGGCACCATCACCGAGCGCTTTGTCGCCGAAGGGGCCTTTGTCAGCAACGGCGCTCAGGTGCTCTCGATCATCGATTTTAACTCGCTGGTCGCGCGGGTCTACGTGCCCGAGAAGGAGCTCGATCGCCTGCGCTTGGGGCAGGCCGCCGAGATCGTTGGCAAGGCCGCCAAGGGTCGCCAAGGGGTCGGTACGGTCGACCGCATTGCGCCGATCGTCGACGCTTCCACCGGCACCGTAAAGGTCACGATCAAGCTGCCGCCCGATCTCTGCGGCCCCGGTGGTTTCTTGCCGGGCATGTACGCTGAGGTCGTCATGACCACGGAGCAACGCGAGAATATCCCGCTCGTGCCCAAGTCGGCGGTGGTCTACGACGAGGAACAGACCTACCTCTTTGTCATTCCCGAGGCGGTCGACGGCGCGGAGTTGCGGGCCAAGCGGGTGCGCATCGAGGTTGGGCTTCAGGACGCCGAGCGCATCGAAGTCGTCGACGGTCCGCCGTCCGGCGCAAAGATCATCGTTGCCGGTCAAAATGGTCTCAAAGACGGCGCCTTGATCGTGCTCGTTGACGCCCAGGGCAAGCCGCTCGGTGACATCGAAGCAGAGCCTGGGACCGCTGCCGAGGAATAGCGGCCGGTGGTCGATTCAACCGACGTGTGCGCGCGTCTAGCCTGAGGGGTCGGGGTACTTCGAGATGAGCGATCGCAAGGACACGCCCAGTGACAGGAGCCCCGAGGCGACCTCTCAAGGTGAATTCAACATGCCCAGGCTCACCCAGTCGTCGCCCGAGTCTGCGGTTTCGGGG
>Ga0256845_1002548_pt1 | contig 13069 bp, 14 predicted proteins | sample RiftiametaG_FD_189101 | JGI IMG/M metagenome (GOLD analysis project Ga0256845, IMG submission 189101) | Tube worm associated microbial communities from hydrothermal vent at the East Pacific Rise, Pacific Ocean - Riftia | ecosystem: Host-associated > Annelida > Integument > Unclassified ... | reverse complement strand
TCACCGATCTGATCTGATCTAATCTAACGGCCTTCGCAGGGGTCAACGCCAGGCCTAGTCGCAAGCATGCTCGCCGCCCTACTCGCGCGACCACGGCCCGCTTCAGCTCCGCCTGCATCATCAAGGTATGCGCCATTCCAACCCCGAATCGAGTGCATTCGAAGATGCATGCTAGGTGCTAATCTGTCGATGTGATTTGTAGTACCAGTGTCGATGACAGTGTCCGTGCCAGGTTTCTCTCCCGCATCGGGCTCGCCTCGTTCGTCCTGTTCCTCGCCCCTGGCTGCAGCCTCAGCAATCCCGGCTTCCACGGGAGCTCGGGGAGCGAAAGCACTGGTTCGAGCACAACAACCGAGACCGTGACCTCCACGGGCACTAGCGGCAACGCCTCGACCGGCACCGCAACGACCGGAGGCGAGAGCGAAGGCTCTTCCTCCGGCGCGCTCACCCTGACCGAGAGTTCATCGACGGGTACAGGCACTACCACCGAGGCCGCGACGTCGACCGGCACCACCGCCGAAACAGCAACAGGCACCACGACCTCTGGCACCACGACCTCCTCGACCTCCTCGACCTCGAACACAGATAGCGAGGGCTCTACCGGCGGCAGCGGGGGACAAGAGCCGATGACTCTGTACAACTACAGCTCGCTTGACTCATGCAATGTTGGCCTCTGGTGTAAGGACGACGAGAACCAACCGGCCAAAGTGCGCCATGCGACGATCGAATGCTTTCACTCGCCCATCGCACCATTTGAGATAACAAAACTAACAGTCCATCCGCACAAAATCCGCGGCAACCCAGAGGTCTCGGTCCGGGTCTTTGACTTCGACGGTCAACAACTCGGCCAACTGTTAATGGAAGAAATCGTCGGCACCGTCGGTCCCGAGCTGGCGCCCAAAGAGCTGCTCTTTGATCCACCCTTCGCCATCGCAAAGCATGATTTCTGTGTCGGCTATAAAACCTCCCCCGGTGATACGCAACTCGCCGGATCCGTCGATAAGAATGGAAGCCCCCCCGGAGTCTCGATCGTCCGGATGTTCGGTACCAACGGCTGCAATTACGGTCCCATCCTCCTCACCGACCTCTATCTCCCTACCCCGCGCTTCTGCTTTGACGTCGAGATCATCGCTCTGTAAGCGACGACCTTGATATCGAGCACGTCTTGGCACCTCCGCGCATTGCCCCCCGCGGCCGCGATCAAAGCAGAGATCACCGCCGCATCGCGCGCCCTGTGCGAGAGCACCCGAACACGCGCTGCGGCGCGCATCAAACCGCCCATTTAGCCCACCTAAGCGCCCCTAGCGCGCAAACAGTCTTTGACGACGACCTCGAAGTCGCCGATCCTAGCAGCGTCCGTCGCCGGGTCTTTCGCGGTGGGTTGGTAGGTGGTGTATAGAGAAGATCGACCCGGCGACGGCTTATTTATGCCCGCACGCTAGCGAGGCGCGCCGCCGCCCGAGCCCCGATTCGCCACGGGGCTCGCCCCACAGAGTTTGGCGGCGGAGCCCATCTCCCTATCGCAAGTAGTACTCCATGCTGTTGAGCCCCTGGTAGCCGTTGGAGGTCATCGGCGCCTCGCCGCTGCATACGATCGCCGAGTTCTTGCCGAAGATGTCATTCACCCCCTTCGTGTAGTTGACCATCGGGTGGGGCTCTTGCCAGTAACCGCCAGCGAAGGTCGGGCAGGTACTACAGCAACCTGAGTAAAACCAGGGCACGGCCTTATGAGTGTTAACACAGACCGTACTCGGGCCGCTGTTGATCGTCGACATCTGCGTATTGTTGATCATATTAACATTCGAATTGAGCCCCGACATCGTCACCTGATCGCCATTGATCGCCAGAACCCCGCCAGAACCCGTGTAGTAGAGTGCCCCGCACGAGCTGCCATCTCCCTCCTTGCGCAGGTAGTGCGTGAGCATATGCCTCTTCTCGACATTCAGCGTCACCCAGTGCTTACCGGCCATTCGATAGGCCTTGCCGACCCCCAGCCCGCCGATCGTCTGCTCCACCCAACCGTCGAACCCGGTAAACAACGCATCGGTCTCCCCAGAATCCCACACAGTCCGCTGAACCAACGTCCAACCTCCTCCGTCCTTCGCCATCTCACACTGGACCTCCATCTCGGGTTCAGGGCCGTCACCGTCGATGTCTATATACTGCGGCCTAGCGGTGCTTTAAGGGGCTTGTGGGGCATTTTGCGGTAGGTGCCGAAAAATCGATCCACGATCGATCCAAATTTCTGGAGATCGCTCGCGCGCTGCAGGTGTCCGGGAGGGCTTGTGGGGCCCTGAAGAAGCCGGCCCTGGGGCCTCGATCGGGCCAAAGCTTGCGGGCCTCTTCTGAGGTCGGTCCCTGCACAACGGCCACGAACCCGTCCTCTTGGGCAGTTGCGGTCTTGCCTTGCTCGAGGGCTGTCCGTTCAGGACGCCTGCTTCCGCCAGCATGGCTTGCAGAGAGGCTTGGCCTTGGTGGACTCGTGCTTCTTGCCACAGGCATGGCAGTACTTCTCGCCGTAGTCCTCGTTGCTGTACTTGGACCAAGCGCTCCAGCAAGCCCGACAATGCGGCCTGTCGGCCTTCAGGGGAATGGAGGTACTACATCGAATGCAGTGCCCCGCGCCCCCCGGGGACGGCTCCGCAGCTTTGGCCCGCCGAGGCCGTAGGGCCTTGGCCTTGACCTTGGTCGTGGTCGTGGCCTTGGTCTTGGTCGTGGCCTTGGCCTTGGCCTTGACCTTGACCTTAGCCTTGGCCTTGACCTTGACCGCCGGCTTCTTCGACGTTGCGGCGGTGGGAGCGGAGGGGAGCTCGGTGGCCTGCTCCAGGGTTCCGAGGCCGCTGCGCGCCATCTCCTGGGTCGCCTGCTTTCGCAGCGCCGCATAGCCCTGCTTCAACTCCATGAACGCGACATTATCGGTCGCCACTCCTAGTCGGACGGCCATCTCCCACGAGTCGACCGCCGAAGACTCCACCAGGTTCAGAGACCCGATGATCGCTTCCTGATCGTTGATGAAGAACTTGGCGTGGAGTCGTGCCACGAACCCCACCTGTGCGCCCAGCTCCGCGTAGGGTCTGGTGGCCTCGATGTTCTTGGCGAGTACGTCGCCGCCACGAACAATCATGATGACGGGGATCTTGTCGGCGACGAGGGCGTTTCGCAGTGCGTTGTCGAGCGCTCCCCACGGACGGAAGTACGCCGACGCAAGCACCAATGGCTTACCCGGCTCCGTGGTCTGGATCAGCTCGATGACCTGCGATGCCACCTGGTAACCGTGAAGGATGTTCATGGGCGTTCCTGCTGTGGGTGGTCGAATCCAACGTGCGAGCCGCCGGCCTATGCTCGACCGCCGCTTAGGTGTTTCGAATCGGGAAAATCGCCCGAGGGGTTGGTACCCCGTGAACATACAAGCTCAAGGAGGATGCGCTCCCGGCCTTCATGTACACGACGTGTTCAGGCTGCTGAGACTGAATGTATCACGAACCTTGCGGCACTCCCAGACGAGAGTGGTTCACCGAGCCGGAAGGTCCGCGCGGAGAGCCCGCGACTAGCTCCCGGCGGGATCGGCCGGTCTGCGCCGAAAGCCGAGGTCCTGCGTCGGAACTGCGACCTCGCGGGGTGGAGAGTGCCCGTATATGGAGCGGCCACCCGAAGCTGTGATCCGGTCACGGTGGTCTGCCTCAATCCGGAACCAGCCGCGAATCAACCTCTCAAGAAAAGCGCGTAACACGCGGGCGACAACTATCCTGAGATATACAGAGACCGCCGATGAGACTGAGGAGAGCGAAGAGCCGAGAGCGCTGCAGCGCCTGTCGATGCTAAACGAGCCCGGCTGCTCCTGAGTCCTGTAACGGCCCAAACCCTGGCCAAGCTCGGCCGCCCCTCAGTCTCGGAGGTAGCTGTCGCTGATATCATCAACAGTGATCATACCGGCACCGCTTTCTGGAGTCGAATCGACATCCCTAAATTCAGCGTCGAGTTCGCCACTGATCTCGTCGATTTTTTCGCGGATCGCCGCCAGATCTCGGTTGACCGTCGATCGGTTCTTCTCGACAACCTGAGCGATTTCTTCGAGAGAGAGTCCCTCACAGCGGAGGCAAAACGTGGTCCTCTCGCGCGGGCTCAGCTTCTGGAGAACGAGATCCACTCGCAAACCACGATCGAGACGCAGGCTCGGTGAGGTTCTAAGGATCGGCTGCACCCGGGAGCTCCTAAATTCTTCGGTCGGCCGGATCTTGCGGAAGTAATGCAGCACTTTCTTGCGAGCGATACCCCACAGATAGCGGCGCTGATCCTCAATTTCACAGCCCTGGGCTCGCTTCTTGAGCAGGGTCTCGAAACAGTTTTGTACCTGGTCGTAACACTCTTGCTGAGCGACCCCGCTCTTGCGAAAGAACCGCAGAAGTTTACCGCTAAGCTCGCGGATGAGCGGAGTGATGTCGTCAGTTTGGAGCATGTGCATATCCTCTGTGGTTGAAGTCCGCCGGCAACTGAAAACGGCTCACTGAATCCTGTAAGCCGCAAGACCTCCGTTGATCTGTCGTTTTGTGGCCCCTGTGGGCATATTTATCGCAAAATCCCCGAATGCAGGTCCGGCACCGGCGAGCCTCCAGCGATAGCGACGTCCTTTATCGCGCCCCTCGAGCGTCCAAATATCACCTGCGTAAATCTGACCGCGCATGTGCCGCGGCCCCCCTCCCTGCCCTTCGAAGGACGCCGTGAGTGCACAGCCCTGAACCGCCAGCTGCATCTTGTAATGCCGCAGATCGCCGTCTTCGGCGATCGCGTGGGCACTCCACGTACCGGCGATGAACTCCCCGGCCCGCTGACAGTCTCCCGGATTCGCTCGGACAAGCTTTGGGGCCACACGAAAGCCTGCGGGCGACGGCCCGCAATCCGGGCTCGCCTGCTCAGAGCCCCCAGCACAAGCCTCTCGGCATTGCGCGAGCGCGGCCTCTGCGATACACATCAGCGAACAACGCACAATACAGGTAAGCGGAGGGTAGCAAAGCGGTGAGAAATATCAATACACTGACCTGCGGGTGCAGTTATGAACCTCAGCTTGGGCAATGTCGAGCATTGTCGAAGAATGTGCATATTCGGCCGGGGCGAGTCACACGGTTAAATTCACTAGGAGCGCGGCGCACAAGAGGGAGGGGCTGTCAATAGGCCTATCCTCGGGGCAGTTGCGTGCATTTGATGGCTCGACAACGGTCCCGACCCACTCGGCCAGCGTGTGAATGGCCTTCTCTGTAGACGCCTTCACTCGCTCGTCGCAGGCCGTGTAGCCGGCCAAGAACTCGCGCTCTGAGATCGCGCATAGGAGGCCGCCCGTCCTCTCACATCGGGTCAGAGCATTAATTTGATCGGGCATATCTGGCGCTTAAAGCATCACGTAGAATCGCTCGCCCCGAGTCCATATATCTCTATTTCGCCAAAGCCAAGCGGTAGCTATTTTGACAGTAGCTGCGGCCGATGGAGGTCGCGATGTACTCCGATGACAACGACGGAGTTCAAGGAGCATCAGCATGAAAAAAACAATATTTACATCGGTTGCGGTCATGCCGCTGGCAGGCTGCTCCCGCGAGGGGCTCGATAATGACACATTTGGTGATTCGACCAACACGGGCGATATTGCAACCACCACAGGTCTCGCCTATTCGGGCGGTCGCTCAGATCAAACTAATATGATGGGGTTTATTTGCAGATGTCTGCGTCTTCCCACCGCTGCAGTCGTCACGGGATTTTTCCTCGCTAGCGTACCGAGCTGCTCTGCAGAAGGGGAGGGCACTGGCTCCACAGCGACCAACACCGATTCTGAGTCCGGCACCGACTCAACAGAGACCTCAACAGATACCTCAACAGATACCTCTACAGACACCTCAACAGATACCTCAACAGATACCTCAACAGACACCTCAACAGATACCTCAACAGACACCTCTACCGCGGAGGATCCAACGCTTCCTGAGTATCTCCAACAGACCTGGGGCATCGTCATCTCCGACTTCGAGAGTGATGTGTTCTCGGTAGAAGAAGACGGTTCACAGATTTCGTTTGGCGAGGGCACGATTACGGTCGAAGGCTTAGGGGCACAGGAACTCTCGACCATGACCATCGTCGACTCGGTCGCCAACGGCGGCGGCATAACATTCTTTGTCTCTAAACCGGACCTCAGCGAAGAGCGCTACTTTCTCTACGACTCGACGGAGAACTACATCACCTTCGGCGATCTCACCAAGGGGGTGTCGGTTTCCAAAAACCCAGATGGTACCTACGATGTGTGGGCATTCGACGGCGACATGGAAGACCAGCATCTGACGGTCGAAGACGGCTTTGAGGCGCTCAGGATGGTTGAGAAATACAATGATTTCAAGTTGATTTCGCCGCATATCCTACTCATGGCATTTTCGGTGGCCCACACGGAGGGACCCGAAGCCCGGACCGCGGACTCTGATTTGAATCTTGTTGCAGCGATACCGCCAGTCTGTGACATTTTCAAGGAATTCTGCGACTGCGCGGCGTGCTCCGTATTGGACCGCGAAGGTGCCTGTGCTCCCTGTCCGAACCTCTGATAGCGAGTGTCGAGTCGACCTGCACCCAGGCCCTTGGCTAATGCTTGCACTCGTCTTCACGACCGTGCTTGTCGTCGTCTTCTGGCTGCGTTCACCGGCTGCCGGTGGGGGGCCTGCGGGGGAGTCGGCCGAAGAGCCAGAAAGCCCCCAGGTATTCGGCCTCTACGCAGTGTGGTTTGCGGGATCCGGTGACCAAAATCGCCAAGACATCGATCGTTTCCTCGATTGTCTCGTTAACGGGTCGACCCTCAATACCTACTGGCAGGGGGAGGCGCGCGTAGAATTCCGGGGCTCCTGGGCACTGCCTCCACCGGCAAAACGGCTCGACTGGGACGAGCTTGCGGATGTATGGTTGACGCCTAACGTAGGCACCTCCCAGGGGCTGCCGGTGCCCATGCCCGACGAGACGCCTGTGTACCTCGTGCTCGGCGGGCAACCGGACCTGTGGACGGGCGGGTGTGGACGCAACTCCGTCGCCCTGGTCGCCAGTCGGTTCTCGGGCGTAGGCGTCGTCCGCAACAAGCCGCTTTGCTGGCCGACCGGAGACACGCTGCGGACGGAAACACAGATCGCGCTGCACGAAATTGTCGAGACAATCGATCGCATCCTCGGTTATGGTACCTGTGCAGCCGGCGGCACTTGCCGCGGGAGAGGCATCTGCGAAAATTCTTGTGACTCCTTTATCGGCCTCCGCTGTCCCGGTGCCCCCACAGGATCGTGGACAGGCTGTGATGGGCGCAAAGTCGACGGCTGGGTGATCCAAAAACTGGGGTATGCCGGCCGCGATCCCGCCCGCTGTGACCAGTGCATGGAGTGTGAATTCACCACGCGCGCATTAACTCCGCCGCTCTGATAGTGGCATAGGATTACCGACCAGATGACACTCTTCTCGACATGGCGTCCTCCGACCTGGTGGGTTCTCGGGGTATTTGGCGTCAGTGGGCTACTTTGGGGCCTTGGACTCCGCGATCCCGCGTTCGCGGCAGTCTCTTGGGGCAGCCCACTGCTGATGGCGGTCGCGTTGACGTGGACGCGATCGTGGAGGGTCGCTCTCGTCGGCTTGTTCTGCTGCCAAATGATGCTCCACTGGGTCGGGTTCCCCTACGCGTACAAGACCGTAGAGGCGTCACTTGGGTTCGGCCCTGCGGTCACGGCGCTAGCCACCCTCGCGATCGTTATTGTCCTCTGGCCTCTGCCATGGATTCTATGCACACTTGTCGGCTACGCGCTGGCGCGTGGACGCATCGGAGTCCGCTTTTGGCTACCGGTTACCTGGGTCGTCGGAGAGCATCTCGGATTCCTCAACATCACCCTAAATATCAATAACTGGCTGGTCACGCAGTGGCAGGCCGATTGGGTGCTTCGGGTCCTCGCGCAGGTCGGTTGGGTGCCGACGGTGATGGGCGGTATCTTCATTGCGGCTTGCGTCGGTCAAGCGCTTGCGGAACGACAAGTTCGCATGGCGCTACCGGGGTTGGCATTGCTTGTCGCTGCGCTCTTTGCCCCGCCGATCGAGTCGCGAAATACCGATCTTCTGCGCGGTATTGGAGCGATTCACACGGGCTCGACGGTCGAGATGCCGCACCGAGCTCCGCCGGGCGAGGTGCTCGACTTGATCATCTGGCCGGAAGCCGCGTTGCACCTGCGACCTCGACTGTCGGAGGGGCCAGGTCATGGGGTACAAATCCATCCGTTGCTCCCCGACACCGCCGCGGACCATCTCATCGGCTTGGTGACACCCACGAAAGACGGCGATCTGCAAAATCAGGTGCTCGCGATCGACAGCGACGGCGAGGTACTCAAAGGTCGCGCCAAGAGGTTGCTCTTCCCGGGAACGGAGAAGCAATTCTTCTGGGTCGGCAGAGATACTTACCTCAAGGGCAATATGCCTCCTTTTCTCAGGGTCGGCGCGAGGAACATCATCTCGCTGATCTGCGGTGAGTTTCTGGCGCGGTCGCTGGTTGAAGAGGGGGCTCGTGCCGGTGGAGAACTCATGATTGTCGTCGCCCGCGACAGCATGATGGTTGGAGACATCGCTCGCCAGCAGTTAACCGCGATTCAGGTTTTGCGCTCGGTCGAATACGGCGTCCCGTCGGTGCGAGCCTCGCACGGCGGCTACGCGCTCTTCGTGTCCTCTGACGGACGCGTGCTCGCACAGAGCGTGGCGAAACGAAACGGCTTCCTGATGTGGGACGAAGACCGAGGTGCACGTGATGTTGACTTCTATGGTCAGACGATCGCTGAGGGGGAGCCTGCCCCCACGCCTGCTCCGAACACAGCTGTTCTCTACTCTCAAGACGCGCCAGCTCTGCGCGCACGCTGCCCCGAGGGTCGTTGCAGTTACCATGCAATCGAGGGCTTCGAATGCCGAGAGGCACGCGCTGCTTCGGTCATCATTGCGGGTCACGGGCAGCCGCCGACGTACCTGTCGCGCGATGCAGAGACCGTCGCGGCCGCGGTCCGCTGCTTTGAGCCCGAACTCGTGGTGATCGACACCTGTTATGGTGCTTCGAGTGGACTACTGGCGAGTCTGGGTGACCTCGAGGCTGTGGTCGTCGCGGCCCCAAGTCTTCTCCCGTTCTCTGGATTGGGATTCGAACCCGAGTTCTTTACATCCGAGGACCCTGAGCGACGAGCCGTCGCCGTTCGAAGCCCACTTGGAGGGGAGCTCTTGCGTTGGCGGGTGGATCAAAAATCGCTCGCCGCGACGCTCGAGCGTGTCGAGTCGATGGACGCGACAACCCTAGGAGAGCACATCGCTAGGCGTTCGCCCGCGGAGGTCAAGGTGCCGCTAGGAAAATCCGGCTCGGTCTTGGTCCCCGTCGACTGGACGCGCGTCCGCTCTCGTGCACCGGACCTCCAGAGCGAGCGCCTGCATCGGCTCCGCGAGCTACGCCGACATCGACGCCAGAGCCAAGCCAAGCCGCCAGTGAGCCCGTAAAGAAGAGCACCCACTAGCGATCGCCGGCTGCGGGTAAGATGTGGCGCCGACAAGGTACGTCTAGGCACGCAAATTCTTCACCAGACGTTGGAGGAGCTTCTCAAGTTGGTCACACTCCCCCGGCGAAAAACCCTCGAGAAGGCGCTCCAGTAGCCCATCCTCTGTGCGCATGATCGCCGCGAGCGTATCCTGCACACCAGGCGTCGTCTGCACCAAATAGGAGCGCCCATCGGCCGGATTCGGGAATCTGTCGACAAGCCCTCGCCGCTGCAGGGACTGAAATGCGCGAGTGATCTGAGACTTGTGAGTGCCGGTGCGCTCCCCGAGCTGCTTTTGGCTCAAGCTCTGTTCACGACCGAGCGCGCGCATGATGCGGGTCTCCGTGGCCGTGAGATCCTCGTCGGGTACCGCGTGCTTCATCTCTTCGTGCACGCCTATGCAAAGCTCGAACAACGCCTGCATGATCCACCTTTCGGGAATTTTGGTTGACCTTCACAACCATTTGGATTAGTTGACTGTAACAACTACTTGGAGGGTAGCATGATCGAGAACCTGCAGCGCAGTCATGGTCCAGAATCTTTGCGAGTGGAGGGATCCCTGCCTCCGGATCTTCGCGGTCGGCTGTACCGGGCCGGACCGGGGGCCATTCGGAGGTTCGATCGTCGGGTCCATGCCTTTCTGGCGGACGGAGCCCTGCACCGTATCGACTTTGGCGACGATGTGCGGGGTGCAAGTCGTATGGTCGAGACCGAGGAGTACCAGCGGGAAGAACGGGCCGGAAAGGTATTCAGTGGCCCGAATGCATCGCTTTGGCGACGGCTCCGGGCGGGTCTCACCCACCACGTGAAGAGCACTGGAAATACCCACGTGATGCACTGGCAACGTCGGTTTTTTGCCCTGATGGAGGCGGGATTACCGGTCGAAATCGAGCCCGAGACTCTGAGGGCACATGCCAAGCCGACCTCTCTCGGGCTCCTCTCGGGCGCCTTCTCTGCCCACCCCCATCGGGTCGCAACTTTGGCGGCGCAATTCAACTTCACCGTCGTCGGCAAAACCGTCCGGCTGTACCGATTCCCGGATCACGGTGCGGCCCAGAAGGTCGGCCAATTCGAGCTTTCGCACCTGGGCCTCATCCACGACTTTATCGTCACAGAGAAACACGCGGTCTTCTTCCTAGACCCCGGGCGCCTCAGGCTCTGGCGCGCAGCCCTGCAGACAGGAGACTTCTCAAAGTGGTTCTCCTGGGACCAACATGGATGCTCGGAGATCGTCCTGGTGCCTCTGGATTCATCCGCAACCCAGCGTATCGAACTTCCTCCCTTTCGGGTTTGGCATTTTGTGAATGCTTACGAACGCGGGATCGAAGTGGTGATCGACGCCATCCGCCACGACGATATGGGCGTCATTACCGAGCCCGTCGGCGATGCCTCTGGGGCCACCGCTCCACGTCTTACCCGCTATGTCGTGAACACCCACACTTGCACTGTGACTGAAGAGAGGATGTGGGAGATCCCCTGTGAGTTCCCGCGAGTCTGCCCTCGCGATGAGGGGCTACGTTACCAAATAGCCTATGTGCAGACATTCGACGATCCTGTGGGCACCACGGGCTTCGCCCGAATAGATGTGCGCAACGGCAAGAGCGATCGCTACCACGCACCCACAGGAAAGTTGACCTCGGAACCCGTCGTCGTCGATGGCACCACCCACCCGTGGGTCCTGCAGCTGGAGGGCAACGACAGCGAATGCTGTGTCGCCGTGCACGACGGACGAAATGCCAGTAAGGGCCCGGTCGCACGAGTATTTTTGAGCCAGCCGATCCCGCCGACGTTTCACGGGATCTTCGTGCCGGACCCCGAGTAGTAGCCGCCTGAGCGTTCACTCGGTCGCATTACCGGTATGGCGCAGGAATCGCTGGAGGATCGAGCATTCCCTGACCGAGCACAGTCCCGCCGGCGACGATCGACTGCGCCTCGTCGTTGCCCAATAGCGACTCGACACGCTCGTAGCGGACCCGCCACTGCACTGGCCGGTCGTAATCCGCGGGGTCGAGCGTGAGCTGGACGACCCGCGGATTGTCACCGACACCTAGGCGATCATCATCGATCTCGGTGTACTCGATAGAACTCAGCCCCGCGGCATGCATGGCATTCGCGCCCTTTAGAGCGCCCGCGGGTCGCCAGTGACGGGCGAGGAAACGGCTCACAACGGCCCGTGGCCGCTGCCGGCGTGTGCTGATCGCCTGGACCGCGATCCGGCGGTAAAGATCTCCCGTCGGCAACGCATGACCGATCGCATGCCTGTCCAGATCAAGCGTGATGATGACCCGCTCCGGACTCGGCCGCTCAGCGGTGATCGTGACGATGCTCCGCATCCACTCCTGATCACGCGAGGCCAAAAAGGCGTGGGAGCGCCGACCGTCGCGGCCTCTAGGCATATGGCAATCTGCGCAGGTCTTTGCGGCCTGGGCAGAGCGTTGATGCTCTTGGAGGGTCGTCTGCATAAATTCCGGCCGAGCGCGTTGCCCCGGAAAGAGGAATTGATGGCAACCCCCGCAGGCGTCGGGACTGGCAAATTGAGGATCCCTGCGGAGTGCGTGCGGCGGCTCTTCGGGGGGCTGCTCGCCGACGCCTAGGGGCCGAACCGGGCCGGCGAGAACCTCCTCGCCGTCGCCCTCCGGCAAGTGACAAGTGATACAGGCGACGCCGACAGCCTGGGCCTCGCTATCGGGGCCAAGCCCGGCCTCCGGTGCATGACAGCCGCGGCAAAACTGGGAGGGCTCACGCCTAAAAGCGTAACTAAATTCGCGTCCGGTAAAGGCCTCCGCGTGCAGCGAAATCCGCCATTCGTCCGCGACCTCTGGGTGACAATCCTCGCACTCCGCGTTGAGCTCGGCCGCATCCCCAGAGCGATCCTGTGGCGCTCGATGAGGCATCACAGCCGAACTCGGGGGGGCACTCTGGGGCACTTTTTGCCGGAACTGCACCCCTTGAGGCTCGTCGCCACAGGCGGCTAGCACCATCACCGCAGAGGCGATCGCGATCGCGGCCCACATCATCGACCGAGAATGCATGCAATCTCCCTTTGAGCTAGAGCGGGACCCCGCAATATCCGACGCTCTCGAGACCCTCCGGCGGATCCTCCCCCATCGGGTAATAGGGGATGCACGTTTGCTTCTCTGGACACACACCGGGCTTGTTTAGATCGCAGTAAGGGGTGCAGCAACCGGATCCTTCACAGTCGGCGACCTCCGTGCTCAGCACACAGTAGAGGCCCGGATCGCAAACATTGATGAATTCGCAGGCATCCCCATCGGCACCTGCATCACCGGATGCATCGAACGAACAATACCAGCCACCAAGCATTAATGGTATACAGATCTCATCGCCCAGACAATCATCACCGAGGGGATTACACGCCTTGCTGCAGAATGCGACATCCAGGCCCCGACTCCAGTCCGTGCACTTATATCCGGGGGAGGCACACTCGGGACGCCCTTCGGACCCTTGACAAAATTCGAGGCATTTGCCTTCGAGGGTCTCACCATCGACACCTG
>Ga0256845_1002547_pt1 | contig 13071 bp, 10 predicted proteins | sample RiftiametaG_FD_189101 | JGI IMG/M metagenome (GOLD analysis project Ga0256845, IMG submission 189101) | Tube worm associated microbial communities from hydrothermal vent at the East Pacific Rise, Pacific Ocean - Riftia | ecosystem: Host-associated > Annelida > Integument > Unclassified ... | reverse complement strand
CTGGAGTTGTCGTGTGTTCTCCGTCAAAGAAAACTTGTACCATGGAGGCATGATTTCCAAACTGACCAATGTTCATTGCAAAACCGACGTTACTAGAGAAATAAGTCAATAAAGAATCTCCTGTTTCTTGAATTATACGATCATTTTCTTCAAAAAGAATACGTGTTGCTTCTTCGACAAATTGCTTAGATTTCAACTTACTATCTCCGGGTTTATACACCGCTTCAATCGTGAAAAAATCCGGTTGAATATCTGGGAAGAAAGTAGTTTGAATTGTTCCATTTATCGTGAGTAAAATCATACCTACTGTAAAGAACATTGGCATAAAGAAACCTAATCTAAACCATTTTCTTTTTGTTCCTACGATATTTTCTACAGCTGTATTGAACCAATTATCTCTGACATATTTAATTCCTTTGTCAGCTCCACCTAGAACTTTTTCTTCCATTGGTGATTTAGAAAAGCCACCGAAAAACAACAATACTCCCAGTATAATTAAACCAAAAGGGAACAAAATTAATCCTAAACTAGCTTCTTCAGGAAAGAATCCAGCACCTAGATAAATTATGGCGAGTCCCAATAGCATCAATAAAAAACCTTTCCCATAAGAAAGTGAATGAACTTTCTCTTCTGCCAATACTCGTTTATGACCAAGATGGGCTGGGAGAATAATAAATGCTTCAAAAAGGGAGAATGCCAAACAAGCAATGACGACAAAAGCCATTTCACGCATCATTTCCATTCCTTCAACAAATAGGAGTATTGAAAAAGCTACGATGGTTGTAATTACTGACGAAAAAACAGAAGGAAGAACCTCCATCGTTCCATCGAGAGCAGCTTGATGTGCCGTTTTACCTTTCTCATAATGTGTAAAGATATTTTCAGCAATTACAATTCCATCGTCGACCAAAATTCCAACAACGAGAATCATTCCGAACAAAGAAATCATATTGATTGACATTCCATACATGCTTCCGAGAATAAACATTCCGAGGAAAGAAAAAGGAATACCAAATGCTACCCAAGCAGAGAGTTTTAAGTTCAAGAACAAGCCTAAGAAAAGAAGAACAAGGATTAATCCCATCATTCCATTCCGCGTCAACAATTCAATTCGTTGATTCAACATTTCATTGAATTCATAGAATATATTGAATTCAAAATTGGGGTGTTTCTTGTTGAATTTCTCTTTGTACAGGTATAATTCTTCCGTAATATTTGTGATGTCTTGGTCAATTGTTTTCTCAATCTGAAAAGAGACTGAAGGCTTTCCATTATACTTTGCTTCTTGTGAACTTTCTGAAAACCCTAAATTAACGTCTGCCACATCTGAAATAACAATTTTACTTCCTGTTTGTGATGTCCGAAGAATGATTGCTCCAATTTCTTCTTCAGAAGTCCCCCGACTGTTTGATCGGATGTTCATTTCTTCCACACCTCCACGAATAACCCCCGTAGTAATGTCAATATTATTTGAACCTACTGCAAGTGCAATTTCTTGGATCGAGATATTATAGCGCAATAAATCTTGCTCCCGAACATTGATACTGATTTCCTTTTCAGGGAAACCATTTTTAATAATTTGAGTGATTTCTTTTGTGTTCAACAAATCTCTTTCTACCTGTAATGCTAAATCGGTGAGTTCCGTAATAGCCACATCATCACTTTTTGCAGAAACACCTACAAAAGCAACAACAGAAGCCATTCCACCAGATTTTTGCTTATTAACGATTGGACGTTCTGCTCCGGCAGGGAATGAATTGATCGAATTAACTGAATTCTTCACATCACTCAACAATTCATCGATGTCTGTATCTACGTATGCCTTAATAACGACTTGCGCAAAATTCTCAGAAGAAGTTGAATTAATCTCTTCTATTCCATCTAAACCTTTGATTGATTGCTCGACTTTAATCGTTACTCCATCCTCCATTTCTGTTGGTGAAGCTCCTGGGTAGAATACTGAAACTGTAATCCTAGTTGGTTCTAATTCAGGAAAAAATGATCTTTTCATCGTGAAAAGAGAAAACAAACCAAACATTAAAACAAGAACGATGGCTGCATTTCCCCAAACAGGACGATTGATAAAAAACTGAATGATTTTTCTCATAGCGTTTGATTATCTATTTATTCCTTTGTATTTAACTTCGCTGTCAGATTCTTCGACTTGCTCTAGAACGACAAATGTTCCGTCCACTAATCCTGAAATAAAAATAGAATCTGGTTTTGCTCCGATTAATTGAACAGGAACTTGAATCAGTTTTTCGTCTGAAACAATATTTACTTTTCCATTCTTCATTGCAGTCCGAGGAATAGTCATTGTCATTTCTGTTGCTTTGCGGTCAATTGAAACATTCACAAACATTCCGTTGTATATCTTTTTACCTTTAACAGGTTTAATCGAATAATACACGTCAGCAGATTGTGTTTTTTGGTTGACAACGTTCGAAATTCGAATTATTTTTCCCGTTGCAATTAATTCTCCCGAAGAAGTTGTGAAATTTGCGGTACTTTTTTGTCTGTATTCTTCGACCAGTCCCATAGAAATTGGCACTTTCACTTCGTAGCTACCTGTTTCAATGATTTTAGCCACCTGTGCTCCCGGATTGACAATTGAACCTGGTTCAGCAAAAACATCGATAACCGACCCGTTGAAAGGGGCAATCCATAAATACTTATCCATTCTCGCTTCCAATCCACTCAAATTGTAATATTCAGTGTAAATATTTCTACTGGTTAAGAATAAACGCTCTTTATCAGATTTTACTTTTGGAAAAGCAGGAAGGATTAATGCAGGGTTTAGGTCCTCTAAAAACTGAAGCCATTTGTCTTTCTCTCCAGGAAAATCCATTTCTATGTCAGGCATAGCATTTAAAACAAGATTAGCCAGAGTAGATTTCCTTCCACTTAAAGTATAAAACGCTTCTGTATTATTTATTCTGTAAAGGATTTGTCCTTTTTTAAAATTAACACCTGGTTTCATTTTAACATTTCCACGTTCTAACTTCCCTTGGACCTCGAAAGAAACAAAGAGTTCTGTATGCGGAGATATTTGACCGTAAGAAACCAATGAAATTGACTTCATTGAATTCTTCACTTTTGATGTAGGGACATAAAGTATACTTTTTTCTTCTTTGGTTCCTTCTATATCTACTTTCTTGTTTTTACTCAGTACAAAGTATGCACCACCTGTAAATACTAGAAAGATAATAAATAGAATAATTTGACTTCTTTTCATAATTACTTTTTAACAGAATAAAAGTACTCCTTTCTGCGGAGTAATTACGGAAAAATTGATGACTAGTTTTAAAAGTAGATAAAGGGTAGAATTTGCGGACTTATGGTGTGGTCTAACATTCACTTTACTTAAAATAGAGAATGGCTCAGTTAACCAAAAAAAACGATGGCTAAATGATGTAATTGTTAATAAGTGTTGAAAAATATGTTAATAACCTAAAACGAGACGTATGATTATGATGATTATAAGACGTTAATTTTGTAGTAAGCAATTCACACAACCTCAAAGAAATGTTTGGAACACTATTAAAGAAAAAAATCAGTAATGATAAACTAGCCAATATTTTTATTAATGGGATATTCACTTCCATTGATAATAGTTTTCCTTTGGTTGCAGAATTCATTAACGAAGACCCTGCGTTTGTAAATTCTCCTAACATCAACCCTGCAGATAGTTTTGAATTCTCTTTAATTGTTTTAGTAGGAAACATTACTTACTTAGAATCTTCTTTCCCTCCTGAACAGGCGGACCGAGTTGAAGAAATTGTTTACACAAAACTTGCTCGAATGTATGAGATGAATACTCCTGAGTTCAAGCAAATGCTTAATGAATACAGAACGTTCATCAATAGATTAAATAGTCCTTCGAAGAATATGGTGTACGGAATGTCTAAAGCTATTTTTGATAAATATACTTTATACAATCACCAAGATGAGTATTTCAAAAGAATGCAAACACCTAACCCATTATTTTTAAAACGAATGGACAATGTCGTTGAAAATTTTGTTTGGAATTGGGATTCTTTTTTCAAAAAATATAAGCTAGAACACTAGTCGTTGCAAAAGGGACAATTCTCATAGGAATTAATCTTTTCTAATTCTACTCTCTTCTTTTTCTTAAAACCTTTCATCTTTCAAAATGATTAAAAAATGAACTTTTTTAAATGTTGTTTGTACATACCTAAAAAACAACAACATGAGAAATTCAATCTTAATCATTATCAGCTTATTTTTTGTGCAAACATTTACATTTGCACAAAATTCTAACCGAAAAGTTCAATTGGCCATTCTGTTTGACACATCCAATAGTATGGACGGATTAATTGACCAAGCTAAAACGCGTATTTGGAATATTGTCAACGAAGTCAGCACATTGACTTTCCATGGAGAGACTCCAACCATTGAAATTGCAATATATCAATACGGGAATGATCGTTTAGAATCTTCACAAGGCTACATTCAACAAGTAACTGGTTTAACGACAGATTTAGATTTAATTTCTCAACGACTTTTTGCATTAACAACCAATGGAGGATCTGAATATTGCGGACAAGTAATTGGAAAATCTCTCTCTGACTTGAATTGGTCAACCGATGTTCGAGATTTGAAAATGATATACATTGCTGGTAACGAAAGTTTCACGCAAGGACCTGTTGATTTTAAAAAACAATGCGCTATAGCACTTGAAAAAGGCGTAATCATCAGCACTATATTCTGTGGAAATAAACAAGAAGGAATTAATTTACATTGGAAAGATGGAGCGACCTGTAGTGAGGGAGACTATTTCAACATTGATTCTGACGCCTCAATTGTTCAAATTGACACTCCGTATGATCAAGAAATAATTAAATACAACGATTCATTGAACAAGACTTATTACGGTTTTGGTGCAGAAGGCCAACAAAGAAAAGAGAGTCAGGTGAATGAAGATAAAAATGCTGAAGCTACCTCTTCAAATGTTGCGGTTGAAAGAACAGTTGTGAAATCTAAAAAAGGAGTTTACAAAAATAATTCTTGGGACTTAATTGACGCTATTGAGAACAATAATATTAAATTAGAAGACATTGAGGAAGAGGAACTTCCAGAAGAATTCAAAGGGAAATCAATCGCTGAAAAAAAGGCTTTACTTGCCGTAGAGATTAAAAAAAGAGAATACTATCAAAAGAAAATTGCTCTCTTAGCACAAAAGCGTCAAGCGTATATTGAGGTCGAATTAAAAAAGCAATCGAGTGAACAAAAAGATGATTTTGGCACTTCGCTCAACAGAAGTATTGAGATTAAAGCAAAAAAAATAGGTTATGAAAAATGATCTAATCCCATTCAAATTTTAATTATTTGAATGGGATGTTGTTCTTTTTTTTAATTAGCTTTACAGTGAACTGATACTAATATCAATGACAAAACCATTTCTATTCATTTCTTTTTTACTGTTAAACTCCTTCATTTTCTGTCAAGATTTCAAAACCGATTCTACTTCTATAGAACAACTATTTAAAGGAATAACAACTGGACATCTCGCTAAAGACTCGACAATAAATGAACTTAAAACGATTCAAGTTAGAAATCAATCAAATGCTAAACTGTTAGAAATATACGATTTCTATTTCTCTAAATACTTAATGCAAACGGGAGAAATGGACAGTGCAATTGTTATTTCTAAAACTGCGCTTGAAAAATACACTAACAACCAAGAGATTGACCATCGTATCAAGTTCTTAAAAATCATCGCTTCATGTTATGCTTATAATCAAGGTTACCAACAAGGCATTACTTATTTCAAAAAAGCATTAGCGATTTGTGAGGAGACGGACAACTTTGAACAAGCGGCGTATGTAAATAACAATATTGCCAATCTGTTTTTTAGTTTAATGAATTATGAATCAGCTTACAAATATAGTTCTGCTTCATTCAAATACATTGAAAAACATCCAGACAACCCCTATTATGCAGGAATACTAGCTGTTTTAAGCGTTGCAGAGTCTAAAGTAAATAAAAATGAAGATGCCTACAATCATGCAAAAGAAGCTTTAGAAATCGCAACAAAAACGAATAATATTCTTGCCCTTATCGTTTCAAATCACGCATTAGGTGATATTGAAGGAGAGCATGAAAATTACCTAGAAGCCATCCAGTGGTTCTCTGCTTCTCTAGAAATTTCTGACCAATACAATCAACTTCATTTTTCACTATTGAATCACATCGGCTTACTTCCTTGCTATATAGGAATTAATGAATATGATCAAGCTATTTATCATGGAGAAAAAGCATTAAATATTTCTGTGGAAATAGGGAATAAAAACGTCTCTTATTCTTTAAAGCGAAAACTCGCATTGGCTTATCACAAAAATGGAGAAGACGGAAAAGCTTTTAAACTAATGCGTGAAGCCCATGAGATTTACAAAGCAACAACCAGTTTTGACACTCAAGAATCCATCAATGAAATTCTCATCAAATACGATTCAGAGAAGAAAGAAAAGGAGATTCAAAAGAATAAAGTAGAACGAATGAAACAAGAAGTAAAATCTAGTCGATTTAGATTTATCATTGCCATTTTGACTTTTATCCTTCTATTATTACTTGTTCTTTATTTCTTTCTTCAACAAAAAAATAAAGAAAAACTAAGAGCTGCTAACCACCAATTAGAAAAAGAAACTTTACGTGCAATCATTGAAGGAGAAGAAAAAGAACGTGAACGTTTATCCTCTGAACTTCACGACGGAATAGCTTCAACACTTACTTCAATTCGTTTTAAAATGGAGAACAATGGGAATAATAAGAACATTGAACTCATTCAAATGATTCGAGATGCTCAGATTGATACCCGAAGAATTTCACACAACCTATCTCCTTTGAAAATTGAAAACTCAGGAATAAATGATGCCATCAAACAGTTTGCTCTAGAAAATTCAAACACAATTACCCAAATTCATTTCTCAAACTTCTGTACATCTATTCTTTTAAACAAGGACAGTGAACTTATGATTTACCGTATTGTCCAGGAACTGGTTCAAAATGCCATAAGACACGGAAATGCTAAAACGATTGACATTCAATTTATGTGTTCAGAAAACCTGTTTAACTGGTCGGTTGAAGATGATGGAAACGGTTTTGAATTGGAGCAGAAACAACTTGGTCAAGGTCTACTCAGTATTCAAAATAGAATAGTACGAATGCACGGTGAATTTAATATTGATTCGAGTACGGATGGAACAATCGTGCAGCTGTCTATACCTTTATAATTTGTTTATATTTGTTCCATGAAGATAATTGTAGCAGACGACCACGAATTAATCGGTGAAGGAATTATTTCTTTCTTTGAAGAAAATGCTCCAGAATTTGAAGTTTATTTCGCTAAAAACAAATCAAAACTCATTTACCTTTTAAAAGAGCAATCTTTCGATTTAATTGTTCAAGATGTTCAATTTGGCGAAGTGGATGCAAGAGAAATTATTCAAGAAATACACCTTATTCAGCCCAACATAAAAATTATTGCACTATCCTCTCACATAGATGCTTTCACTGTGAAATCTGTTCTTGCGACAGGTATCAATAGCTATGTTTCCAAAACTTCCCCATTGGAAGAATTGATTTTAGCTGTAAAAGATACATTAAACGGCGTAAAGTATATCTCAAAAGACATCACTGAAAATATCGCCAATTCATTTCTTTCCAATGAAAAAGAAAAAACTAAAATTAGACTTACGAAAAGAGAAAGTGAAGTTTTGGATGGAATTCAAAATGAACTTTCTACAAAGGAAATTGCAGTGAAACTATTCATTTCAGAAAAAACAATTGAAGGATATCGCTCCAATTTATTGATGAAATTTCAAGTGAAAAATGTTGCTGGATTGATAAAGAAAGCAATTTTACAAGGTTTTGTAAAGTAGGCTTCGACAAGCTCAACCTACAAAGTAAGTTCATTTTTTCAATAAACAAGGGTTTCCCCTCACCTACATTTCCCGTATTTCCCCTCAGTTGTTCTCTTTAAGACTGACTTACTTTTGTTTCATTATTATATGCAAAAAAAGTAACACTATGAAAAAGACAATTTTATTAATGTGCCTAGTTATCGGGATGATTTCTTACACAAATAACAGTTCAGCACAAGCTTTTGGAGGAAAAGGAAGTAAACAATTTCAAATCGGGTTAGGATTAACGCAACACGACACTTGGTATCCAACAAATGGCAAAGGACCAAAAGGTAGAGCAAAACCAACTTCTGGAGTTATACAATTTCAAATGGAATTTGGGGTACATAAATACATTGGAATTGGAGTGAATATCGGGGTAGAATTTGCTAAGAATTATGATCGTTCAGGATTTGGCTTGGTTACTTATGCATACAATAATTATAGTGCATTCTGGAGTTTAGCAGTTCCGATCGGTGTTCATTCCAACTTTCACTTCTATCAATTGATCGCAGACAAATCGGGCAAGAGTATGCATGCAGATAAATTGGATGTTTACGCTGGCTTATCATTGGGAAGTGGACCTGCTTTTGCGATTACAAAAAGTGCTTACAAAGCTTACGGAAATGATGTTGGTTATATGATATACGGAGGTCCACACGTTGGGGCACGTTTCTTTCCAAAAGAAAAAATGGGTTTCTACCTTGAAGCAGGATACGGAAAAGCTTATGTAAATGGTGGAATTGTTTTCAATCTTTAAAAAGAGATCATGAAAAGAAAAGAAATCGCATTAAGTGTTCTTGCATTGCTTGCAATTCAACTGCACACCTCGGCACAATTTCTAGATAACTTAGGAAAAAGAGTCGAGAATAAAGTAGAAGAAACCATTACGCGAAAAGCAGAAGACAAAGCTGGAGAAAAAACAGAAGAAGCCGTAGATGGTGTATTTGATTCAGGCAAAAAGAAAAAAAAGAAAAGAAAATCTACTTCAACAGAAGAATTAAAAACCAATTACATTTTCAGTTTTTCAGCAACCATTGTCATCGAATCTAAAGAAGGAAATTCCTCAAACACAATCAAACAATCCTATGGAAACGGATACATTCTTGCTAATATGAATGGTAACAAAATGATTCAAGATTTTGATGCAGAACAAATTATTGTTTTAAATGAAGAAGATAAATCTGCCTCAATCATGTCTATGCAATGGATGGAAAAGATGATGGAATCTGTCACCAAAGAATCAAAAAATGAAAAAAATGCAAAAATTGAAAAGACAGGCGCAACAAAAAAAATTCACGGTTACCTCTGTTTCGAATACATTATTACGAGTGAAGATGGTATAACCCAAATATGGTTTGCTCCTAATGTTCCTTTTGATTACAATAATTATTTAAAATCAATGGCGAAAATATTTGGAGGGAAATCAAACACTATTTCGAAAGGCAAAGGATATGTGATGGAAATGACCACATTCGATGAAAAGGAAAAGGAAACAATGCATATGTATGTGAAATCTGTATCCGAAAAAATATTTAACATCAATTTGGATAGTTATACCGTTAATAAAATGATGTAAATAGATCTGAATTCAATGAAGTATTAAAAATCGAAAATAATCTCTATTAACGTTCTTATACTACTACAATTTATACTTTTTTCATAACCTAGGTTAAAGTGGAGTTTCTTTACGAAGAGATTCCGCTTTTTCTTTTAATCTGATTTTTTTATTTTAGATTTGCATACACATTAAATTTTGAAGGTAAAATGGCAATTTATTTAGACAACGCAGCAACAACTCCTATGGCTCCTGAAGTCGTAGAAGCTATGATTCCAATTTTGAGAAATGATTTTGGCAACCCATCTTCGACTCATTCATACGGTCGTTCTGCAAAAGCTTTAATAGAAACTTCTCGTAGAAGTATCTCAAAGCACCTCAATTGCCAGCCTTCTGAAATTATTTTTACTTCCGGCGGAACAGAAGCGGATAATTTAGCACTTTATTCTGCCGTTAAAATGGGGATAACGCACATCATTACTTCATGCCTTGAACATCATGCTATTGGTCATACTGCTGAGGCAATTGCGAAAGAATTCAATGTGCGTGTTTCTCTCGTAAAAGTTGACTACAATGGAAATGTAGATTTGGATGAGTTAGAAATGTTGTTGAACTCTGAGGACAAGACAATTGTTTCGTTAATGCATGCCAATAATGAAATATCAACGTTATTACCCCTGAAAAAAGTAAGTGAATTGTGTCAAAAATACAATGCTTTATTTCATTCTGACACTGTTCAAACAATGGGACATTATGCATTTGATTTATCCGAATTAAAAATTGATTTCTTGACTTGTGCAGCGCATAAATTTCATGGTCCAAAAGGAATTGGATTTCTTTTTGCTCGAAATACGGTGAAAATATCTTCTTTAATTCATGGTGGTGCTCAAGAAAGAGGTTTTAGAGGTGGAACCGAAAATATATATGGAATTGTTGGATTAACGAAAGCAATGGATCTTGCTTATGAAGATGTGACAGCCCACCAAACTCATGTCCAAGCATTGAAAGATTATTTCATTTCTGAATTAAAAGCTCATTTTGACGACATCGAATTCCATGGAGAGATAGACCCTTCAAAATCGTTGTACACTGTTTTAAATGTCAGTTTTCCAATCACTGACAAGTCGAGTATGTTACTTTTCACATTAGACATTAAAGGGATTGCATGTTCTGGAGGAAGTGCGTGTACTTCTGGCGCAAGTGTTGGTTCGCATGTTCTTACGGGAATAAATGCTGACATGGCCCGTCCAAATGCTCGTTTCTCATTCTCTCGCTACACAACTAAAGAAGAAATTGAGTTTGCTTTGGAACAAATAAAAGCAGTTTATGCCACTACTTTAGCTTAAGTTTTAAATTTTGAAAGAAAAAAAACACATTCTGCTAATCAGTTCTTGGTACCCTACTCCTGAAAAACCATTTTTAGGTAATTTTGTCCAAAGACAAGCTGAATTATTAGCACAAGCGTATCAAGTTACCGTAATCAACACCATTGGTGATGATATTGTTAAAGAGCTAGAAACAGTTGTCATTGAAAAGAATGGCGTCACAGAAATTAAGGTTCTCTTCCCAAAAGAATCGTCGCTATTCAAAAAAAGAAAAATACAATTCAATGCATTTGAGATGGGACTTTCGAAGGTTGAAAATGTTGATTTAATTATTGGCGAAATTGCTTTGCCTAAATCATGGCAATTTCTTCAAGCAAAGAAGAAATTCAACTGTCCTTTAGTCTACATTGACCAAGGTTCATACTATCGACCAGAAATTCGCAACAATTGGAATTTTGTGGAGAAATTTCTTATTTGGAAATTGAAAAAGAATGCAGATACAGTAATTGCTGTGAGTCAATTTCTCAAGAATGACATGCAAGAGGTTTTTAAGAATACGGACATAAAAATTCTTGGAAACCATATTGATACTGAATTATTTTCTCTTTCACAAGAAAACAATAACGATAAAACACATTTTTTACACATTTCAACATTGGATGAGAATACAAAGAATCCTGAAGGAATGATCAATGCGATTGAAAAACTTTCTCTGCTCACTGGAGAATTTAAATTCACTTTTATCTCCGATGAAAATGTTGAAAAATGGCAAGGAATAATTGATGAAAAAGGACTACAATCCTACGTCAATTTTATAGGACCATTACAATGGCATGAAACTGTAGCATATTACCATAAAGCAGATGCGTTTGTGTTATTTTCGAAGTACGAAACATTCTCTGTTGTTTTAGCAGAATCTTTTTCTACCGGGACACCTGTCATTTCTACAAATGTTGGCATTGCAAATGAGCTGAGTTCTGATTTAGGGATAATTGTTCAAACAGAGGTTGAATTGTGTGACGCAATGTATGCCATGGTAAAAAAAGAAAAAACTTTTGATGCGAAATACATTCGATCATTTGGTATGAATTTCAAATCCGAAACTATTTTAGAAAAATGGATTTCAATTCTCACAAAACATGTTGACTAAAGAAGCCGCTTTCCAAGCCTTGAAGAATGTAATTTCTCAAAAGTATATCGTTATTGAATCATCATTTTCAGATCTAAATTCTGCTGTAAAAGATGATTCGAAGAGTACAGCAGGTGACAAGCATGAAACAGGTCGTGCTATGGTACATTTAGAGCAAGAGAAACTTTCGCAACAATTAACAATGCTCAATGATCTGAGGGAAGCATTGTCAAAAATAAATCCTTCAGAAAAACATTCAAAAATTCAATTCGGAAGTTTCGTCCAAACCAATAAAGGCTATTTTTTCTTCTCCGTAGGATTAGGGAAAATTCAGGTTGGAAATGATGCCGTTTTCTGCCTTTCAATTACCACTCCATTGGGAAAAGTATTAGCAGGAAAAAAAGCTGGAGACATCTCTCAATTCAATGGGGAAATTGAAATTCTCACTGTAGAATAATAAAAGAACTATCCTTTCTTCAAATGAAGATCTAATTGAGGAAATGGTATTGTGACTCCATTCTCTTCAAATTTTTCACAAATAATAAGTCTAATATCACTTTTGACTTTTTCTATCCTAAATATCTTTTCACTACAGAACAAAATTCTAAAATCCAAAGAAGAAGAACCGAAGTTGATTAACCTTGCTTGAATTAAACTGTCAGTTAAAACATCTTCATGTGCTCTTGCGCTTTCCTCCAGAATTTTAACCACTAATTTCACATCTGAAGCATATGCCACTCCTACATCAAAAGAAAATATTGTTTTTTTTGCCTGATGACTCCAATTGATTACTTTGTTTGTAGTAATCAATGAATTCGGTATCAAAATACTAATATCCCTTCGAGACATCCCTTTTGAAGTTCTAATTCCAATTTTTTGAATAATTACCACCTCTCCGTCTATATCTAGAATATCTCCAACTTTCACTGATTTTTCATAAAGTAGAATTATTCCCGATAAAATATCATTAAATGTTTGCTGTAATCCTAATCCAATACCGACAAGTAAAGCTGCAGATCCGGCGAGAATAAGACTTGGCTGAATACCTACGGTATCGAGTATTAAAATAAAAGAGACAATCCATACGATATACTTGATCAATTGAAACAGTGCAAATGAACTTCCTTCATCAAGATT
>Ga0256845_1002546_pt1 | contig 13071 bp, 9 predicted proteins | sample RiftiametaG_FD_189101 | JGI IMG/M metagenome (GOLD analysis project Ga0256845, IMG submission 189101) | Tube worm associated microbial communities from hydrothermal vent at the East Pacific Rise, Pacific Ocean - Riftia | ecosystem: Host-associated > Annelida > Integument > Unclassified ... | reverse complement strand
CAGCCTCAATTAATCTCATCTGTGTCATAAAACTTAATAAGCACTCCCCCGTCTCTGACGACAAACGTAGTCCCTGTCTGCTCGCATATCATCTTGATCACAGAATGAGCTGTTAACCTCTTAATGTGTAAAAACACCTTCAACTTTTTAAGCTCATCAGCTTGTCTAGGAGGAACAACACCAGTGAAGGTTAATCTATCACCCATCATCTTTAAATGCTTGTTGAGTTTCTTGTTAATAATCAAACAAACCTCTGGGAGCGTTATATCCTTAGCTTCCAACTCCTCAAAAATATAGCTATCCAGAAGCATTTCAACAACAGCCTTAGGCATAACATTAACCTTCGCATTCTCATTATTAGCCTCCTCGCCACGTAGCGAACATACTGGCAGGAATATTACTAGAAGATAGATTAGCGCATTTCTCATCGTGCTGGTTTTGTTTCCTTGTCTAGAGGTGGAAATTTCATTCTCTTGCGAGCATCCAATAAATCCTTGAATCTGTGGTCTTTAGATGCCTTATCAAGACTACTTTTATTCAATTCAAACTCACATCGGTCTAATAGTTTGCTAGCTATCTCTGTCTTTCCTATATCGTGTAAACAAGAGCGTCCGAAAATTTATACTCGAGCATAGCTTCATAGCCTTTATTACAATGCGTCCCAAATGCTGTAAATTCTCCAGCATAAGAGACCATCATGCTCAGTGACATCACCACGAGTAGACTAAACGTTTTCGTTTCTATTTTCCTGCCCAACATTGAAGTCTGCCACAGCCTACCGACAGCGAACCTCCAACTCTGGTTTCGTATTGTCATTACCCTCAGATTACAAATTGTAAAAAACGAAGTCAAATCGAAAACCATTCCTGACTGAGTCCCCATCAGTCCAAAAAACCAGTCAGTGGACTCGTCGCTGAAGCGTATTCTTCAGCTTCAGGCAGGCCCATCTCGTAAGCCGCCCTACCCGCTTCCACAGCTAACTTAAACGCCTGCCCCATACGCACAGGGTCGGAAGCAATCGCCATGGCGGTATTCACCAAAACGGCATCAGCCCCCAGCTCCATGGCTTCTGCGGCATGACTAGGAGCACCCAGCCCAGCATCCACAACCACAGGAACCGTCGCCTGATCAATGATAATGCGGATCATATCACGAGTGACCACGCCCTTGTTGGAGCCAATCGGTGCGCCCAGAGGCATCACAGCGGCCACTCCCACCTCCTGCAAACGCTTGGCCAGCACAGGGTCAGCATTGATGTATGGCAGCACCGTAAACCCTTCTTTGACGAGCTCTTCAGCCGCTTTCAGCGTCTCAATAGGGTCGGGCAGCAAATACGTTGGATCGGGGTGAATTTCGAGCTTGATCCACTTCGGCAAACCCGCAGCCACAGCCAGACGAGCTAAGCGCACGGCCTCCGAGGCGTCCATGGCTCCGCTGGTATTCGGCAAGAGAAGGTATTTGTCAGGATCGATAAATTTCAAAATGTCAGCCTGCGGGTCATCGGAGCCCGTCAAATCAGCGCGCCGTAGTGCCACCGTGACAATCTCCGTACCAGAGGCGTCCAGAGTGTCGCGCATCAGTGAGTTCGAGGCAAACTTCCCCGTTCCTGTCATTAAACGGGAGCTAAAGGAGCGATCGGCAATCTTCAAAGGTAAATTCTTCACAGGCGCGAACTTTAGCGCGCAATACCCTCCATGCAAGCCTTCGCCATGCCGAATGGCGAATTAACCTCTTTTTCTTTGAAATATATTTCACATTCTACGTCGTATGAAATAAGGTATAGCAATCGATTTATCCAATGAACCCTCAAAATACTCCCATCACGATCATGAAAACAAACCTCCCAGCCCTCCGCATTCTAGCCATTTTTCTACAGCTATGGCTCGCCATCCAGCTCACTGCAGCACCAGCCCTCCACCTTTCGAATTCACAATTCAACCCGGAATCAAAAATCGACATCATCTTTGATCGTGCGGTGGCCAGCGAAGACCAGGTAGGCAAAAAATCACAAAACACCCTCCTCACCATCTCGCCCAAGCTCCCGGGCCAGCTCTTTTGGAAATCGCCCAACATCGTCCAGTTCATTCCCAGCCAGGCCCCGAAGATGGGCACGAACTACAGCTTCGCCATCGCCAATAATCAAAAGTTTCTCAATGGCGAGCGTCTCCCAAAAGGACTCATCCAAACCCTCCAGTCTGAACCATTTCGCGTCGTCGGCTCATCGCGCAGGTCAAAGTCCCCCCGCTACACTGGGAAGCCCGTCTATTATGTGTACTTTAACGATGCCGTAGATCCTAGGAATGCCCCCGCCTTTATCCAGTTCACCAATAAAGACGATCAACACGTAACCGTAACCGTAAGGCAAGCCACCTGGGGCGACATTAAATCGCGCTACCGTCGGGGCAGCACCTGGAAAGATCGATTCCACCAAACCACCACTGGCATCAAAACTGAATACAGCACGGACGAAGACGCCATCATCCCCAATGCCTTGATGATCTCACCTTCATCCCCTCTCCCGGTCGGTGATGGATGGTCACTTCGCATTTCTAAAAAACTACCCAACGCCACCCAAACAGCCGTTCACCTCAAGGGTCACAATATCTGGATCGGCGACATCGACCCCTTCGAGCTCAAAGAAGCCAAAGCCGCGATCTCAGCGAATAACCCACGCCAAATCCACCTCACCTTTAACCTTCCCCCCAATGAATCACTCAGCCAAGACCAACTGGCCAGCCTGATTCAAATCACACCCACCTTGGCCAATGCCAAATTTAAAGTCAGCGGCGACCTCGTCATTATCGACGGCGATCTTCGCCAACAAAACCAATGGGAAATCACCATCCAGCCAACCATGTTAGCAAGTAACGGACTCATGCTAGGAACCGTCAAACCGCAGAAGCTTAAATTTCAAACCGTGCCCAGCGGGCTCGCCTTACCCGCTTTCGATTCCGCCCAATACGCCAATGGCAATCGTCTCTACGGGATTGAAACCGTCAATCTGGCCACCGTCCGCATTCGGGTCAAACAACTCACTCCCGACAAAGCCATACGCACCATGCAGGGCTACCAGCATTACAAAGGCAGCGGTCACAATAGCAAAAACATCAGCCCGACCGTCCCCATGCCCTACGCATTGATCGATGGCAAAACTGTCTATGATCGCACCATCCAGCTCGATAACGCGATCGACACCTCCAAAGACATCTCACTCGATTGGAACACGATCCTGCCCAAAGACGAACTGACCACCACCTTCTTCATCTCCATCGAAGGCCAAGCAAAAACAGAAGCCCGTGGAGGCAACCGGGTTGCCCAGTCATTCATCCAACTCACCGACATCGGACTCTGCTGGAAACTAACCGATCAGAAAGCGCTCGTTTACGCCTTCTCCTGCCAGACAGGCCAACCACTGCCTAACGTCCAACTCCAAATCTTTAACGATGATGCCCAACAGGCAGGATCGACCCAAACAGATGCCGACGGCCTCGCTCGCATCCCGCGCCAGAAATCCGCCCGCCACCTCCAGGCCACACTCGGCAAAGACTCCTACATCATCCCATTCGATAACACACTCGATACCGTCGCGCTCTGGAGATTCCCCGTGGATATCGATTGGAATCACCTCGCCGGATGGAAACGCACCGTGATGATGTTCACTGATCGTAATCTCTATCGACCCGGAGAAACCGTGCAACTCAAAGGGATAGCCCGACAGTATCTCGATAATCAAATTGAACTCACTCCTGGGAAATTAGCCAAACTCACCATCACCGACAGCGCCTCACGCGTGCTTTACGATCAAGATGTGCAGCTCTCTAAAAATGGCACCTTTGACCACACTCTCAAACTCCCCGCCGAAACCGTCGGCACCTTCACCGCCAAGCTCACCTTCCCCGAGGACCCAGCCCAAGCCGATGAAGATAGCTGGTTAATCAATCAATACAGAATCTTCCGCCACAGATTTCATGTGCAAGAATTCCGCCGTAATGCCTTCGAAATCACGGCCAACATCCCCGCTGTCGCCCCAGGAGCGGAAAACATCACACTCGATCTCGAAGCTCATTACTATCAGGGGCAACCAGTCAAAGAAGGATTGCTGCAATGGTATTTCGACACCACACAAACGGGTTTCTATCCAGAAAATTTCCGCGACTACCTCTTTGGTGACCACCACAAGCACGACCCCTACTACTGGAGTCACTACTTCGGCTACGGCAATGGCTACGGCCACAGAAACAAATCCGACCGCCATGGCGAAGGACAGCTCGACACCGAAGGCAAGTCATCACTCACCTATGAACTTCCCAAGCTCACCTTCCCCACCGCGCTCGCCGTATCCATCCACTCGGAGATCACCGACAAGCGGGACCAAACGCTGAGCAACCGCAGCAAAATCACCGTCCACCCCGCCGATACCTACGTCGGCATCTCCCGGGTCGATCAACTCATTCGCACTGGCGAACCTCAAGAACTCAACATCGTAGCTGTCGACCCCCAAGGCAAACAACTCACCACCCCAGTCACCATCACCGCCACCATTGAGAGGGAATACCACGAGGCCGTAAAAATCCAATCCACCGACGGCAAGGTCTCGGTCAAAAACACCACCCACACAGCCGCCGTCTTGGAAACGCAAATCACAATCGAGCCCGGCGTCGCCACCGCTCTCCCATTCGTGCCAGAACACGCAGGCAAACACATCATCACCCTCAAAGGAACCGACAAAGATGGACACGCCTTTGCCACCGCATCCCTACTCCGGATCTACGGATCTAAAGAATATCCATGGGCGGTCGAAGACGGTATGAAAATCAAACTTGTCCCGGAGAAAAAGCAATACAAGCCCGGTGACACCGCTCGCATTCTCGTGATGACCCCCATCGAAGGCACCGCACTAGTGACGGTGGAACGCTCAGGAGTTCACCGCGAATACCGCCGCGAACTCAAGGCGGACAACCCAGTGATCGAGATACCACTCACGGACCTGGATGCGCCCAATGCATTTGTCTCCGTGATCATCATCCGTGGGGCCGATGCCAGCCCTCGCAAACACAAAGAGCCAGCCCTCAAACTGGGCTACTGCACCCTCAACGTAGCCAACATCAAAGACCGCCTAGCCGTCACCATCAACGTCGAAGGAAGCCAACACAGACCCGGTGAACCCACCACCATCACCGGCACGGTCAAACTTGCAAATGGCTCACCCGCCGCCAATGCCGAGCTCGTCCTCTATGCCGAAGACGAAGGCACTTTAGCCGTAGCCGGATACACGAATCCCGATCCTATGAGCAGCTTCCACGCCCCTCGTCCATTACTGGTCGACTGCGGAACCTCATTTTCCACCTTCATTTCAGAAAACCTAGAGGAGCGACACTTTGGCAACAAAGGCTTCACCATCGGAGGTGGAGATGGGGATGCCTTTGGCGGCGGCATCGCACTCAAAACCCGCACCGACTTCAACCCCTGCGCCGTTTGGAAACCCACTCTCAGCACAGATTCTAACGGAAAGTTCTCCGCCACCTTCACAAACCCCGACACCCTCACCCGCTACCGCGTCATCGCCGTCGCCCTCCATGGTCAGAAAAAATTCGGCGTCACCACCACCGACTACACCGTGGACAAGCCGATCATGCTCGAACCCGCCGCCCCACGCTACGCCAGCGAAGGAGACCAACTCTACCCCAAAGTCCTCGTCCAAAACAACTCGAAGTTCAAGGGCACTTGGGAAATTTCCCTCTCCACATCCAGCATCACCAAAGCAACCGCTAACTCTCCGATGCGAAAAACCATCACCCTCCAGCCCGGAGCCGCCAGCACGGTCTACTTCGATGTCACCTTTACCAGCACCGGAAAAACCCGCTGGATATGGACCGCCAAACCACTCGAAATCAATGATCTAGCAGAGCTCACTCCGATCATCGCCCGTGACTTATCCGATCAGGCCGAGACACGCTTTGAAGTCACCTACCCGGTCCCACTCATGCGCCAATTCCAATTCATCACCATGGACAACGGCGGTCAAAAAGACCTCCTCGCAGGACTCGACCCCAAACTGCTCAACGGTCGCGGCCACATTGACCTCGCCCTCTCTAACTCACTGCTACTCGAAGCCGGAGGCGCGGTCGATTTCCTCCTCCACTACCCTTACGGCTGCGTCGAACAAACCACCTCATCCATGATGCCGTGGTTTGCCGTGCGCGATCTCAAATCCCTCATCCCTGGGTTCAGAGAGAAAGAGGAGAACGACATCGCCCAGGCGATCCAAACTGGTGCTGACCGACTCCTCACCATGCAGACCCGCGATGGAGGCCTCGCCTACTGGCCAGGAGGAAAAGATCCCGAAAAATGGGCCACCGCCTACGGTGGACTAGGCCTCATTCTCGCCCGAGAACACGGTGCCGTGGTGCCGGACAGCGCCATCGAAAAACTCACCAACTGGCTACAAACATCGCTCAACGATGCGCCTAAAGAAACAGCAGACCACCGCTGGAACAACCAGTGGAATACCGAAACCCGAACCCGTGCCCTCTACGTGCTAGCACTCGCTAAAAAGCCACAGCTCGCCCTGCAAAATAAAATGCTCGATCACGTCGAACTCCTCAGCCACAGCGCCCGGGCCTACCTCGCCCTTGCCATGCATCATTCCGGTGCCGAGCCATCACAAACCATCACCTTACTCACCCACCCAAGCTCACCCCCAAGGCAAAAGCACTGGATGCGTCACAGCGCCAACCACGCCATGCAAGTCTTCGCCTGGTCAGAAATAGCCCCCACCAATGACCAGGCCCACGCCTCCATGCGCAAGATGATCTCCAACCGTAACCCCTACGGCCACTGGCGCACCACCTGGTGCAATGCCTGGGCACTTCAAGCCATGGCCAGCTACGCCCGCAATGTGGAAAAAAACCGTGCGCCATCGACAATCCAGTTAGTCACCCAAGGTGCCACCAAAACCATTACTCTGGATGCAAACAACCCAACGCAATCCTTGCGAATCCCGCTGGAAAAAGGAATGAAGCTCATCATCTCCAGCAACAACACGGCCCATGCCAATATCAAGCTCAACTCCAAACCAGCCATCGCCCCCACCGGCCCGTGGGGACACAGCGGGCTCTCCATCCTCCGCAGATACGAGCGCATCTTAGCCGATGGCACCACCCAGCCCATGAACCAACCCAGAGTGGGAGATCTGATCCGGGTCAGCCTCGACATCACCTTCCCAGCCGCCCTCGATTACGTCGTGATTGAAGACCGACTCCCCTCGCTTTTTGAAACCGTCAACAACAACTTCAAGAGTCAAAGTTCACGGTTCAGCTCCAGCTCGGACCGCTCATGGAACATCAGCCACAAAGAACTCCGCTCAGACAGAGCCCTCTTCTTCTTTGACCGCTCCTGGACCAACGGCACCCGCACAATCTCCTACCTCGCCCGTGTCACCACCGCCGGCACAGCCACCGCCCCCGCAGCCAAAGTAGAAGCCATGTATGACCCCGAGCAACTCGCCCTCTCAGACAGCAAAAAACTCACCACCCTGAAGAAAGAAGTCGCGGAGCGCCGAGCCCCAGCTCGGCGCATCACCCCCCAACCCTAGCCCTCAACCAAAGCAAAAACCATGCCCACCCCCATAAAACAAATCAACCAATGGCATTCACGAGGCTACATCCCCCACTGCGACTTCACCGGGCTCCACCAATCCATCACCTTCCGCCTCATTGACTCACTTCCCCACAGCAAACTCATCGAACTCGAACAACAGCTCACTCAAGACACCGCCAACCTCCCACCCGATCAAGCCATGATCGAACGAAGAAACAAAATCGAGCAGTGGATGGATAACGGCTATGGATGCTGTGCACTCTCCCACCCAGAAATGGCGGCCACGATGGAGGAAACATTACTCAAATTCGATGGCGACCGCTACAAGCTTCTCAGCTGGTGCATCATGCCGAACCATGTGCATGTCTTGATCGAAGCGCATGCCTCATTGGGAAAAATTCTTCAGTCCTGGAAATCATACACAGCCCGCTGGGCTCGCCAAAACGCAGAAAAATTGAATATCCCAATCCCACCCCAGGGCTTCTGGCAACGAGAATACTGGGATCGATACATCCGCACAGAAAAACACTATCACAACGTAGTCGACTACATTCACCGTAACCCCGTATCGGCAGGACTTTGTAAAATTGAAGCTGACTGGCCATGGTCAAGTGCCCGATTCCCCGAGGAGACAACCGAGCCCCAGCTCAGCACCCCACCTCCCATGTATATCCAAAAAAAACACTAGGCTCCCCCCCTATGGAGCGCCGAGCCCCAGCTCGGCGCATCACCCCCCAATAGAGATGAAACATAAACTCTCAAAAACCTTTCACACTTTGCGCCGAGCTGTGGCTCGGCGCTCCTCTCTACTCTTCTACACCGCTCTTCTCACGCTAGGCATCCTCTCCACAGGCTACTACCTCGTCCCTTTCGCCTACCCTATCCCCGAAAAAATCGCCCATGGCCCCGGCGATTCCATCATCCTACTCGACCGCAATGGCGAACCGCTCGACCACTGGGTGCGGCCCGACTACTACCGCCACCGCACCGTCAATCTGGACATCGTCCCCAAGGACCTCGTTCAGGCCACTTTGGCCGCCGAGGACAAACGCTTTTACCAACATGGCGGCATCGACTTCCGAGCCACCGCCCGCGCACTCCGCGACTCATGGGACCAAGATCGCTTTGTCTCAGGAGCCTCCACCATCACTCAGCAAACCGTCAAAATCTGCTCGCAACGCTCCAGCAGAACATTCAAAACAAAAATCCACGAATGCCTCACCTCAAGACATGTGGAAATGACCCACAGCAAAGAGGAAATCCTATCGGCCTACTTTAATAACCTCGACTACGGCAACCGCTCCCAAGGCCCGCTTCAGGCCGCCCGACATTATTTCGCCAAACCACTCAGCCAACTCTCACTCGCCGAGTGCGCCCTACTCGCAGGACTCCCACAGGCCCCGAGCCGACTCAACCCACGCCGGAACCCGAAAGCGGCGATCAAACGACGAAACTGGATCCTCGACCGGATGAAAATCGTTTACGACATCCCCACCGAAAGGATCGAACGAGCCAAATCCGAGCCTCTCCAACTCAGTGAAAAAACAGTCCCAAGAAACGTCCCCCAGCTCGTGCAACTGCTACGGCGGCACGCCTCGCAAAAAGACATTCAAACCTCCCTATCCGCCCCACTCCAACGAGACATCACAGAGATAGCGCGACAGCAAATTCAAACCCTCACGGACAAACACATCCAACACGCCGCCGTCGTCGTTATCCATAATCCCACGGGAGAAATTCTCGTGCACGTAGCCTCTCCCAATTTTCACCTCGCCAATGCGGGCCAAATCGACGCCACCCGCATCGCCAGATCCCCAGGCTCAGCCCTCAAACCATTTACCTACCTGCTCGCCTTTGAAAAATACGGAATGACCCCCGCCACCATCATCCCTGACATCCCTACCAGCTTTGCGGATGCTCGTGGAGAAAAAAAATTCATTAACTACGATCGCCGATACAAAGGCCCCGTCACCATCCACCACGCATTAGCCAACTCACTCAACGTGCCAGCCGTGCGCACCCTGAATGCCATCGGAGGTTCAGAAGCCTTGCTTGCCCGACTCAAAAAATGCGGCATCACAACACTCACAGAAAACCCCAAACACTACGGGCTCGGGCTCACTCTGGGAAGCGGTGAAGTCACCCTGATGGAACTCACCAATGCCTACGCCACCTTGGCACGCATGGGCACCTATCAGCCAGTGTCATTCTTCCCAAACATCACCACAAGCGCATCCAGCCACACCATCAAACCCAACCAAACCACTCGTCCAGCTTGGATGTTAGCACAAACCATGAGCGACAACGCCGCACGCACCGCCGCCTTCGGCCCACACTCACACCTCAGACTCCCCTTTCCCTGCGCAGTGAAAACAGGAACCTCCACCGACTTCAGAGACAACTGGTGTCTGGGGTTCACCGCCGAATTCACCATCGGGGTCTGGACTGGAAATCTCGATAACACACCGATGAGAGGCATCTCCGGCGTCACCGGCGCCGGCCCTATTTTCCACGCCGCTATGATCCGCCTACATCAAGACCACACCCCAAGCTGGTATGATCAACCCGAAGAAATGCTCAGCTGCCACATTCACACCCAAACAGGAAAACGTCTCCCCAAAGCCACGGAGAACACCATCACCCTCGTTCTCCCTACCGATCAACTACCCCTTACCGACCAAGCCGGTGATTATGCCCCCGATGGAAAAATCCTACTCGATGCCCGCTACTCCGATTGGATTTCAAGTAGAGCGGACCTAGCCCGCTTCGTTCTCACGGACGAATCATCGCCCCCAGCCTACCATCACCTCCCACTGCACATACTCTCACCCTCACGCGAGGCCAAATACCTGCTCGACCCCGACCTCCCGGGCCAAGGCAAACAACTCCGACTCAAAACCGACTACCCAGGCGATGCCACATGGAGTTCACCCACGCTCAAGATCAAAACCCAAAACGGAACAAGCACCGCCACACTCCAGCCCGGCGCTCACAAAATCACCCTCACCGATGCCACAGGCCGCACCATCACAAGGTCAATTCAAGTTGAAGAGCTTTAACATATTGTGAAAAATAAACACAGGCGATATTTATTTTAAAGGCGTTATCCTCTGTAGCATTTCTGGAGAGAACCCCTCAGTATTCGCTGATTGAAAACCCCGCTCTGCTTGATGCTTCCAGAAATAACTAGATCGGAGTTGCTGCATGGCAAGGTAGCGAGTGATCGGTTGTTTCCATCCACTAGCAGCTACTGAGCTAGCATAACTGACACTCCATCGATCCAGAGCAATCGTAACAAACACACACACCACCATCAATCCGATCATCACCAATCCTTTATGCCAAGGGAAAAGCCCGCTAATCAGGCTAAAAACCACAACTAACACGAAAAATGACACACCTAGGCTTTCGAGCCAGTTAAGCCCTTCAGCATCCGTTATTCTCAGCCTATCTTGAAGCGTCGATATCACAACTAAAAACTTACCCCTTTGAATCGCTCCCATCTCCTTAGGAGACCCACCGATTTGCCAATGCTTTAGCGGATCTTCTTTTTTTGATAAAAAGAAATAAATTTTAGTTTGCCCTATAACTCTCGATATCCCAATCAAAACAAAATCATAAGATCTATCTATACCCAGACCATCGATCCGTTGCGGAGAAAAACATTTATTTGATTCAACACTCCCTCCACCACTAGAGCTAGAGCTAGAGCTCGACATCAAACTCAAACTTCTAACCTCATTTTGATAACTAAAGTGATCATCCGTCAAACTTAACCCGCTTAAAGAAACCACCAACTCATCACCCCACTCATCCACCAAAGGCCACTCATAGAACCCATCTTCAGCTGGGGCTCTCCATTGAGTGACCTTCCAATCAGAAGAAACGACTGAGCCATGGGTTTCAATCATCACAAGATGCACATCTAAATCAGAAATATCACGGAGCCCTTTTTCAAAAGGCATGCTTGGCAAAGCAACGGAAGGGAGATTTTCCACATCCTGATCAGTGAGCTGATGCCTTATCGTTAGCACGGAGTTGACAATGAGCGCGATAAATAGAAGCACGCCTAGACAGCCAAACACCAATGGCATCCTCGACCTAACGCGGTCAGGAATGCGCGCCAATATTCGCTTCCTAAAATAGAAAAATACGGCCCCTAAGAAGAGAAGAGGAATGACCATTGATGCTGAATTACTCATGATTATGAAAAATTAAAAATTAAGAAAAAGATTAAGAACAACGGATACGATTATATACCCGACAACAACCATAACAATCACAAGCCAAATTCTATTAGAAGCGTCCGACTTTCCGGCATCAGGTTCTGAATTTTTACCGATATAGCCGCGCGATAAATAGGACAACACAATAGCTGAAATCACCGCCGAAAGCATGACGAAGATTGCACTTTCCAAATAAAACTTCGGATTCACATCTTTGTTAGCTGCAATGATACTTAATAAAATAGCAGGTGCAGCATAGGTAATCATCAACCCCAGAAACCAACTCGCAGCCAACAAAGTAGGTCGCCATGAGCTTGCCGCCACACAATAACTGTTACTAAAAGCAAAAAGGCCACAGAGAATAAAATTTCCTATCGGAGTCTCTGGATACGAAAGCGCTCGCGCATCACTCAACCCCGATTCACAAAAGAGTCCCCAAAAATAACGATGCACATCTGCTGCATTCATCACAAAGGCCACACCGACTAATGACGTCACAATCAATAACCCAGCAGCATACCGCGCCCAAAAGTAGTCAGCTCGCCGCATCGGCAAAATAAAGGCGTATCGCTCAGAACCTTCAGCAATATCGCCCCCACCTAAAATGACAGCTAAATACTGACCAGCTATCAACGTCGCAACCAGCAGCATCCATCCATTCTGATCAATAGGCATGATCATAAAAATGGCGACGAACAGAAGGACAATCTGAGTGATGCTCTTCTGAGATTTTTGCCATTCCCGCCAGAGAATTGGCCTCCAGGTTCTGAGACAAATAGCGGTCGGCTTGAGTAAAGTAGGGTGGCTCATATCTAGTTTTTACGAATAAGTTCAATAAAGAGATCTTCAAGATTGAGATTGAAAATCCCGACCTGTTTGTCAGTCTGTCGCCGGTAAGCCTCACGCTCTTCCATCGATTTAAATCGGGCGACCCCGCTAGCAACAGAGCCTTCACGCACCAGTCGACCAATTTGCCCAGGCAGCTCAAAGCCCTGAGGAACGGCAACTCCTTCTGGAAAAATAACCTGCACCTTCCTTACCATTTCAGTCAACTCACACATATTCTCCTCCATCATCATTCGGCCTCGATGCAAAAATCCAACATCATCGGCAATCCGTTCTAGTGCTCCGTAAGCCTTAGATTGATGGATATATTGAGTGGAGTTTGATTCGGGCATCTTGGTTTGTGAACTGCCATTTGATTGGCACAGGGTTTGAGTTCTTCCATAGGAGGTAGGCATTTACT
>Ga0256845_1002544_pt1 | contig 13076 bp, 13 predicted proteins | sample RiftiametaG_FD_189101 | JGI IMG/M metagenome (GOLD analysis project Ga0256845, IMG submission 189101) | Tube worm associated microbial communities from hydrothermal vent at the East Pacific Rise, Pacific Ocean - Riftia | ecosystem: Host-associated > Annelida > Integument > Unclassified ... | reverse complement strand
TTTGTTCCTGCAAATATCCGCGCCGCAGGCACGCCCCGCAGGGGCAAACAATAAAGTGGCCCGGCACGGGCCTCCGTTTATCAGCTATTACGCCTCTTGCGCCAGAATTGATACCTCGCGCCGCGCGGCACATTCTGTGCGTGGACATATCCGGCAGGACGTGCCCACGGGCTGCCCGCCATCTTCCATCTCCCCCGCACGGCTTTCGGGAATCACCAGCATCACCGCCTCGATAATCTGCACCCCGTCAAACCCCGGCGAAACCCGCGGCTGCGCCACCGCATAGGTCAAAAACCGCGGCGCATCCCGCCCCGATTGCTGCACCACCGCGCGGATCGGCACTTGTGGGCGCAACAAGGCCTGATAAAGCGGCCATAATGGGCAGGCCGCGCCGAATTGCGGCATCGGGAACCCCTCGACCGGTTTGCGAAACAGCAGGGCGCCGGAAGCATCGCAAGTCACCAACCCCACAGACGCCAGCCCGTCAACGTCCGGCAAACTGGCCATGCGGCGCAGCACTGTTGCCAAATCCACCCCGAACCGCACCGCCAATTGCACCGGATCCAGCCCCTCGGCCACCGCTGCCTGAAACGGGGCCAAAGGCAAAGCCACAGCATCCGCCCGATACCGCGCCAGATAATCGGCCACGGCCCCATCAGTCGCCACCTCTTGGCCCGACTCGACCTCGGGCAGGTGATAACCCCGCGCCTGTAGATAGGTTTCCAACTCCTCTTGCGGTGAACTTAATGTGCTTTCCACATCCCCTGCCCCGTCCAGATAAGACACCAGCGCACCGGCCCCCTCGGCCAGTCGTTTGGCGTCTTCCAACAGATTTCGCTGGAACCGTGCCTGCCATTCCGGCTCGACCGCATCACCTTCGGCCAGAATGGATGCGGTTGAACGGATGGCAGCAGCAGTGGACAGAACCTCATGCAGGGATGTCGACAAAAACGGGTCATGTGTCAGACGGTCGGTCAGCGTGGCCACCGTATGCTCCAGCCGGTTGATCCGCGCATGCTGTGTTGCCATCACACCGGCCCAGCCCGGAAACCGCCCTGCAAAATCGTCAACCCGTGCCAGTTCAGCGCCGTCGGACTGACTGGCCGCATCGCGCAGGGTGGCCAACAGCGCGGCCTCGGCTCCTTCCGACAGGGCAGATGGCTCAACCCGCAATTCCCGCGCCAGATCCAGCAGCAGTTTTCCGCCGATTCTGCGTTTGTTGTGCTCGATCAAATTCAGATAGGCAGGCGAAATCCCCACCTTTTTCGCCAGTTCGGCCTGTTTCAGGCCCGTTTCCATCCGCTTGGCCCGTATCCGGTTGCCGGTTAATGTTAGGCGCGGCATCTGTATTTCCTCTTTTTCTCAAGGGGTTCCGCACCAAGTGCGAAAACTTATTTACAAGAAACTATTATGTTCTGTGTATTTATTTACAATTTTGTTGTGTAATTCAAGGTAGTTGTTGCGAGATTAACCCCTTGTCGTCGATGATAACGGCATCCTTGTAAAAAAGGTCATGTCTGCACGGAGGAGGTGCAGACGCTAACTCGGGATTAAACTCGATAACGGGAGGAACTAAATGTCCAACTCTAAACTCACACGTCGCGGCCTGCTGAAAACAGGTGCGGTGGCTGGTGCGGGTCTGGCAATGCCAACCCTGTTCACCGGCAACGTCTGGGCGGCCAGCCACGGTGGCTATACCAACGCCCCCAGCAACGGCAAGGTTACCCTTGGCTTTAACGTACCCCAGTCCGGCCCCTATGCCGACGAGGGCGCCGACGAGCTGCGCGCCTATGAACTGGCTGTCGAACACCTGAACGGTGGCGGCGATGGCGGCATGATGAGCACGTTCAGCTCCAAGGCGCTGGACGGCACCGGTATCCTTGGTAACAAGGTTGAATTCGTCACCGGCGATACACAGACCAAATCGGACGCAGCCCGCGCTTCGGCCAAATCCATGATCGAAAAAGACGGCGCGGTGATGATCACCGGCGGTTCTTCCTCGGGTGTGGCGATTGCTGTGCAGGGTCTGTGCCAAGAAGCCGGCGTTATCTTTATGGCTGGTCTGACCCACTCGAACGACACCACGGGTAAAGACAAGAAAGCCAACGGTTTCCGTCACTTCTTTAACGGTTACATGTCTGCAGCCGCTCTGGCACCTGTGCTTGAGAAAATGTACGGCAAAGACCGCAAGGCCTATCACCTGACAGCCGACTATACATGGGGCTGGACACAGCAGGCGTCGATCGCCGCTGCGACCGAAGCCGTGGGCTGGGAAACTGTCAACAACGTGCTGACACCGCTGGCCACCACGGACTTTAGCTCCTACGTTGCGCCGGTTCTGAACTCGGGCGCCGATGTTTTGGTTCTGAACCACTACGGCGGCAACATGGTGAACTCGCTGACCGCTGCTGTGCAGTTCGGTCTGCGTGCCAAAGAAGTGAACGGCAAGAACTTTGAAATCGTTGTTCCGCTGTATTCACGCCTGATGGCGAAAGGTGCTGGCGAAAACGTCAAAGGCATCTTTGGTTCCACCAACTGGCACTGGTCGCTAACCGACGAAGGCTCAAAGGCATTCGTTAAATCCTTTGGCACCAAATACGGCTTCCCGCCCTCGCAGGCAGCACACACCGTATATTGTCAGACCCTGCTTTATGCCGACGCATGTCAGCGCGCAGGCAGCCACAACCCCTGTGCCGTTGCCGAAGCTCTGGAAGGCTTTGACTTTGACGGGCTGGGCAATGGTCCGACGCATTACCGCGCCGAAGATCACCAGTGTTTCAAAGACGTGCTGGTTGTGAAGGGTAAAGAGAACCCCGAAAACGAGTTCGACTTGCTGGAAATCGTCGAAGTAACACCACGTGCACAGGTCGAATACGCCCCTGATCACGAGATGTTTGCCGGTGGCGAACTGGGTAAATGTAACCCGGGCGCATAAAACAGCCACCACTCAAAACGGCTACACCCGGTCGCGCGATCCTTCGTGCGGCCGGGACTATTGATATTCACATCAGGCGGGGATGATGGACCAGATACTTCTTCAAATTCTGAACGGATTGGACAAGGGCAGCGCCTATGCGCTTATCGCACTTGGACTGACCCTTATTTTCGGCACACTGGGTGTGGTGAACTTTGCCCACGGGGCCTTGTTCATGATCGGCGCGTTCTGCGCGGTAACCGTACAAAAGATCCTGAACATTTCCAGTGTGGTTCTTGATCCGGAAAAAACTGATTTTCTGGGCAATCCGGCAAAAATCAAAACCCCATACGTCGAAACATGGTTTGGCCCCGAAACGGGTGCTTTGATCATTGACTGGTCGGTCCCGCTGGCCATTCTGTTTTCGATCCCGATCATGGTCGCCGTTGGCTTCATCATGGAGCGCGGGCTGATCAAGCATTTTTACCACCGCCCCCACGCCGACCAGATCCTTGTGACATTCGGTCTGGCAATTGTTCTGCAGGAAATTGTCAAACAGTTCTTCGGCGCCAACCCTATCCCCACGGGTGCCCCCGAAGCCTTTAAAGGCTCTTATGATTTCGGTGTTCTGCTGGGCTTCAAGGCCAACGCCATCATCTACCCCTACTGGCGGATGATCTATTTCACTTTCTCGCTCGTTGTTATCGGGGCTGTCTTTGCCTTCCTGCGCTATACCACCTTCGGCATGGTCGTGCGCGCCGGTATGGCGGATCGCGAAACCGTTGGCCTGCTGGGTATCAACATCGACAAACGCTTTACCATCATGTTCGGCATCGCCGCCGCTGTGGCCGGTATGGCGGGTGTGATGTATGCGCCGATCAATTCGCCAAACTATCACATGGGTATGGATTTCCTTGTTCTGTCCTTTGTTGTGGTGGTTGTCGGCGGCATGGGCAGCCTGCCCGGTGCCGTGCTGGCGGGGTTCCTGCTGGGTATCCTCGAGAGTTTTGCCTCGATGAACGAAATCAAACAGTTCTTCCCCGGCATCGACCAAATTATCATTTACCTGACCGCCATCGTCATCCTGCTGGTTCGCCCGCGCGGATTGATGGGCAAACGCGGCGTGATGGAGGAATAAGAACATGCTGGGCCTAAACAAACGCGACACCAAGTTCCTGATCATCGTGATCTTGATGACCGCATTCACCCCCTTCCTTATGCAACCTTTCTCGGAAAACAGTGGACTTGCACAGTTTAACGGCGGATACCCCGACCTGATGGCCAAAGTGGCGATCTTTGGCATCTTTGCCATGGGGTTCAACATCCTGTTCGGCCTGACCGGATATCTATCCTTTGGCCACGCGGCCTTTTTGGGGGTCGGATCATATGCGGCGGTCTGGATGTTCAAACTGCTGACCCTGAATGTTATACCGGCGATCATCCTTGCCGTGATCATATCGGCTGTATTTTCCCTGCTGATCGGCTGGATTTCCCTGCGCCGCTCGGGCATCTATTTCTCGATCCTGACCCTTGCGATGGCAGAAATGAGTTACCGTCTGGCTTATTCGGTTCTGACGCCGCTAACCAACGGGGAAACCGGATTGCAGGTTCGCCCGAATGATCCGCGCATTCTGGACAGTGCGACATCCGCAAACTACCCCAACCTGTTCGGGCTGGAACTCAGCTCGTCCCACAAATGGGATGTTCTGGGCCATGTCTTTACCTTCAACGTCGGTTTCTATTTCTGCGCCGTAATTGCGGTCATCGCTTTCTACATAAGTCTGCGCATCTTCCGGTCGCCCTTTGGCATGATGCTGCGGGCGGTGAAATCGAACCAGCAACGCATGTCCTATACCGGTCTAAACCCCCGCCCCTACACATTGGCCGCCTTTGTAATTTCGGGCATGTACGCCGGTCTGGCCGGTGGTCTGCTGGCCGCAATGGACCCGCTGGCCGGTGCCGAGCGGATGCAATGGACCGTTGGCGGCGAGGTGGTGATCATGACCATCCTTGGCGGGGCTGGCACATTGCTGGGTCCGGTGCTGGGCGCGGGTGCGATCAAATATCTGGAAAACATCTTTTCCAAGATCAACGACAATGTGCTGCACAACTGGTTCTCGTTTTTGCCTGACAGCATGCAGGACGGCGTTGTCTGGTTCTTCTCGCGCTTTACCGGCGAAGGCTGGGCGCTGACGCTGGGCCTGATGTTCATGCTGGTCGTCACCTTCCTGCCCGGCGGGTTGGTCGAAGGCGGCAAGCGCATCGGCGACAAGTTCAAACGCAAACCCAAAGACGACGGGGACGATCCCGAACATCACCCCCAATCCACGCCACATGTGGCCGAGTAAGGAGAAACGATTATGGGTATCCTTGAAGTCAAAAATGTCGGCAAACGCTTTGGCGGCCTGCAAGCCTTGGGCGATGTGAACCTGTCGGTGGCTGAAAACACCGTGCATGCGATCATCGGTCCCAACGGGGCGGGCAAATCGACCCTGCTGAATGTGCTGGTCGGCAAACTGATCCCTGACTCGGGGTCGGTGATGTTCGACGGGCAGTCCGTACTGGGCCGCAAGCCGCATGAAATCAACCAGATGGGCATTTCGCGCGTGTTCCAGACACCGGAAATCTTTGGCGACCTGACTGTGATGGAAAACGTGATGATCCCCTGTTTCGCACGGCGCGACGGATCCTTCCGGATGCACGCCTTTGAAACCGTGGCACAGGAACGCGACATCATTGAAGAAGCCGAACACATGCTGGTCGATGTCAACATGCTGGACAAACGCGATATGCATGCGGCCAGCCTTTCGCGTGGGGACAAACGGCGGCTGGAAATGGCCATGTGTCTGGTGCAAAAACCGCGCCTGTTGCTGCTGGACGAACCCACAGCGGGCATGGCGCGCGCCGACACCAACAACACCATTGATCTGCTAAAACACATCCGCGACACTCGCGATATCACAATGGCAATCATTGAACACGACATGCACGTCGTGTTTTCCTTGGCCGAACGCATCACCGTTCTGGCCCAAGGCACGCCACTGGTCGAGGACACACCGGAAAACATCAAAGGCCACCCCAAGGTGAAAGAAGCCTACCTTGGCGAACAGGCGCAGGAATAAAACCATGAGCCAAACCGCAAAAACCGCATCGGCCCCCGCCTATTTCTCGGTCTGGGACATCCATGCCTACTATGGCGAAAGCTATATCGTTCAGGGTGTTTCCTTTAACGTCCACGAGGGCGAAATTCTGGCCCTTCTGGGCCGCAACGGGGCTGGCAAAACATCAACCCTGCGCGCCATCGCCCGTTTGGATGATCCGGCACTGACCCACGGCGAAGTCTGGCTGGACCACCAACCGCTGCACGAAATGCGCGCCTATCAGGCAGCCCAGGCTGGTTGTTCACTGGTGCCCGAGGACCGGCGCATCATCGCGGGTCTGACAGTTGAAGAAAACCTGCAACTGGCGCAGATCGTCGAGCCTGTGGGCTGGTCGCTGGAACGTCTGTATGACCTTTTTCCCCGCCTGAAAGAACGCCGCAAGCAAGAGGGCGTCACCCTGTCGGGTGGCGAACAGCAGATGCTGGCCATCGCCCGCGCCCTGGCCCGCGACATCAAAGTGTTGCTGCTGGACGAACCTTACGAGGGGCTGGCCCCCGTGATTGTCGACGAAATCGAAAAGACCCTGAACCTGATCAAAGAGCAAGGCATCACCACCGTGATCGTCGAGCAAAACGCCCTGCGCGCCCTTGCCCTTGCCGATCGCGCCGTAATTCTGGATACTGGCACCGTTGTATTTGACGGGCTGGCCAGCGAGGTTCTGGAAAACGACGAGCTTCGCGCCGAATATCTGGCTATCTAAATCTGAGCTGCCCGCACTTCGGGCCTTATTGATAACTCAAGTCTCCGGAGACCTGAAAATGACCGATAAAACATATCCGCCCTCAGCCGAATTCGCCGCCAATTCCCATGCGGACAAGGCAAAATACGACGCCATGTATCAGGCCTCGATGCAGGACCCCGATACGTTCTGGGGCGAGCACGGCAAACGCCTTGACTGGATCGAACCCTATTCCAAAGTGAAGAACACCGATTTCACGCTGGGCAAGGTCGATATCAAGTGGTTTGAGGACGGCACACTGAACGTCGCTGCCAACTGTATCGACCGGCATCTGGAAACCCGCGGCGATCAGACCGCGATTATTTTTGAGCCCGACGACCCAAAAACACCGGCCCTGCACATCACCTATAACGATCTGTACGACAAGGTGAACCGGATGGCAAATGTGCTGCTGTCCCAAGGGGTTATGCGCGGTGAACGCGTCATCATCTATATGCCGATGATCCCCGAAGCCGCCTATGCCATGCTGGCCTGCGCCCGCATTGGCGCGATCCATTCGGTGGTGTTTGCCGGGTTTAGCCCCGATGCGTTGGCCAACCGGATCAACGACTGTCAGGCCCGCGTTCTGATTACTGCGGACGAGGCCCCGCGCGGCGGGCGCAAGACCCCGCTGAAATCCAATGCCGATGCGGCCCTGCTGCACTGTTCGGACAAGGTGCGCTGTCTGGTGGTGAAACACACCGGCGGCCAAACCACATGGATTCAAGACCGCGATGTTGACGTGCTGGCATTGATGGAAACCGCCAGCCCCGATTGCCCGCCCCGCCCGATGAACGCCGAAGATCCGCTGTTTATCCTTTACACCTCCGGTTCAACCGGCAAACCAAAGGGCGTGCAGCATTCCAGCGGCGGCTATCTGGTCTATGCGGCAATGACGCATCAATACACCTTTGATTACCACGATGGCGATGTGTTCTGGTGCACCGCCGATGTGGGCTGGGTCACCGGCCACAGCTATATCATCTATGGCCCGCTGGCCAACGGCGGCACCACGCTGATGTTCGAAGGTGTGCCCACCTATCCCGATGCCAGCCGGTTCTGGCAGGTTTGCGAAAAGCACAAGGTCAACCAGTTCTACACCGCCCCCACCGCCATTCGCGCGCTGATGGCCTATGGCAATGATCCGGTCACCACCTGCGATCTGTCGTCGCTGAAATTGCTTGGCACCGTGGGCGAGCCGATCAATCCCGAGGCCTGGAACTGGTACAACGATGTTGTCGGCAAGGGCAAATTGCCAATCGTCGACACTTGGTGGCAGACCGAAACCGGCGGCCATATGCTCACCCCCCTGCCCGGCGCAACCGCGACCAAACCGGGCTCGGCCACATTGCCGTTCTTTGGTGTGAAACCCGTGTTGCTGGACGCCCATACAGGCAAGGAAGTTTCCGACGTGGTGGGCGAAGGCGTGTTGGCCATCGCCGACAGCTGGCCCGGCCAGATGCGCACGATCTATGGCGATCACGAACGGTTCGAGAAAACCTATTTTTCGGATTACAAAGGCTACTTCTTTTCCGGTGACGGCTGCCGCCGTGATGCCGATGGCTATTACTGGATCACCGGCCGTGTGGACGATGTGATCAATGTTTCCGGCCACCGCATGGGCACCGCCGAGGTCGAAAGCGCCCTTGTTGCGCATGTCGATGTGGCCGAAGCCGCCGTGGTTGGCTATCCGCACGACATCAAGGGTCAGGGCATCTATGCCTACGTCACCCTGATGAACGGGGTCGAGCCATCGGACGAACTGCGCAAAGACCTTGAAAAGTGGGTGCGCACCGAAATCGGCCCGATCGCCAAACCCGATCTGATCCAGTGGGCACCGGGCCTGCCCAAAACCCGTTCGGGCAAAATCATGCGTCGCATCCTGCGTAAAATCGCCGAAAATGATTACGGTGCATTGGGCGACACCTCGACCCTTGCCGACCCAAGTGTGGTGGATGAGCTGATCGAGAACCGGATGAACAAAAAGAGCTAACACGCACCTCTGTCAATCAGATAAAACCCCGGCCATTCGCGTCGGGGTTTTGCATTTCAGGGCTGAATGCCCCAGCGCAAGGCAAATTCCACCCCGAACGCCACCGCCACAAACGGCCCGCTGAACACAATCCCCAGCACCAGATACCCGCGCCAGTCCGGCCGTGCCGAGGCCGCCGTGACGCCCATAACCGTGGTTTTCCATTTTTTCATAGCAATCTCCTTGCCATGATTAACCACGATTTAGGTTTTCAATGCGTTAACAGAGCTATGGAAATTTTGTGGAACCACTACGGGCAGGCAGACTGGGAAGCCTTGGCAGATCGCGCCCGCGCGTCCATGCCACAGCGCTGGACCTATGGCGCAGTGCATGTTGCGCTTGGCGGGCAGGTGCATCGGGCGGTTGTCCGGGAAAACGGTACCGCCGTGGCACTCTGCCAATGCCTGATCCGCCGTATCGGCGGCGTGATGCATCTGTCGCTTGTCACCCGTGGCCCACTGTGGCTGACCACTTGCAACCGCGCCCGTGTGCTGGCCCTGATCCGCCGCACCCTGCCCGCCCAGCGCCCGCGCGTTTGCCTGTTCACCCTGACGGATCCCGTCAAATCCCTGCGCCTGATCCCGATGGCAACACCGGCAACACATGCCATCCTGCCCATGCCCGCCATGGTGCAATCCCTGCATGGAAAATGGCGCAATGCCTTGCGTAAAGCGGAACAATCAAACCTGCGCACCCGCCACATTGCCTGTCCGGCCACAGCCCTTGGCCCCTTGTTGCAGAGTGACGAAAAACAGCAGCTCGCAAAATCCTATCGCGCCCTGCCCGCCGCGTTCACCCGGCAATGGCACACCCTGACCCCCGACAATTTACGCCTGATCACTGTCAGCAAAGGGCGTGAAACCCTTGCCACCGCGCTGTTCCTGCGCCACGGCAACACCGCCACTTATCACATCGCCCAAACCACGCCACAGGGCCGGAAATACTCGGCCACGCGGCTGGCCCTTTGGCGCGCGTTTCAGGATTTCGCCGATAGCGGCATACAACAGATTGATCTTGGCACGATCGACACCATAAACGCCCCCGGCCTTGCCCGTTTCAAACTGGGCACCGGCGCCAAGGCCATGCGCCTTGGCCCCACGGTGCTGGCGCTTTAGTCCCCTTTGCGCACCAAAAGCAACTCAACCCGTTTCAGTTCCCGCAGAATCCGCTCGGCCTGCATCTGCGGCATCAGGCTTAGTTTCAACTGGACCGCCATCAGCAACAACACCGCTGCCGGCAAGCCGGATTTCAGCGCCGCAAGGCTGTCCTTAGCTGCAAAAAAGTAGACGGCATAAATCACACCCGCGATAAACAGCGCCAGTTGCACCAGCATGATCACCCATGTGACCCAGCCCAGTTTCCCGCGGAATTGCCCAAGCCCCAGCGCAAACCAGCCCTGTTGTTCGGTCGCATCCAGTATTGCACGGTCCTGATCGCGCAATGCCTCTTCTATCATTTGATCCAGTTTAGTCATTGATCACTCCTTTCAGTGCATGTCTTAGGGTTTCGCGCACGTGCATCAGGCGAGTTTTCACCGTGCCGCGCGGAATATCCAGTGCGATGGCCACCTCGGCCACGCTCATTTCTTCCAGATAGAACAGGGCTATCGTCGCCGATTGTGCAGCGGGCAATGCAGCGATTGTCGCGTGGACGGCGCGCCGCTCTCTGGTATCCTGATATGGTGCCGTTTCCGGCGCAATCTGGCCTTCCTGCCACAACACCTTACCCAAATCCCGCCGCTTGATTTGCCCGTCAATGTAGCGGGCGCAACGTCGCGTTATGATCCGCGTTGCCCATGGCGCAAAGGCGCGCGGTTCGCGCAACCCCTTTAGCCCGCGCAGAATTTCGATCCAGCCATCCTGAACCACATCACGCGCGTCTTCCCGATTTCCCAGCAGTCGTGTCGCATGGGCCAGCAATCTGGGGCCGCGCAGTTCCACCAATTGGCGCGCCGCATCCCCCGCGCCAGCCTGCACGCGCATTACCAGATACTCTTCTAAAACGTGTTCTTGCTTGCGCATCGCATGTTTTCCATCCTGCCTTATGCTATAAAGGTGGCCGCGGATGCGCGTAAGGTTCAAAAAAAGGCGCCGCAAACTGCGACGCCTTTTCATATTGGTATTTAACCGTAGCTTATTTCAGCGCAAGATCGGTCACAACATGTGTCCAGGCCCCTTCGGGTGCCTTGGAAATCACAGGGTCCGAGCCGCCACCCAGCAGAGTGTCCACAGTGCGCTGGTAATCGGCCTCATCCAGTGCGCCGTTGGAACCGGCGGTCAGTTTGGCCACTTCGCCCATCATGCGGATCTGGTGCTTTTCGGTCTGCGCGCCGGTTTCATCGGCTTCCAGAACGATCATCGCAGCTTCGGTCGGGTTTTCTTCTGCCCACTTCCAGCCCTTCATCGAGGCACGCACGAAACGGGCCAGCTTGTCCACTTCGGCCGGATCCGACAGCTTGTCTTCCAGCACGTACAAACCATCTTCAAGCGTCGCAACGCCCTGATCTTCGTACTTGAACGTCACCAGATCGTCAGCACCGATACCGGCGTCAATGATCTGCCAGTATTCGTTATAGGTCATGGTCGACACACAAGCCGCCTGCCCTTGCAGGATCGGATCAACGTTAAAGCCCTGCTTCAGAACCGTTACGCCGTCACCGCCATCGGTCGACAGGCCCAGTTTACCCATCCAGCTGAGGAACGGATATTCGTTGCCATAGAACCAGACGCCCAGCGTTTTACCGGCAAAATCGGCAGGTGATTTGATGCCCGTATCAGCGCGACACGTCAGCATCATACCCGATGATTTGAACGGCTGTGCGATGTTCACCAGCGCCAGACCACCTTCGCGAGCGGCCAGTGCGGATGGCATCCAGTCGATCACAACATCGGCACCGCCACCGGCGATAACCTGTGCGGGGGCAATATCGGGGCCACCCGGATTGATGGTGACGTTCAGGTCTTCATCATTATAGTAGCCGTTTTCCAACGCGACATAGTAACCGGCGAACTGTGCCTGCGTGACCCATTTCAGTTGTAGCGTCAGATCGTCCGCCGCCTGTGCCAGACCGGCAGCAAAGGTCATCGCACCGGCCAGCGCCGTTGTCAGTAGTTTATTCATTTGGTATTCTCCCTAGTTGTTATTCATTGATATTATTATTCAGCGTCTTTGTGAAGGGTGCCAAAAGGTGACCCCCTTCTCTAACATCGCCACCGCGCCATAAAACGCAGAACCGGCAAGTGCGGCGACAAAGATTTCGGCCCAGACCATATCCAGCCCCAAACGGCCCACTTCGACCGAAATTCTGAACCCCATACCCAAAGTGGGCGAACCAAAGAATTCAGCTACAATCGCACCGATCAGTGCCAAGGTGGTGGCAATTTTCAACCCATTGAAAATGGCAGGCATCGCGGCAGGCAGGCGCAGTTTAAACAACGTGTTCCAGTAGCTGCCCGCATAAGTGCGCATCAGGTCACGCTGCATCTCGTCAGTGGCCTTTAGCCCTTGCACGGTGTTCACCAGCATCGGGAAGAACACCATCACAACAACCACAGCCGCCTTGGACTGCCAGTCAAACCCGAACCACATCACCAATATCGGCGCTGTGCCAATGATCGGCAGGGCCGCGATGAAATTGCCAACCGGCATCAGGCCCCGTTGCAGGAAGGGTGATCGGTCAATGATAATTGCCGTTGCCACCGCAGCCCCGCAGCCCATAATATATCCGGTCAGCGCCCCTTTGACGAAAGTCTGCACCAGATCGCCCCAAAGGATCGGGATTGAATCCGCAACCCGCGCCGCAATCATCGACGGCGGTGGCAGGATAACGGACGGCACTTGCAGCCCCTTCACCAGCCCCTCCCAAATCACCAGAATGGTGATGCCAAAAATAGCAGGCACCGCGAATTTTACCGCCCGTGTGTCACGCCATTTGCTGTTGGACAGCCAGATGTTCAGCGCATAGGCCGCTGCCCAGAAGATCAGGACACCAATAATCCACATCATTTGACCATCCCCATCCGTTTCAGGCTGCTGCGTTCAATCATGCCAATGATCCCGACCAGTGTCGCAGCCATGGCCGCCGCTGCAAACAAAGCGGCCCAAATTTGGATCGTTTGGCCATAATAGCTGCCCGTCAGCATCCGCGCGCCCAAACCCCGCAAAGGGCTGGCCGACAGTTCCGACACGATCGCCCCCACCAGCGCCCCCGCCATACCGATTTTCAGCGATGTGAACAGATAAGGCGTGGAA
>Ga0256845_1002543_pt1 | contig 13077 bp, 12 predicted proteins | sample RiftiametaG_FD_189101 | JGI IMG/M metagenome (GOLD analysis project Ga0256845, IMG submission 189101) | Tube worm associated microbial communities from hydrothermal vent at the East Pacific Rise, Pacific Ocean - Riftia | ecosystem: Host-associated > Annelida > Integument > Unclassified ... | reverse complement strand
TCAATTCATTATATTTGGTTTTTATATCGGTATATTTTTTAATATAGTCTTCTTTTTCAGATAGCAATTTAGACAGGGCTAATTTTAAATCTATCTTCTCTTTTTCAAATTTTTTTTTCTGCTCTATAAAATTTATTTTTAATGTATTTATTTTTTTTAATTGCTGATTATTTTTTAGTTCTAATTTTTTTATTTTTTTATTAAGTATTGCATTGATAAAATTATCAGGGGTTTTAAAGGTCAAATATTGTGATTGCACCCACCCTGTCTCACCATTTTTTAATTGAATTTTTGAATAATTATCTTTATCTTCTAAAATCAATACTTTTTCATTGCTCTCAATTGTTTTAAAAATTTCAAAGTTCCTGCCAGGACCTCTTCTGACCGTTAAAATAAGAATGTCTGAGACATAAGCTTTTTTGGGTTCCTGAGAAAAAACTGATATTGGGATATTTGTTATCAAAACAATTATAAAGAAAAATGTAATAATCCGGTTCATCTATCATAGCCTCTGTGTTTTCATTAATTTTAAATTTATATACATTCAAGATTCTCAATATCAGTAAAATAAAAAATTTACAACATTAAAACTATAAACTACAAAAGGCTTGCATTAAGCTAAACCCAAGTGTATTTTATTTTTATTATGTTATTAATTAATGAAAGAAAAAAAATAATTGAATTTGGTCATAAAATGATTGCTGCAAAACTCAGTCATTCAACTGGTGGCAATCTAAGCATAATGAACCGAAAAGAAAAATTAATTGCTATCACACCAAGCGGTGTTGAATATTCCAAATTAAAAGACCAGGATATAATAGTAATTGATTTTAAAGGCAATATTGTTCAAGGAAATCTCAAGCCATCCTCTGAAACAAATTTTCATCTTGCAATATATTCGAATAGGAATGATATCAATGCTATTGTGCATACCCATTCAATATTTGCCACAACCTATGCCTGTTTAAATAGAGAAATACAACCGATTCATTATCTTATTGGATTTGCAGGAAAAAATGTTCCTGTTGCCCCCTATGCAACTTATGGAACAACAGAACTTGCCGATAATATTATTTCTTCAATGGGAAATTCCAATGCTATTCTTCTTGCAAATCATGGATTGGTAGCTGTTGGAGGCAATATACTCAGTGCATTTAATGTTGCTTTGGAAATCGAATTTGTTGCCGAGGTAAGTTATAGAGCTGAAAATATTGGGAAGCCAACAATCCTTTCCAATGATGAAATGGACAAAGTCATTAAAAAATTTAAAAATTATGGAGTAAAAGTATGAACCATCATCATAGCCATGATCATAATCACGATCACCATGAGACAAAAGAGTTGACCTTTAAGGAAAAACTCAAATCCCTTTTCCAACATTGGATCGATCACAATGTCAGTCATAAAGAAAGTTATCTTTCCTGGGCAAAAAAAGCTGAAAAAGAAAACCTTATGGAAATTGTCTCCTGCCTTGAGCAGGCAGGAGAATTGTCTGATAAAATGAATCTTGAACTTGAAAAAGCACTAAAAAAAATTGATTAGTTCAGCACTTTTGCTATTTGTTTTATAGCCCAGTCAATTTCATCTTTTGTAATTACCAAAGGCGGTGCGAATCTTATTACATGCTCATGGGTCTCTTTACAAAGAATACCAAGATCCATAAGTTTTTCACAAAAAGGTCTTGCACCACCAATTTCGTGTTTAAGCTCAACACCAATAAGCAGCCCTTTGCCTCGTATCTCTAAAACATGAGGACTATTAATACTTTTAAGCTTTTCTTTGAAATAATCCCCTTGAATTTGAGAATTTTCAATCATCTTTTCTTCGACAAGTACTTTTAAAGATTCTCTTGCAACAGCACATGCCAACGGATTTCCACCAAATGTACTGCCATGTTCTCCAGGCATAAATACGCCAAGGACTTCTTTGTTTGAAAGCACTGCTGAAACAGGATAACAACCACCTGAAAGAGCTTTGCCTATCAATGTAACATCTGCTTCTATATTTTCATGCTCTTCTGCAAGAATTTTACCGGTTCTACCTAAGCCTGTCTGTATTTCATCCAGGATAAGAACTACATTTTTCTCAGTACAGATTTTTCTGACTTCTTTTAAATATCCATCAGGAGGAACAATCACACCTGCTTCTCCTTGAATGGGCTCTACCATAAAACCAACAGTGTTTTTAGAAATGGCATTTTCAAGAGCTTTTGCATCGCCATAGGGTATAGCCTTAAATCCTGGTGTAAAAGGTCCAAATCCATCCTTATATTGTTCTTCTGTACTAAAGCCTACAATAGTTAGAGTTCTACCATGAAAATTATTTTCACATACTATTATCTCAGCTTTATTTTCTTCAACTTTCTTAATTTTATAACCCCATTTTCTAACAGCTTTGATAACAGTTTCAACTGCTTCTGCACCACTATTCATAGGTAGAACCGAATGTGAATTTGTAAGCTCGCATATTTCTTTATAAAAATAAGCAAGCTGTTCATTTCTGAATGCTCTGGAAGTAATACACAATTTTTCTGCCTGTTCTTTAAGTTTGTTTACAATTCTTTTATGGCAATGACCCTGGTTAACAGCAGAATATGATGAAAGACAATCTAAATATTTATTGCCTTCCACATCCCAGACCCAAACTCCTTCACCTTTAACAAGAACCACATCCAAAGGTTTGTAATTTTGAGCGCCATATTTGTTTTCGATTTCTATAAAGTCTTTTGTTTTCATATTTTTCTCCCCCAAAAAAACTATTTAAGTATTATTTTGTTTCTTTGATATATAGATCTGGGACATAAGCATCCCGATTAAAATTAATACACATCCCCAGACAGCTCTTTTTGTAAATATTTCATTTAAAATCAACCATCCTGTCAAAGCTGCAAACACAGATTCAAAACTCATAATAATTGAAGCATGTGCAGGATGAGTTCTTTTTTGACCATATATCTGTAGCGAATATGCAATTGCAGACGAAAAAATACCACCATATAATATTGGTATGGCAGCATTTATAATACCCTTAATATTAACATCTTCATAAATAAAAGCAAGAATCATACTGACGATTGCACATATAAGACTTTGAATAAAAGACAAATGAATTGCCGGAAATTTTTTTGAAAAATTAGCTATTATTAAAACATGACCTGCAAAACAAAAAGCACAAATTAAAATTAAAAAATCACCATAGCTTATGGTAAACTGCTTTGTTACACATAATAAATACATTCCGATTGCAGCAAGAAAAGCCCCTGCCCATGTATTTAGATTTGTTTTATGAAGTTTAAATATCATTCCGAAAATTGGTACAATCACAACATATAATCCTGTGATAAACCCAGCTTTCCCGGCGGTTGTATACACAATACCAACTTGTTGAAAAGAAATACCTGAAAATAAGAAAATACTTGAAATAAATCCATATTTTATCAATTGAGGCTTATTAATTGGGGATTTTTTTGTAATATTATTTTTATTATTAAAGAAAAATAAAAAAGGAAACAAAGACATGCTTGCAAGAAAAAAGCGTAAACCATTGAAAGTAAAGGGACCCACATGTTCCATGCCACTTCTTTGAGCCACAAAAGCAAGCCCCCAGATAAAAGCTACTAAAAATAATACTAAATCGGATTTTATTGTTTCAAATTTCATGTTAATAATCGTTATAATATTTTAAAGAAAAGATTTGTTGTATATTTACCTAAGACATAAGTCAAGAATATATTAGAATAAAAAACATGAATGAATATAATAATATTGATATTAAATTAATTGCCGGTCAAAAAATGATGGTGGGATTTGATGGCAGAGAATTTAATTCTGATCTGGAATTTTTGATGTCAGAATTAAAAATCGGGGGCTTTGTTCTTTTTGCAAAGAATATTAAGTCCCCTGAACAATTAAAAACATTAATTAAGAATATCCTTAATTTTGCAAAATCTAATAATCTTATAAAACCATTTATAGCAATTGATCAAGAAGGTGGTGAAGTTGCAAGACTAAAAAAACCTTTTAAAGTTTTTCAAGGTAATCCTTCAATAAAAAACATAACAGCTGTCCAAAAGTTTGCAAAAGATCAAGCCAGCCAGCTTGCTGATTTGAAAATTAATATGAATTTTGCACCGGTAATAGATGTCATACCTGATAATTTTACAAGTATTATGGAAAAAAGAGCATTTAAAGGCAATGCTTCTAAAGTCGGCGCCCTTGGCTATGAGTTTATCAAAACCATGCAGGAATCAAACATTATGGCTGTTGCAAAACATTTCCCAGGAATAGGTAGGACACAGGTTGATTCACATTTTAACCTGCCTGTTGTACAACGCAATATTAATGATCTTTTTTCCGAAGAACTTATTCCGTTTAGACAGGCAATTAAAGCTAATGTAGCAGGGATTATGCTTTCTCATATTTTATACCCGGCACTTGATTCAAAATGGCAGGCAAGTCTTTCACCCGAAATTGTAAAAAAAATTTTAAGGGAGAAAATGAGCTATAAGGGTCTTATCATTACAGATGATCTTGATATGAAAGCTGTACAGCATGATATAAAAATTTCTGCAAGGCAGATTCTATTATCTGATGTTGATATCGGGCTTATATGTCATAAAGGAGTAGATATTGAACTCATGTTTAATGAATTTATCAGTTTAATAAAAAAGCATAATAAATTGTTGGAAACTGCAAGAATTTCATTAAACAGGATAATAAATATGAAAAATAATTTTATTTCTTAATTCCTGTTGAATTAATTTTATTTCTTGAGAACACATCATGGTCAAATGTTGAATAGTTTTTATTTAAAAGCATTCTATAACCTCGGGCAGCAATCATTGCAGCATTATCCCCACAAAATTCTTTTTTCGGGACATAAATTTTAAATCCATATTTTAAAGCTTTATCAAAAAGATATTTATAAAATGTATCATTAGCTGATACGCCACCTGTTATTGCAATGGCTGTGCATTTTTTTTTCAAACAGGCTTTAATTAATTTAATTGTTAATACATCTATAACAGCTGCCTGGAATCCCGCTGCAATATCAGGTATTAAATCTTTAATCTCATTTTTATGCTCGGTTATATATCGCAGAACCGATGATTTTATACCGCTGAAGCTAAAATCAAAACTATCCTTTTCAAGCAGAGTCCTTGGAAATTTGATTTTATCTGGATTACCTTTTTTAGCAAGTTCTTCTATAATAGAGCCGCCCGGATATCCAAACCCAAGCATTTTTGAAACCTTATCAAAGGCTTCTCCAACAGCATCATCTCTTGTTTGCCCCATAAGTTCAAAATGATCATGGGAGTCCACATGATAAATATTTGTATGCCCTCCGGATGCTACAAGGGAAATAAATGGAAATTCAGGACAATCTTCAGACAAAAAACTTGAATATATATGACCTTCAAGATGATTAACACCTACAAGGTTAAGTCCCCTTGCAAAAGCAAATGCTTTGGCAAAAGAAAACCCGACAAGTAGTGCACCTATTAAACCCGGGCCTCTGGTTGCAGCAACACCGTCAATTTGCTCAATGGACATTCCAGCATCTTTTAAAGCTTGATCAATCACAGGTACAATTGCATTAATATGCATTCGTGAAGCTATTTCAGGTACAACACCGCCATATTGATGATGAATTTCTGTCTGGGAAGCGATAACAGAAGAAAGTATAATATTACCGTCTTTAACTAATGCTGCTGCAGTTTCATCACATGAAGATTCAATACCAAGAACAATCATTATCTGATATTATATCCATTCAGTCTGTTTTTCAGATCCTGTTCGAGAAACAACATCTCCGATGAGAAATGCTTTAGTATCCATAACTAAAAGTCTGTCAAGAACATCTTCAACAGATTCCGAGGGAACAACAAGAATCATTCCTATGCCGTTATTAAAAGTTCTGTTCATTTCTTCATCAGAAATTGATCCTTCTTTTTTAAGCAGGTCAAAAATTGGTAAAATATCCCAGGAACCTTTTTTAATGACAGCCTTACATGATTCAGGTATTGATCTTATGATATTTTCTTCAATACCACCTCCTGTAATGTGTGCCATACCGTGAATTGGTAAATTCCTAAGCAGGCTGAGAATGGATGAAACATATATTTTGGTTGGTTTTAACAGCTCTTCGCCAAGACTAGTGCCAAGTTCTGCAATCTTTGTTGTAACATCATATTTACATTTCTCAAAAAAAATTTTCCGTACCAATGAAAAACCATTACTATGGATACCAGTTGAACCAAGTCCAATAAGTTTATGACCATTTTTGATATTTGAACCATCAACCATTTGTTCGTTATCAACAAGACCAACTGAAAAACCTGAAAGATCATATTCATTATCTTGATACATTCCCGGCATTTCTGCTGTTTCTCCGCCGATAAGTGCACACTCTGCCTGGATACATCCTTCTGCTATGCCATTAATCACCATTTCTGCAGTATTGTTATTAAGAGTGCCCATGGCTATATAATCAAGGAAAAATAATGGTTTTGCACCCTGGACTAGAATATCATTAACACACATTGCAACAAGATCAATACCAATAGTATCATGTTTATCCATTTTAAAAGCAATTTTTAATTTTGTCCCGACACCATCTGTTGAGCTTACTAATACCGGGCTCTTTATATTGGACAAATTTGGTGAATAGAGTCCGCCAAATCCACCGATGCCGCCAATAACTCCTGATCTTGGTGTTTTTTTAACGATATTTTTAATTTTATCAACAAGCATATTTGCTTTATCAATATCAACTCCGGAATCTGCATATGTCATAGAATCATTCATAATTGTTTAGCCTTTTTTAAGTCATCATGTATTTATCTATATACAATAATTTAATGAAATTATAAAGGCATAACCCTTTTGACTTCATCTTTGTTATAATGTATTTATTATCTTAACTATTGAAATTATCGGAGTGATTTTTAATGAAAGATATTAATATTGGAATTCTTGGATGTGGACTTGTTGGTACAGGTGTTGCTAAAATTCTTATTGAAAAAAATAATTTTTTAACCCGCCATACCGGTACAAAATTAAATTTAAAATACGTTTCTGATCTTGATATTAAAAAAAAACGGGAAGTTGAATTTAAACAAGGCGTGTTAATCTCAGATTCAATAAAAATTATTGATGACCCTGAAATTGATATAATTGTTGAATTAATCGGTGGTGAAACCATTGCAAAAGATTTTATAATCAGAGCTCTTAATAATAAAAAACATGTTGTGACTGCCAATAAAGCATTGTTATCCACACATGGCAATGAACTTGTAAAAATAGCAAGACAAAACAAAGTTGATCTTGCATTTGAAGCAAGCACAGCAGGATGTATCCCTATTATTAAAACTTTAAAGGAATCCCATGCCGGTAATAAAATAAAATCAATATCTGCCATTCTCAATGGGACTTGTAATTATATTTTAACAAAAATATCAACACAAGGAGTATCTTTTGATGATGCTTTAAAAGATGCACAATCAAAAGGGTTTGCTGAAGCTGACCCTACCCTTGATATCAAAGGCATTGACACTGCCCATAAACTTGCAATTTTAAATGCCATTGCCCATGGAATCGATTTTAATTTACAAGATATTCATGTTGAGGGTATTACTAAAATAACCCCCCTGGATATTAAATTTGCTTCTGAATTCGGCTATATCATAAAATTATTAGCTATCAGTAAATTTGAAAACAATTATATTGAGGCACGAGTACACCCTACAATGATACCTCTTTCAAATCCTTTATCCAATGTAAAAGGGACAATGAATGCAGTTGCCATTGATGGTGATGCGACCGGACAAACCATGCTATATGGTCATGGAGCTGGCATGATGCCCACTGCAAGTGCTGTTGTTAATGATATTGCTGACATTTCAAGAACTTTACTCACAGATTCAAAAAAAAGAACTCCTGTTTTAGGATTTCCAGAAGATAGCATTAACAAGGCAAACATCCTTCCCATGAAAAATCTTATTACAAGATATTATTTAAGATGTTTTGCAAAAGACCATCCAGGAGTCCTGTCAAATATATCGGGTATTTTAGGAAATGAAAATATAAGCATTGAATCTGTTCATCAAAAAGGTGAAAAGATCAATGGAACAGTCCCCATTGTCATGGTTACTCACATGGCAAAGGAAGAAAATATGCTTAATGCCATTAATCAAATATCAAAACTTGAATCAATTCCTGAAAAACCATATTTAATACGTATAGAAGATAATTATTAGAGGATTATAATGAAATTATTTTGTGCTGATCTCGAAGGTGTTTTTTTACCTGAAGTATGGATTGAAGTTGCGTTAAAATTAGGTATTGAAGAGTTAAAACTCACAACCAGAGACATTTCTGATTATGATGTTTTAATGAAAAAACGACTCTCAATAATGAATGAGAATAATCTGAAAATTTATGATATTATTGATGTTATATCACAGATTGAACCTTTGCCAGGCGCTGTAGAAGCACTTGAATGGATTCGAGAAAGAACTCAGATTATTATTCTTTCAGATACTTTTGAAGAATTTGCAAGACCAATGATGAAAAAATTAAATTTTCCAGCATTATTTTGTCATAATCTTATAATTGATGATAAAGGAACTATCAGGGATTATAAAATTCGAATTAACAATCAAAAACAAAAAGCTGTTAAGGCTTTTCAAAATCTAAATTATATTGTAACTGCCTTTGGAGATTCATACAATGACACTCAGATGATTTTAGAAGCAGATAACGGATTTCTTTTTAAACCACCTGAAAATGTTATTAAAGATTTTCCTGATATACCAATCGCAAAAAATTATAATGAACTCAAAACCATGATCAAACATTTTTTATAATTATGCCCATTAATATTGAAAATTTTACAAAGCTTAATGTCCTTGTTGTTGGGGATTTAATGATTGATGAATACGTATGGGGAGATGTTGATAGAATATCCCCTGAAGCCCCGGTCCCAGTAGTCTCTGTAAATAAAATCAGTTATACCCTTGGAGGCGCAGGAAATGTTGTCAGCAACCTTGTTTCCCTGGGAGCAAACGTATCTGTCATTGGAACTGCAGGCATTGGTGAAACTGCAGCAATACTTATTGATAAGTTAAAAGAATTTAATGTTGAAACGCAAGGTATAATTCAAGAAGCATACAGACCTACAACCAGAAAGACACGAATAATTGCATCTAATCAGCAAATGCTTCGAATTGATAATGAAAAAACAGAACAAATCAATTTAAAAACTTTTAATAAACTCAAACAAATGATTGTACAGCAAATTCCTAATGTAGATCTTGTAATAATATCAGATTATGCAAAGGGAATCATTACCAAAAAAATTATTAAAACAATTGTTGACACTTCCAGGCATCATAAAATCTTAACCATTGCCGACCCAAAAGGACTTGATTTTTCAAAATATAAAAACATCTCGATTCTAACACCAAATAAAAAAGAAGCCGGATTAGCTACTAATACAGAAATCATATCACAATCTGACCTGTTTGCTGCCGGGGGAAAATTATTAGACCAGATTAATTTACACAGTCTCTTAATTACGTGTGGTAAAGATGGAATGATTTTGTTTGAACCAGGCAATGACCCTTTTGTAATAGAATCTAATGCAAGGCAGGTTTTTGATGTGTCTGGAGCAGGTGATACTGTTATTTCAGTTCTCGGACTTGGGCTTGCTTCCGGATCAAGCCTGAAAGACAGCGCTGTTGCAGCCAATATTGCAGCAGGCATAGTAGTAGGCAAAATCGGAACTGCAACTCTTTCCACTAAAGAATTAATAAATTCTTTAAATTTATTAAAATAAATTATATATTTCTTGACAATTACTAAAATTAAATATATATTCACTTTCGTTTGATGCGGGGTGGAGCAGTCTGGTAGCTCGTCGGGCTCATAACCCGAAGGTCATTGGTTCAAATCCTTTCCCCGCTACCAACCAAGTAACAACAAGGGGTTCAACGTTAAATCGTTGCCCCTTTTTTTGGTTGCAGAATTTTATTTGTTTTCTAATTTTCTAAAGATAATCTTTTAGTTCATATCTAATCATATCAGATATCTGTATTTGAAATGATTCTGTTATTTCAGAGGAAATAGCCTGCCCTTTTAGAAGGATTTTGTTTTCAAATTTTTCTGAGAACACTGGATTAGAGGTTGCAAGGTTAATTTCATCATTTTTATGCAGGCTCAAGTCATCATAATTTGCCGTACCAAAACAAACCCAGCCATCAAAAGATGCAGCTTTTATATGGGAAGTTCCAGGATATACAAAGACCCGGATACCATATTTTAAAAGGATATTGGCAATCCTCTTGTTTATACCCGAGAGAGTTTTAACATCAAAATCACCCGGAATAGTCACACGCACATCAACACCACGATTTCTAGCTGCACAAAGCTCATAAATAAAAGCTTCATTCCAGATATAAGGATTCTCTATATAAATATGATGTTTTGCACGCCGTGCAGCTTCAAGTTGAGCTTTATATATATTATGTATAAATGAACTTGTTCGTAAAATATGAAAATCTATGGACCCTGAATTGTGTCCTGACAGCTTTCTTTGAAATTTCTTTTTAAAAAAAAGTAAAAAATCTCCAAACACACTGTATTGGAGCCAGGCATTATCAAAAATTCTTTGAAATTCACTGGTAATATCACCTTTTAATTCAAACATTAAATCACGCCAATCATATCTGTATTCATTACCAATATTCATTCCACCGAAAAACACTTTTTTACCGTCAATGGCAATCATCTTAATATGGTCAGATCCAAGCCAGATATTTCTGCTTTTTTTTAATCTTACCCTGGAATTTTCAGTAAGATAGGTAAACATATTTTGATTCTGAATATAAGAATTATCATTAATATCATCGGAATTATCCCAGGCAACAGCACAACCTAACATATCTGAAATTACTTTTACCTTAATTGATTTGGATTGTTTTTTAAGGAGATCAGCAAAATAAATACCATATTGGTCATTATCAAAAATATATGTGGAAAGATTAATATATTTTTTAGCTTGAACAACTTCCTTTTCTAAAACTGGGAAAAATTCATTGCCTGATATAAAAATTTTAATGTCACCCTTAACAGGTTTGCCAGTTTTAAGATCAAGCCATTTATCAAACGCATCCTTATTAAATGATGACCTGTGTGTTAGAATGGGAGGGATTTTTGATTTTAAAAAAGGAAATCCAAAAAGTTTTAAATGTATTCGGTTTAATGTTTCTGCTGTAAATGTCTTAATACGTAATAAAAGTTTGCCTGTTGCAGAAAAAGGGTTTGAAGCGATTCCGATCGTATGATCATGGGTGAGTGATGCAAGATCATAGGATATTGTTCTTGGACGTAAAGAGCATGCAGAAAGGCTAAAAACCATTAATAATAAAATAAAATATTTTTTTCGCCCCATATACATAAAATTAATAACCAATTCAACAAGTTAAATGATAAAATAGCATCAATATACTACAAATTTAATCATGGGACAAATCAATTTATTCGTAGACAGAGTAAAGTTTTGGATCAAATGCTTCTCGAATGCCTTCACCTGTAAAAGTCACTGTTATAAGAGTTATAATAAGAGAGGCTACAACTGATAATGAAATCCACCATGCTTCCATATTCTGCCATCCCTGGGATAATAGTTCACCCCAGGAGGGTATTGGTGCAGGGAGACCAAAACCGAGGTAATCAAGTGAAGTTAAGGCAACAATCCCTCCGGAAATAGAAAATGGTACATATGTAATGATTATGGAAATTGTATTTGGAATAATATGGTAAAAAATAATTCGAGAATGTGATGCCCCAAGAGATCTGATTGCAAGGATATATTCACGCTCTTTTTCCTTATAAGTGATTGTTCTCATGACCCAGGTTATTTGAATCCATTGAAAAAATGCCATTATTAAAAGAAGTAAAAAAAAATCAGGCACAATAATTGATGATACAATTATTATCACATAAAGAAATGGTACATTACTCCAGATTTCCAATATCCTCTGGAAAAAAAGATCAAATTTACCACCAAAATATCCCATGACACATCCTATTGTGATACCAATGGAATAATTTAAAATAAGCAGCAATAAAGAAAAAACAATTGCAATCCTGAATCCATACGTAAGTCTTGCCAGAATATCCCGCCCGATATTATCAGTACCTAAAAAATGTTTATCTTGAAAAGACGGGCTAAACGGCGGGAATTTATTGGTTTTCAGATCATTCTCATAGGGATTGTAAGGCACAATTGGCATAATAACAAAATTATTATTATCATGATTTTGTTTAAATTTGATCTTCAGGTCTCTATAGTTTGTTTCGTAGTCATAATTTAACCCGAATATTTTACCTGGAATCATGGATTGATAAATTGGGAAATAAAAATTATGATCATAATAAACCACAAGAGCTCTGGAATTAATAAAGATCTCTGCAAATAACGATAAAACAATCATTATTGTGATTATTAAAAAAGAATAATATCCTCTTTTAATGGATTTAAATCTTTGAATTTTTTTTTTAAATTCAGGTGAAAGTTTCATTATTTAAATCTTACCCTTGGATCAACAATTGCCACGCAGATATCTGAGAGAATATTTCCAATCATAAAAAGTAATGAAGAAATCACAAGGATTCCCATAACAACGGGATAATCTCTGTCAACAATTGATTCATAACCTAAGAGCCCCATTCCATCAATATTAAAAACTTTTTCAATTAAAAAAGAGCCAGTAAGAATAATGGAAATATTATTACCAAAGCTTGTTGCAATTGGTATTAAACTATTTCTCAATGCATGACGGAATACAGCCTGTTTAAAAGAAAGCCCTTTTGCAATAGCAGTTCTGACATAATCACTTGACAGATTATCCATAAGAGTATTCTTCATAAGAAGAGTCATTATGGTAAATGAGCCAATCATATAGGATATAAGAGGTAAAATAGTATGCCAGATTATATCCATTGCTTTTTCATACATATTCATTTCAAAAAAAAGATCAGATGTAAATCCACCAAGGGGAAAAATACTCATTTT
>Ga0256845_1002542_pt1 | contig 13079 bp, 12 predicted proteins | sample RiftiametaG_FD_189101 | JGI IMG/M metagenome (GOLD analysis project Ga0256845, IMG submission 189101) | Tube worm associated microbial communities from hydrothermal vent at the East Pacific Rise, Pacific Ocean - Riftia | ecosystem: Host-associated > Annelida > Integument > Unclassified ... | reverse complement strand
TGATGATCAACCAAAAATAACAGCAGATGGTGCTTTATCCGTTGATGGAATCTGCATATATGAAATGCAGAACTTCAGCATGACCCTTATAAATAATAAAGGTTTAAAATTGATAAAAAAAGTAACACAGGAAAAAGCTGAGAAATAATTATGTTTTCTTGAACGAATCTGAAAAACCAAAAAAACAGCTCACTTTTTATCATGCTTATGGGAATTTTCAAATTTAGCCCAGAATTCTTTATCTTCTTCTTTCCAGTGGGCACCAAATTTGCGATTAAAAGCAGGACCAACCATGTCAAAAAGCATTTTCCAGGGAGGATTGCCCTCTTCAGCTGCCTTGAGAAGATCTCCCAGTATGATTTCAAGGTCAGCAAGTGAGTCCTTGGGAATATAGGAGAGTGCGCCTTTACGGATTGATTCCTGGAGAGATTCAGTATTCATGGCATGGGCAGTAAGCATAACAGCAGGAATATCTCTTTGCACTGCTTCCTCAAGTAATTGCATACCATCAACACCCATTATATCCAATATTGCAAGATCATATTGGTTGTTTTGTATTTTTTCCGAAGCAGATTTGTAATTTGTTGCAAGATCAATCTTTGCATTGTCAAGCATCTCTTCTATGGTCTCAAGGATATCAATCTCATCATCTACAACAAGAATATATTTATCTTTAAGATAGGATTTAGAATCAGCCATAATCAATCTCTCCTCAAAAAAAAGAAAACAACGGTTATAAGCAGCGCAACACTCACAGAGCAGTCATCACATTAACCCCGTAGACATCACATGCAACAATATACTTTATGCAAAATTTTAAGTCAAAGCAATATATAGAAAATTGCCGGAATGTTTGATTGGAAGTTTGATTTTGACAAACAACGATAAAATGAATATTATATTCCAATGATTGAATATTTCAAAAAATTCTTAAAAATATTTTCAGTGTGGGGATGGCTATGGGTGGATCTGAGATAAAAACATTGTTACAGAAAATTAATTTTATTGAAAATGATATGGAGCTGCATAAACAGATTTTACTTTCAATCCCTCCTGAGAATAAGGAAGAGATGGAAATCACCATTAAAAAGATTGCTAACCAGAAAAGACAGATTAATGATTTACGAGATGAAATCAAAAAAGTTGATAAAGTTGAATATGATAAAATTATTGCCATTGAAAAAGGCAGTGAGAAATTTAAACAGATATCTATAAATAAAAAATTTGTTCTGGTAAATACATTGAATGAATCAGGGGAGTGTTATATTACTTTAAACAATGATACTCGTATAGATTGTCTTGTCGCAGCCAGGGAAGATAATGGAAATTGGACAATACTGACTATTAATGGAGAGACAAAAGAGTACCCTGCAGGTTTTATTAAATAAATTAGTCGGCTAACATGATAGTATATTTGATATTTATAAAATAAACAGAAAATTTGGAGCAAACCCATGAAAAAATTCCTCAAATGGTTGTTAATAACAGGTGGTATTTGTTTTGTTGTACTCATTGCAGCGATAATTATCATTCCTCAATTTATCGATGTTCAAAAATATAAACCATTGATTGAACAAAAAGTTTCCAATGCAACTGGTCGCTCTTTTACCCTTGGCGATGAAATTGATATTTCTATTTTCCCATGGGTAGGCTTAAAACTAACTGATCTCCATCTTGGCAGTGGTGCAGGTTTTGATAAAAAAGACATGGTATCAGTGAAGGAATTTGAGGTAAGACTCAAGGTTATGCCATTGTTGTCAAAAAAAATCGAGATTAAAAGATTTGTTATGGATAACCCGATAATTTATATAGAAAAAACAAAAGCCGGTACTGCCAACTGGCAGGGAATTGGTAAAAAAGAACAAAAACAAGAAAAAACTGATAAAACCAGAGAAAAAGAAAAATCATCAAAGGATCAAACCATGCCCATCAAGGCATTGCTTGTGAATAACCTGTCCATTACAAACTGCCAGTTAACATATGTTGACCATGGAACAGGCTTAAAAAAACAGATATCTAACCTGAACTTGAATCTAAAGGATATCAGTTTTGAAAAACCCATAGGAGTTTCACTGGATGCTGATATTGATGGGAAACCTGTTTCTCTTAAAGGAAAACTAGGTCCGATTGGAAAAGAACCTGGAAAAGACAATATTGCACTTGATTTTATATTAAAAGCATTGGAAGAGCTTGAAATAAAAATAGATGGTAACTTTATTGATCCTCTAAAAAACCCAACTATTGATCTTGATCTCAAGGCATCGCAATTTTCACTCAAACGTCTGTTTGCTGCTATGAATATTGATTTTCCTCTGAAGACAAAGGATCCAGATACCCTGGAAAAAGTTTCCTTAAAGACCCATATAAAGGGTAATTCAAACAGTATAAGCATATCTGAAGGAGTCCTTGGGCTTGATGACTCAAAAATAATTTTTTCAGCTATTGCAAAGGAATTTGTAAAACCTGATTTAAAATTTAATCTTAAATTGGATCAAATTGATCTTGACCGGTATCTGCCTGATTCTCAAAAAGATGGAAAAACATCAAAGCAGGTTGCCAGCTCTCCTGAAAAAACAACAACTTCAGATTCTTCCCGGAAAAAAACAGATTATGGTCCTTTAAGAAAACTGATTCTTGATGGAAAGATAGAGGTTGGAAAACTAAAAGCCCATGGAGCAACTATTGAAAATGTTGATATCCATATTCTGGCAAAAAATGGTATTATCACCATAAACCCTTTAGATCTTGACCTTTACCAGGGTAGTATTAAATCCAAGCTTGTGACCAATGTCAACAAGAATACCCCAAGGACAAAACTAACAATTAATGCAAACAATATTCAGGCAGAACCTTTATTAAAAGATACCATGGAAAAAGAATTAATTGCAGGTAGTCTAAAAGCAAGAATTAAACTTGCCATGACAGGGGAGGAACCTGACATGATCAAACAGACATTGAACGGTGGAGGAGAGCTGTTGTTTACTGATGGAGCTATTATCGGTATTGATCTTACAAATTTAGTGCAAAACATAAAAATAAAATCAGGACTGGAGGCAAAATCCGGGGAAAAACCAAGAACTGATTTTGCAAAATTAACAATTCCTTTTTCTGCAAAAAACGGTCTTATTTATACAGAGAAAACCAGTCTTATATCACCTTTGATCCGGGTCACTATGAAAGGAAAAGCAAACCTTGTAAATGAGGAGCTTGATTTAAAAGTTGTACCCAATTTTGTTGCAACCTTAAAGGGTCAAGGTGATACCAAACAGAGATCAGGTATTATGGTGCCTGTTTTGATAACAGGTACTTTTTCCTCCCCTAAATTTCGACCTGACTTAAAAAGCATGATCACCAAAGATCTTTCAAAGGATGTCAAAGCATTAACAAAGGGATTGCTTAAAGATAATGTGCCCAACACTGCAGGGAAATCTGTTAAAGAAGATATGAAAAAACAAATTGATGTTAACAATCTGCTGAATATTTTAACTGATTAGGAATAACTGATATTATGGATGATCTAAACAAAGTAATAGAAACTATTTCAATGACAATGGGAGCAGCATGGGGTTGTGGTATTAATTTATATGCCACTATTCTAGTTTTGGGATTTATGGGCATAAATGGAAATATAGTCCTGCCCCAAGGTCTGGAAATCTTAATGGACCCTCTGGTTATGGGTGCTGCAGGATTGATGTATTGTGTTGAATTCTTTGCAGATAAAATTCCAGGAGTTGATACTGGCTGGGATACTTTACATACTTTTATTAGAATCCCGGCAGGTGCTGTGCTTGCTGCAGGTGCTGTGGGGGATATCAACCCGGCTTTTGCCATTGCAGCAGGTATTATCGGAGGAGGACTTGCCGCCAGTACCCATGCAACAAAATCCGGCTCCCGCCTGTTGATTAATACATCTCCTGAGCCGGTAACCAACTGGACTGTTTCATTTCTTGAGGATATAGCAGTTATTACCGGTGTATGGGCAGCTTTGATTCACCCATGGGTGTTTATAGCAATTTTGATTCTCTTCATTTTATTAATGATATGGTTTTTACCAAAGTTATGGAGTGGCATAAAGAAAATCTTTGGGTTTCTGGGCAGGATTTTTAACAAAAAACCTGACTTAAACGAGAAAAACAGTTAAAATAACTGATCTTTCTTATGCTGCTGGAATTTTCCTGATTTTTTCCTGGTGCTGATGTTTCAGCACCAGGAGAGTTGTTTTAAACTTCAATTTAATCAAGTTTTTGAAATGCCTCTTTTCTGCCTGTGTATTTTAATCGTAATTCTGGTTTTTGAAGTTTTCCAGTTGGGTTCCTTGGAATGGTATCAAATTTTACTTTTCTTGGGACTTTATAAAGAGCAAGTTCTGATTTTGCAAATTCAATAACCTCCTCTTCTGTCATTGTTTTGCCCTCTTTCAGCTGGACAACCGCCAAAACGATTTCCACAAGTCTTTCATCAGGATAACCAATACATGCAACATCATCAATGTCAGGATGGTTCATGAGAGCATCTTCTATCTCAACGGGAAAGATGTTTTCACCTCCGCTTGTAACCATATCTTTCATGCGGTCAACAACATAATAGTACCCCTCATCATCCTGTCGCAATAGATCCCCTGTAAAAAGCCAGCCGTCTTTTATGGTTTCTTTAGTTTTTTCAGGATTATTATAATACTCTTTCATCTGCCGTGGTGTTTTAAAAACCAACTCACCCACATTCCCTTTGGGCAGGTCTTTGCCTGATTCATCTACAATTTTAGCTTCAACACCAAATGTAGGTTTGCCTATTGACCCAGGTTTTCTTAAAGTATCTTCAGGAAACAGGTTAAAGGTTCCTCCACCACCGCCTTCAGTTATGCCATATATATTTGAAACTTTGCATGGCAATTTATCCACAAGCATTTTCATAATATCAAAGGGAACAGGCTGTGCTCCTATCTCCATGTATTTCCATGAAGAGAGATCATAATCTGATATTTTTATATCACCTTTTTCAATGGCATTAAGAACCGCAATACCGATGGGAACAACAAAGAGCATATCAGTGCATTTATCTTCATCAATGGCTTCAATAATCCATTTTGGATCTTTAAATCCCCTTATAATAGTACCGGTTGCTCCCAGTGCATAAAAAGGAGCATACAGAAACATTGTTCCTGAATGATAAAGTGGTAAAAAGATAAGATAATTATCATCTTTTTGAACAGAGTATGTCATTCCATTTCCCACTGCTGTGCTGTTCACGGAAAAATGAGTATGAAGAACAGGTTTTGGTTTGCCAGTAGTTCCTGAAGTAAACATCATTGCAAGATTATGATCCCTGTCTACACTTGCAAGAGCATCGGAAGTATCTTCATAGGCTTTGATAGTTTTATAGTCTATCATTTTGTCTGGCACTTCATCGCCAACACAAATATAGTTCTTAACTGTTGTCAGATCTTTTTGTGCACCCTGAACAACTTTAATAAACTCAGAGCCAATTACAAAAACCTTTGGATCACAAACTTCTGCTGCATATAAAATATCTGAAGATTCAAAACGAAAATTCAATGGAACCACAATTGCACCAAGGCGTATTATTGCAAAATAGGTGACCAGCCAGTCAAGGGAGTCATTTTGCAGATGCATTACATAATCACCATGTTTTACATCCAGCTCCTTTGATAGATAATTTGAAAATCTGTTAATCTCATCATTAAACTCTTTCCAGGTAAAAGTCCTTCGTTGTTTTTTTTCAGGTGTTCTTTCAATCAAACACACTTTGTCCGGATTATTTTGAGCATGGATTGCTGCATATCCTGAGTAATTCAATTTAGCCCTCCTTAGGTGTTTTACAAATTATTTAAAAATGTCTAAAAATTAACTTTATCAAGCCCTTTTAGCCCCAGCATCTTTCTTGCTTCATCAGAAGTCGCAGGTGTAAGGCTCATCTCTTTTGCAATATTTTTAATCATCTTAACCTGATCAGCACTTGATTTTGCCATTATACCTTTGCCTGCATAGACAGAATCTTCAAGACCTATGCGAACATTGTTTGCCCCCATTGCCATTGCAGTTGAAGTGATCGGAATCTGGAATTTTCCTCCTGCTGCAACAGACCATGTAAAGTTCTTTTCGCCCAATACCTCTTTTGCTTCATCATGGATTAAAACAAGGTGTTTAACAGATGGAGTCATCCAGCCCACCATGGGTCCAAATACAAACTGGAGATGTACTGGAGTTTTCAGCAAGCCCTCTTCAATAAGCCAGGAAACATAACTCACATGACCAAGTTCATAGATTTCAAGTTCAGGCTTTGTACCAATTTCTAAAAACTTTTTTGCATATATTATATCATCGCTGAAAGTTGGTCTAAATGTAACATTCTTACAAAGTTCAAGATATTTAGGTTCCCACTCATGTTTATACTCTTTAAATCTGCCTGCAATTTGAAAAATACCAAAATTAAAAGGGGCTGGATCAAAGGAACACATTTCAGGCTGAAGTCTTTCAATGGGTATGAGCTTTTCTGCAGTTGTCTGATTCATACCTCCCCCGGTTGTGGGCAGCAGAACCAGGTTACATCTTTTTTTAATTTTTGTATGAACCTCAACAAAAAGATCAGGATCAGAAACCGGCTCTCCTGTTTCAGGGTTACGTACATGGATATGGGCAATGGCAGCACCTGCTTCATGGGCACGTACTGCATCTTCCACAATTTCATCCGGAGTAATGGGAAGATAATCGCTCATGGTTGGAATATGAACAGATCCTGTGACTGCTGCTGTAATAATTAATTTATCTTTAAACTCAGACATATCTACTTTCCTCCTGTTTTATTTTTTTTATTTGACAATTGATAACTCTTCTCATTATCAAAGATGAATTTTTTGCGCTCCTTGACCTTATCTATAATAAAAGAGGAGTTCATTGCCTGGATTCCTTTAATCTGAGTCAATTCCTCATTAATAAACTCAGCATACTCTTGCATATTTTTACTTATTACCTTTAAAATAAAGTCATTTGCTCCTGTTATCTGATAACACTCAACAACTTCATCCAATGCTATAAATCTCTCTTTAATTGATTTTACTGATTGAAGATCACTTAAGTTAAGAGTTATATTAACAATTGCTGTTATTGTGTACCCCAGTTCTTCATAGTCAACCAAAACAGTAAAGTTTGATATAACTCCAAGGTTTTCCAGCCTTTTTACTCTTTCAAGTGTTGCAGGGGCAGAAATTCCAACCATTTTTGATAACTTTGAATTGGTTGTTCTGCCGTTTTCCTGAAAAGTGTTTAATATAATTTTGTCTATCTCATCAAGTTCCATATTTTTACCTTTTTGAAAACATATACTTAAAAACTATTACAATAGTAGATGAGTATATTTTTTTTCAATCAATGGCAACAACTCTTTTAAGGTTTCATCTATTTTATCTGCCAGAGTATCAATCTCTTTTTCTGTCATCTTGCACGATAGAATAAACAGAGCTCTTGGTATGGTGAACATTCCCTTATTTAATAGAGAAAGATGCAGCAATGACAACAATTCATCTTCTGACTTGCCTGCAAGTTCCGGTGTTGTAACTTTCTCATTTACAAAGTGAATATTCAGGTAGGAACCAATATGGTTGGATTGGATATTTAAATTGCTACCTTTAAAAATTTTTTCCAGGCTGTCATGGAAATATTGCCCGAGATTATTAATTCTCTCCACAGCAGCAGCATCATATTTCTTTAAAGCCGCATATCCTGCCTGCATAACAGTCTCATAGCCATTAAATGTGCCGGAATGGTACAAAGGTGCATCTGTATGCTCGTGGCAGTATATGTTCATTATCTCTTTTTTACCGCCAAAAACACCAATGGGCAGCCCGCCGCCAATAACCTTGCCCACGGTTGTGATATCAGGGATAACATTATAAAGGGCTTGGGCTCCTCCAGCATGGACACGGAAGGAAAATATCTCATCAAAGAAAAGAAGAACATTATATTTTTCAGTAACCTCTCTTGCATGCTCAAGATAACCTTTCCTGGGCAGGACAACACCTCCGGCACCTAAAAAAGGCTCCATAATAACCACTGCAAGTTCTGAAGCATTCTCTTTCACTGCCTTTTCCAACGCTTCAAAATCGTTATATGGAACTTCTATAACATCCTGAGTCATGGCTTTTGGTATACCAGCAGTTATAATATTTTTCTTTGTTGATGCTGCAACACAATCATGGGTTCCGTGAAACCCGCCGGACATTTTAAGTATTTTATCTTTTTTGGTGTATGCCCGTGCTGTTCTTAAGCCATAGAGAGTAGCTTCGGTTCCACTATTTAAAAACCTCATTTTTTCAAGCCCTGGAACCCTTTCACACAAAAGCCTGCTCAATTTATATTGTGCCTGGGTAGGAGTTGAATATTGCGAGCCTCTTTCAATGCCTTTTTGTACAGCTGCTACAATATCCGGATCACCATGCCCATGGATCAAAGCACCATAGGCATTGGTTACATCAAACAGTTTTTCTCCTTCAGGGGTAAAAACATAGGAGCCTTCTCCATAATCAATATGAATGGGAAAAGGCTTAAAATAACTTAAACTCCTTGTAGCGCCGCCAGGAATATATTTGACAAGCTCATCATGACGCTCTTTACTTTTAGGAAACTTCTCCTTATAAATTTCAAATATTTTATTTCTAATCTCTTCTCCCATAATATTTAATTCCTTATTTTTCATGAACAATTAAAAGTTCACCCACTTCTTTTTCTATTTTTTCAACAAACTCACCAGATTCAATTCTTGTCTTGAGAGCCTCAAGATCATCAATATAAACTTTATCTTTATCCATATAGTCAAGGGTTTCACGAACAGCTTTATGCATGATCTTTCCTGCGGGGCTGAGTCTGTCAATACCTCTTTGATCAGCTGCCTGGGCAGCACAGAGAAGTTCAAAAGAGAGAATATGGTTGGTATTTTCAACAATTTTTCTTGTCTTTCTTCCTGCAATAAGACCAAAACTCACAATATCCTGAAAATCAGCAGTGGATGTAATTGATTGAATGGAAGCTGGCACTGCAAGGGTTCTGTTCTCTGCAACAAGTGATGTTGTCATGAACTGACCACCCATAAGTCCCATGCGAACGCCTGTATCTTCTTTGCAGAGAAATGGTGGAAGCCCTGTACTGTGTGCTTCATCCATGAATCTGTCAATTCTTCTGTCACTTACAACTCCAATATTCACCATGGAAATTCCAAGACAGTCCATTGCAAAGGAGATTGGCTGACCGTGGAAATGACCATTATGGAAAAAAGTGTCCAGTTCTGTGAAAATCAATGGGTTATCGTTGCTTGAATTAAGTTCTCTTAAAAGAACATCATGGGCATTTTTTAAAGAGTCTTTGGTGGGTCCTACGAACTGGGGTGTGCAGCGAATTGAATATGCATCTTCCACAGGGATATCTGCCACGGAAACACCTTTATGTTCCTTAAGAGTTGACTGAAGTTTAATGGAGAGTTCAAGTTCATCAATTGCCATATTACTTCCCTTGAGAAGCTTGGTTAGATTCATGGCAGTTGCATACTGACCCGGATGGTACTTTTGTTCATGGACAATTGGATCAAAGGGATTAAATCTTCCCATGAGGGTTTCAATGGCAAATGCAGCTATTATATCTGAATTTTTTAAAGTGGTGGTGGCTTCTGATATAATGGTGCATGCAAGACCAACCATGCCTGATGTTCCATTAATAAGAGACAAACCCTCTTTTGCATTTAAATACATCAGCTCTATCCCGGCAGCTTCCATTGCCTCTTTGCCCGGCATAAGTTTATCATTAAATCTTGCTTTCCACTCTCCAAATGCAACACTTGCTATGCATCCAAGGGGTCCTAAATCGCCGCTGGTACCAAGGGAGCCTTTTCTTGGGACAAGCGGGAACACCTTTTTATTAATCATCTCAAGATAAATTTTCAGGTTCTTTTCTTTAATACCTGAAAAACCTCGGCATAGAGAATTAGCCCTGGCAATCATGAAAGTCCTTACAAGGGTGTCTTCAAATGGCTTACCAACTTGAGTTGTTATGCTTCTTACAAGATTTTTCTGAAAATCATTATCTCTCTCTTTTGGCAGAAGATAATCAACAAGACCACCACAGCTTGTATTCACACCGTAGATACAGCGTTCTTCACTTGCCCATTTTTCAACAAGTGCCCTGCACTCTCTTATTTTTGGCCAGTTATCCTCTTTAATTTCAACTTTAATGGATAAGTCCTGACCTGCAGTGATAAGTTCTTCAATTGATAATGAATAACCATCAAGAATAAGTGTATTATTTTCTATTGGCATTTTTTTCTCCTTGTTTTAGTATTTTTAAAACCTACTTTTATAGATCGTTCCCTATAAATGCAGACTAACCAAAACAATTATACCTTGTCAAGTAATTTTTAAATAAATTTTAAGAACTATTGAAAAAATTCTTTATTAGTAGGGGGTAATTCTAATATTTAGCCTTAGTTTATAAGACAAAAACAAAGACCTGCCTCATAATTTATTTTTCCCTCCATTGGGGTTTTCGTTTTTCAAAAAATGCTGCAACACCCTCTTTTGCATCATCTGTTGTGCAAAGGCGTGCAAATGCTTCATTCATATATGCAAATTGCTTTTCATACTCCATGTCTTCTGAATTATAAAATGCCTGCTTTGCTATCTGCAATGCAACAGGGCTTTTTATAGCAAGCTCACTTGCATAGGCTTCTGCCTCTTTTTCAAGCTCTTCCCTGGGAGCAATCTTGTTTATAAGACCAAGATCAAAAGCTTCCGAAGTTTTAATTAAATTACCAAACAGCAACAATTCCAAAGCTTTTTTTCGTCCCACACATCTTGCCACAACAATAACCGGACCAATACAATTCAAACCTACATTAATCGCGGTCAAGCCCATTTTAGCTCCCTTTTCAGCAATCACAATATCTGCTGCTGCAGCCAACCCCATACCATTTGCTGCTGCAACTCCATGTACTTGCGCAATCACAGGTTTTTTCATCTTTGAAATTGTGACAAGGGGTCTCTCCATAAGTTCGATCCACTCTTTGTATTGTAGAGCGGTTTTGTTTGAAAGCTCGTTCACATCAATCCCTGCACAAAATGCTTTACCAGCACCTTTTAAAAGAACAACCCTGACCTGCCTATTTTCATCAAGTTCAAGCAAAGCTTTATTCAGCTCTTTTGCCATCAGGGTATTAAAGGTGTTCAAACTTTCAGGTCTGTTCAATGTAATTTTACCAATAAAATCATTACCTGTTTCAACAATTACTGTTTCAAAATCCATTTTAGATATCCTCCTTTTTTAAAAGATTTTCCCAAGACATTGATGAACATGCCTAAAAAAAAAATTAAGCTCTGGCAATAACAAGAACATCAACTGACAAAGCTTTAGCATCAATTAATTCGCCAGCAGCTTCCGAGGCAGTTGCACCAGTTGTATAAACATCATCAACTAAAAGTATTCTCTTACCCTTAATCTTGTCTTTTTTCATAACTTTGAATGCATCCCTCACATTCTCTTTTCTCTGTTCGCCTGAAAAATTAATTTGAGGTTTGGTTTTCTTCACTCTTTTTAATGAATTAATATCAATCTCAAACCCAGAAAAATTATCTTTCAGAACAAGAAAAGCTTGATTGAATCCCCTTTGTCTGAGCTTTGATGCATGGAGAGGAACAGGAATAATAAGATCAATTTCAGATAAATTAAAATATTCATTAAAGCCTGTAAAAAGTATTTTCCCTAAAGGTTTTCCAAGGGCAAGTTTCTTGTGATATTTAAAAAATTGAATGCTCTCTTTGACAAGACCGGAATAACGCGCACCTGCCCTCACCTTTCCTATTTTGCCAGGGCTTTTCAAACAAGTTTCACAAAGGTGGTTCGCACGATACTCATGTTCAAACTTTTCCCCGCATTTTTCACAAAATGGTGGTTTAAAATGTTCATTGCATGGTGTTTCACTTTCACTAATGCAACTGGCACAAAAAAAATCTTTAAACAATTCTTTGTGGGTTTTAACTGCTCTACCATCATGATTTTCTTTAAAAATTATTCTCTGACATTTCAGGCATTTTAAAGGGAACAGAAGATAGGAGATGGATATAAACAGGTGACAGATAGGCTTTAAGAACTCAAATCTGCTGTTTATCTGCCCTCTTTTTCTCTTTTCAACTTTTAAGACATCTTTTTCTGAAAGCTTCATACAATGCTACCCCTCCGGCAACTGAAGCATTAAGCGAATTTATCCTGCCTTTTATTGGTATGGAGATCAAAAAATCACACTCCTTTTTTACCAGGGGCCTGATCCCCTTATGCTCTCCACCCACAACAAGAGCAAAAAACCCTGAAAAATCTGCTTTAAAAAGTGGGGTGTCACCGGATGCATCCAGCCCTGCTATCCAGGCACCTCTCTCTTTTAATTTTTTTATTGTTGAAGCTGTATTGGTAATTAAAAAAATCTCAGCATGCTCCATTGCACCGGCAGAACTCCTTGAAACTGAGGATACAGGAGCTACTGAGCGGTCCTTTGGTATCATGATATGGTCAACTCCGGCGCAGAGTGCTGTTCTTATTAAAGCACCAACATTATGGGGATCTTCCAGATTCTCCAGAATCAGGATAAAAGGCGAGTTTTCTGTTTTTTTATAGTTTTGAAAAAAATCTTTTCCTGTCTGTACAGGAAAGAGTGAAGTTTTTGCTGCAATACCTTGATGTTTAATATCCTTTGTAAGCCTATCAAGAAAATTGGAATCAACATATTCGACTTTACAATTATTATGTTTTGCCAACTTTAAAATTTCATCAACTTTTGATCTTTTAAGATTATTTTTCACAAAAATCTTAAAGAACTCTCTTCTATTTGCTTTTAGAGCTTCAAAAACTGAGTGGATCCCAAAAAGAATCTCTGTTTTATCTTTTTTCATTTAATGTTCAAAGGCTTTTTTTTTAACAATCTTGCAAAGTTCCTGACAGGCAGTATCCATGTCATCATTTACAACAATATGATCAAAAAAACTTTTCTGCTCAATCTCAGCTTTTGCATTATCAATGCGCATATTGATAATA
>Ga0256845_1002541_pt1 | contig 13090 bp, 15 predicted proteins | sample RiftiametaG_FD_189101 | JGI IMG/M metagenome (GOLD analysis project Ga0256845, IMG submission 189101) | Tube worm associated microbial communities from hydrothermal vent at the East Pacific Rise, Pacific Ocean - Riftia | ecosystem: Host-associated > Annelida > Integument > Unclassified ... | reverse complement strand
GGGAGGAGAAAGAAGGCTAGGCTTATTCCGACGAGGATGATGCTCAGCACGGAAATGATCAAGCTGGAGATTGTTGAGTTTCTTTTCTGGGTGTGCAAGCGCTGGATGGCTGCTGGATTCATGGCGGCGTGGATGCTCATAATGGTGTGTGTTAGGTTGCGGGTGAACAGGAGGCTACTCTGCACCTCGCAATCTAACATTTGGGCAAGTTTGGTCAGCCGAGTTATTCGGGAGATCGGGGTGTCCGTGCACGCCGGAGGTGTGTCCGGTGGTTAGCGTCAAGGTGCGAAACAGGTGAAGCAATCCGCCGGTTTCGGTCGGTTTTTCGCTTCAGTGGGTAAAACGAGCCAGTCTGGTTTATCTTAGATAAAAAATGAGCTGAACTCCAATGGAAGGAGTTCAGCTAGATGGGGGGGAGGTTTGTTATTTCCTGATCTCTAGGCTACCAGGCGAATTGGAGTCCGGTTGTTAGTGACCAGTCGGTTCCGAGCTGCGGGCCGTCTAGGTTTTGATAAAGCGGTGTTCCTGCCTCGATGGCTAAACGTAATCCGGACTCGGTGCTCCAGAGGTTGAGTCCGAGAGCGAGGTCAAAACGTGATCCTCCGCGCGCGTCGGGATCAGCTGGCGAGGACATGGGCTGGCCGGCCATCGGCCCCATTGGGATGGTGGGCATTTGGTCATCGTGACCATTGATGTTTCCCCAAGTGCTTCCGGTGAGGCGAAGCGAGACGCTTGACCAGCTGCTGAGGCGTCGGCTCACCCATCCGGTGAGGGTGGCGCTGTCGCCTAGCGTGTAGTCGTTGTCATTTTCGCCGAGGTGGATGATGCCGGATGCTTGGCCGCCGTAGCTCCAGTCTTGGCATTGTCCCAGCCAGGTGATCGATGGCTTGAGGTCCCATGTGCCGGATCCTAGTTGCATTGGGTAGGGGAGATGGGCGTTGGATTTTTCCTCATCAATGCTGCCGGTGGGGGCTGAGATGCCGAGCCCGATATGGGCGCTGCTATTGGCCTGCTTGTAGAGGCTGTAGTAAGCGGCGAGGCTGGTGTCGCCCCAGCCGGAGGACTTCATTGAGGATTTGGCTCCCATCATGTTGATCATCTGCATGCTGTTTTCCTGATAGTTGGCCATCAGCATCATGGTGAACTTGTCGGTGGGGGCATACATTAGGCCGAGCATGTGCATTTGCATATCCATGTCTGTAGGGGCCATCATGTAACCGGAGCGGGCGGCTTCGTCGGAGATTTTGGAATCGCCATCGTAGTTCTGCTGCATGCGCATAAACATATAGCGGTAGGATGCCATCAGGCCTGCTTGGCGGTGAATGTGGTCTCCCATCACACCGATGGGTGCATGGGGGAAGTAGTCATGTCCGTTTTCTGAGCATCCGCATCCGGGTGGGCAGGTGCATTGGCCCGGTTTGCAGGATGTGCAGCTGGCTGAAGTGGTGACAGACGGTGCGCCTGCCATGAGCGGAGTGGTGAGTGTAAGGGTAGTTGCCGCAAAGATGGCGGCGATAGAAGATAGGTTCATATAAAAAATTAATAGTTAAAGTGGTGGCTTCCTCAAAGAGAGAGGTGCCATGAATGATTTGTGAGAAGCTGGAATGACAGCGTCTGCGGTGCGGCTCTTGGAAAGAGCAGGAAGAAGAAATGGAAGAAGCGAACGGAAGGCCGCCTCTATGATCGTAACGAACGAGCCCTGGCTCGTGGTGGCGGAGAGGGTGGTCTCTCGTAGCGTGAGGGGCTATTCCCCGTCAAATAAATGGGGAGTCCAATGTGGAGCTTCGCTCTGGGGCTGAGTGCAACACTGTGGCCGAGCATGGTGGGAGGAAATTTAGCCGTGGGTTTGAGCTCGGGAAGGGGAGATTCCTGTTCTTTTTTCTGCCGTTCCTTTTGAATGGCGCAGCACATAGGGCATGGGGCGTCTCCGCTGAAGGTGCTTTCAATGGCTCCGCTGAGGCTTTGCTCCGGTGTCCTATCCTGGAGCATGGTGAGCCACGCCCAGCTTTGTGCTAGCGCCAGATGCCCGTCGAGCACTCCGAGCGCAGCAAGGAGGCAGAGGCATTTTCCAATCCAGTGGGGCACGGGGGCACTATAGCGATTGAGGTGGAGGGGGTCAAGCATGTCGTTTTTTTCTTATCCTTGCAGTTGACGAATGGCTCGGTCTGGCTATGAGTTCCGCCATGCAGGAACCAATGCAGGATAACGAAGAGGTAAAGATCGAGGATAGCTCCGCTGAGGAGCAGGTGACCGAGACCCAGGATGAGACCCAGGAGTCCTCTCAGGAAGAGGTGCCGCAAGCCGCCGATGATGCCGCTCCGGCAGAGGAGCTTGACCCTTGGGAGCAGCTGGAGCAGGAGGTCGCTAAGTGGAAAGATCAAGCGATCCGCACCGCTGCGGAGCTCGATAACTATCGTAAGCGGATGAGCCGTGAAAAGCTCGATGCGCTGCGTTTTGGAAATCAGGGGCTTCTTGAAGAGTTGTTGCCGGTTCTGGATAATTTTAACATGGGCATGCAGGCCGCCGCTCAGGAGAAGGGCTCGATGCTCTTCATGGGTATGGAGATGGTCAATAAGCAGCTCAGCGAGTTTCTCAGCTCACAGAATGTCGAGGAGGTCACTGCGGAAGATGGTGGTGAGTTTGATCCCAAAATTCATGAAGCGCTCAGCCAGGAGGCGAGCGCTGAGATCGAGCAAGGGAAAATAGTGCGCGTCATGCGTAAGGGGTATCGTATGGGGGAGCGTTTATTACGTCCTTCCAATGTGGTTGTTTCCACAGGTGCCGTTGATGCCGAAGAAGAAACTGAATCAGAAAGCAAGTAAATCATGTCTAATAAACGCGACTATTATGATGTCCTGGGAGTGTCTAAGGATGCTTCCGCTTCCGAGCTAAAAAAAGCTTATCGCAAGCTGGCGATCAAGTTCCACCCAGATAAAAACCCAGACGATCACGAGGCCGAAGAGAAGTTCAAGGAGCTTGGCGAGGCCTATGAGGCGCTCAGCGATGAGGATAAACGCGCTGCCTATGATCGCTACGGTCATGCTGCCTTTGAAAATGGCGGTGGTGGTGGTGGCGGATTCGGCGGTGGAGGATTCCACGATGCCTCGGATATTTTCTCTCAAGTTTTCGGTGGCGCTTTTGGCGGTGGCGGATTTGAAGATGTTTTTGGAGGAGGTCGCCGTCGGCGCGATCCATCGGGTCGGCAGCCTGGCAGCGATCTGCGCTACGATCTCGAGATCACTCTTGAGGAGGCTGCGGCGGGCGTGCAAAAGGAACTCGAAATCGAAAAGCTAGAAGACTGCACCACCTGTGGTAGCTCTGGCTCGAAGAGTGGCAGCGGACGTGAAACTTGCTCGACCTGCGGTGGCCACGGTGTGGTGACCCGTCAGGCTGGGATCTTTGTGCAGCAGACCGAGTGTCCATCTTGTCATGGTGCTGGACAAACGATCACAGACCCTTGCCCGAAATGTAACGGAGAAGGACGTCGGAACGAAAAAACACGGATCAAAATTAACATTCCTGCCGGAGTGGATGATGGCACACGCCTGCGATCCACAGGTAATGGCGATGCCGGATTACGCGGTGGCCAGCCAGGCGATCTGTATGTTTTTCTGCATATCAAACGACATGATATTTTTGAACGCGAGGACGATGATCTCTTCTGTGAGGTGCCTATGCCTTTTGCGACGGCTGCGCTGGGTGGCGAGCTTGAGGTGCCGACTCTGGAAGGGAAATCATCGATCAAGATTCCAGCGGGAACGCAGGGTGGGACAACTTTCCGTCTGCGCAATCGAGGTATCAAAGACCTTCGCACCGGTGGAAAGGGTGATCTTCACATTGTGGTTCACGTTGAGGTGCCTACCCGACTCGATTCGGGTCAGAAGGACAAACTCAAAGAGTTTGCTGAATCCATCGGCGAGAAAAACAACCCCGTGCAGGAGTCGTTTTTTGAAAAAGCTAAACGCTTCTTTGATCAGTAAACTCTGCTGGCCTGCCCATATCATCTCCTCAGATCATGAACCGTTACTTCCTTTCAGCCGATGCTTGGCAGGAGGGGCGGCTTGTTTTGACCGGGGATGAAGCCAAGCATTGCACCCGTGTGATGCGTGCTGCTGTGGGTGATCAGATTGAGTTATTCGATGGCGCGGGACGTAGTGCCATCGGGGAGATTGAGTCTCTTTCGCGGAGCGAGGTGCGCTGCCGGGTTTTGAGTTCAGAAACTCATCAGCCCGTGCCGCACCCGATCACGCTTTGCCAGGCGATCCCCAAGGGTGGTAATATGGAGTTGATTGTGCAAAAGTCGGTTGAGTTGGGCGTCAGTTCGATTCAGCCATTGATCACGGCGCACACCGTGGCCCGACCCGAATCCCTCGGTAAGAAGCGGTTGAAGTGGCAGCGGATCGCGCTCGAGGCATGCAAGCAGTGCGGCCAGAATTTTTTTCCAGAGGTGAAAAAGCCTCTCCTGTTTTCGGATTGGCTGAAGTCTGAGCCGCAATTTGAGACTGCGATTGTAGCATCGCTGGATGATATCGCGGTGCCTTTGAAGTCGATGCTGATCGACTCACCTATAGCAGGAAACGTCGCGCTTCTCATTGGTCCCGAAGGGGATTTTTCTGAGGAAGAATACCAGTCGGCTTATGGTCTGGGGTTCAAGCCAATCAGTTTTGGCAACATCGTGATGCGGGTGGAAACGGCGACCATGTATGGCCTGAGTATCCTGCAGCATGAGATCAGTGCGGTTGGAAAAATTTAAGCTTTGGTCAGTGCGCGTCTGAGGAAAAACGAGATCAGGTCACCGATGAAAATGACGGCGGCGCCGAGGAGGACGTAGAAAAACATCTCATCGTAGGCGCGGGAGAAATTGCGTGCCAGCTGAATGTGGTAGCCGAGCGATACCACGCCTAACATCCCTAGGATGGTGGCTTCGCGGACGCAGGTCTCCCAGCGGTAGAAGAGGTAGAGCATAAAGCGATTAAACGACTCGGGCAGGTAGCTGAGGAGGTAGCATTGCAATCGGCTGGCTCCTCTGAGTGCGATTTGTTGCGTCGCGGTGGTCGATTGATTTTCCATCACCTCGCCCCAGAGTCGGCCCAAGATGCCTAGGTTGTGAATGGCGAGGGCGAGCACCAGTGGCCAGGCGCTAACGCCCAGAAGCCCGATGAGAAGGTAGGCTATAATATACTCCGGGATCGCCCGGCTGACGAGGAAGACGAAGCGGGTGAAAAATCCCGTTGATTTCCAAAGCACTCGTTGCAGCGGGTTGGCTTTACCATGAAAAATGCCGAGAGGTTTGCTGCTGGTGAGGGCTCGGCTGGCCAGAGGGAGGAGGCACCAGGCTGTGAGCGCTGCGAGTACTATGGCGGCAGTGGCGATGGCGATGGTGTTGATTAATGCGTCTTTGCCCGAGTTCTCCCAGAGTTCGGACGCCCAGGGCAGGGCATCGCTCCACGTCCCCGTTTCCCTGACGGGTGAGGGGGTGATTTTATCGAGGAAATGCAGGATGCGTTCGCTGCGGTCAATGGAACTCGAGGGGTTGGTAAGCGGGGTGGTGTGGGCCCCGATCAGTGCGGGGAACCAAGCGATGATGGTCAGCGCAGTGCTGGCGATAAGAAGGATGCGGGGGAGTCTCCAGCGTGGTGCCGATCGCCTGAGCAGGCTGAGGTATTTTTTGACTGGGCTTCCAGCAGCGCGCGGTACGGCAGGTTGTTTGCGGGCTGGGATGCTGTTGAGGCGTTTGCGTAACTGGGAACCGAGAATATCGACGAGCATAATCACCCCGATCAGCAGATAGAGTTGGGTCCAGAGTTCGTTATAAAAGTTGTTTTCAAATGATTTTTTGATCGAGAGACCAATGGTCTGGATGCCGATGAATCCGAGCACGGCAGATGACCGCAGGGCGCACTCAAAGCGGTAGAGCGTGTAGCTCGCCATATCAGGGAAGGACTGTGGGATCAGGGTGGTGAAAAATGCCTGCACGTAACCGGTGCCTGAGGCAAGGGCCTGGTCCTGGGCATGGCGCGGTATTTCATCGATCATCTCAGAGAAAACTTTTGCGAGTGTGCCGGCAAAGGGCAGGGCGAGTGCCACGCAGGCGGTGATTGGTTCATCACCAATGGCGGCCAGAAAGAAGATCGCCCAGATGAGTTCGTGGATCGAGCGCATCAATGTGATCAGGAGTCTCAACGAGAGGTGGAGCGGGCGAAGAAGAATCCGGATTCCCTTGCTGCCCTGTCCTTGAGGCCACCAGGCGGTGGAGGCAAAAAATCCCAGAATCATACCCGCCGGGACGGCCAGACTCATGGCGATGAGTGCATAGCGGATCGTGGTCGCCATTTCCCGCATGATGCGTATGGGAAATGGGGTGGCTCCGTCCGGTAGGCTCTGATTCTGGTCGGTCAGCACCGGGTGGAGGGCGGCGGCGAAAAATCCATCGGATCCTCCTGGGGCGCGTTCAGCCATCGGGCCCAAAATCCAGGCGCATAGAAAAAAGAGGGCGATGAGCGTCAGTGCCGTGAGCCTCCGCCCGCTGATCAGGTTGCAATTGAGTCCATTCCAGCGCGATTTTGTAGCTGATTTAGCTGGTGTGGGCATCGGGGGTGGGGACGGAAAGTTGATAGAGCGAGCGGCACTCCTCATCACTGAGTTGATCAGGAGCTTGATCAAAGGCGATGGATCCTTCACGCAGCCCGATCAGTCGAGGGAAGAATTCTCTGGCAAGGTCAAGGTTGTGCAGGGAGACGATCAGAGTGATGCCTTCTTCTCGGGAAAGCTGGGTGAGCAGCCCGATCATATCGTGTGCCCGCGCGGGGTCGATCGCGGAGACTGGCTCGTCTGCGAGTAAAATAGCGGGTTCCTGATAAAGAGCGCGGGCGACGGCGATGCGTTGCTGTTGGCCGCCGGAAAGGCTGTCGGTGCGGTCGTAGAGTTTTTCACCGATGCCTGTGCGTTCGAGCAGCTTCAGGGCGCGTTGGCTTTCCTCCGACTTGGGGCAGATCATTTGGCGGATGGTTTGGCCGAGATTGATCTTCCCGAGTCCGCCATTGAGCACGTTGCGGATGGCGGGCACGTTGGGCACTAGTCCGAGGTGCTGAGGGATCATGGCGATCCGGGTGCGGAGGTGTTTGAGCCGACCTGGGCTGAGCTGCATCGGGTTGCTGTTGAGTAGGCTCAGCTCGCCTGACGTCGGGCTGATCTGGGTGCCCAGAAGGCGCAAGAGGGTGGTTTTTCCACACCCCGAGGGGCCGATGAGAGCGACCTGTTCACCGGAGCTAATGTCCAGATTGATATCCTGAAGTGCCTGGGTGCTGCCAAATGAGCAGGAAATCTGAGACAGATGCAGTGCCATCGGGAAGGTGCTTGGTCGTTTATTCGCTGAGAGGAGTCCCAAGGTCAGGCTGGCTGACTAAAGAGCTTCTACCTCGATGGTGAGGTCATCGCTGAGGGCTTCGATGGCGGCGATGATGGTTTCGTCATCCGAGCTTTCCGGAAGGCAAATGGTGCCGCAGGCATGGAAGATGGTTTGGCCAGACATGGCAGCGGATTCAATCGAGGTGTTGAGTTCCTCAATATTGGCTCCGGCATCAGAAATAGCACGGGCCAGTTGACTGACGATGCCTGGGCGGTCGTTTCCAAAAATATCAATACGAAGATGGCGGGTGAATGGGTAATCGGAGAGGTCTCCTTGACCGAGAATGTGAACGTGGATGCCCTCGGTTCCCAAGGTCACCAGATGTTCTTTTAAGTTAGCCATTTTGTCGTCATCGCACTCGATACAGACGATGCCAACGAATTGCCCAGCGAGACGAGCCATGCGACTCTCCAGCCAGTTCCCTCCGTGGTCCGTAATCGTGTTGGAGAGGCGGCTCATGATGCCGGGGCGATCGTGGGCCGAGATGGTGAGAACGAGTGGTGTGGACATGGTTTAAAGAGGTGGGTGAATGATGAAGTCTGCTAGGTGCTGGAGTCTGCGAATGCAGGGCGTCGGTCGTTCAGATTGATCGACGCTAAGACCCTAGCATATGGCATGCCTGAGAAGCCAGCGATTTATTCTACAACCACAGGGGTTCCCACCTTCGCATTTTGAAAAAACTTGACGGCCATGTAGTCGGGCAACCGGACACATCCATGGGATGCCGCGTAGCCGGGCAGGTAGCCCGTATGCATGCCGATACCGTGATTGAATCTCATGAAGTTCGGCATGGGGGCGTGGACAAAAACCTCGCCGGAGCGCACTTTGCTTTTTCGGATGTCCGCATTGTTGTTGATGGTTTCACCGGTGTGCTTGTTTTTAATGATGCCGTAGACGGATGATTCGTGATCGATGTCTTTTTCGGTGACCCGATAGCGGCCAGGAGGCGTGGAGTGGTCAAGGTCGCCGGATGAAATCGGGGCGATGCCTACGAGTGTGTCGCCTTTGTAAAAGTAGGCCTTTTGCTCGCCGCGGACGATGCGGATTTTAGCGGATCCTCTCACGCCATCACCATCCCAGTAGCCTTGGGGTTGGTATTTGGCCGGTTTTCCCGCAGCGGTAGGCCTAGGAGCGAGAGTGCTCGGTGGCGGGCCGTAGCCAGCGAGATACTGAGTGCCTCCTCCATAGATGGAAGAAGGGCTGCCTGAGTAGGGAGCGTAGGGGGTGCATTGACTCAATAGGGCTGAAAGAGCACCTAGGGTTACTAAAATCAATAAGTGGGAAGTTTTCATGGATACTTAAATATTAAAAAAGAGAGAGTGGTGATGTGATTCGCTCACGGCATCCTGACCCATTTTTGAGTGGGGGTCAAGAGGTCATCTTCGCTGGGGTTTTGTTGAAGGGGAGATAGTTCGGCCGGCAATGATGACTAGATGTGAATTTTTTCGGACTTGCGCCAGTAGAAAATCGTGGTTATCGAGTCGGTGCCAACCTCATCCATTAATACAACCTATGCCAAACTACGACTACCGCTGCCAAGAATGCGATCATCTCTTTGAGGTTTTTCAGAAGATGAGCGATGATAAGCTGGAGGATTGTCCTCAGGAGAGTTGTGGTGGCAAGGTAAAGCGGCTTTTGGGCACCGGATCTGGCGTTATTTTCAAAGGATCTGGATTTTACCAGACGGATTACCGCAGTGATTCCTACAAAAAGGGAGCCAAGGGTGATCAAGGGGCATCAAAGTCATCAGGGAGTTCTCAAAAAGCAGGTGGCAAAGCAGGTGGCCATTCCTGTGGGAGCGGCTGTGGCTGCTGATTGGGTTCTTTTAAGATATTCAATGGAGAATAAAAAAAGTCCGTGCAGAATTCGTGAATCCATGTTTTTTGTCCTCCGACATGAGTGACATCAAAGACATCAACATTACCGTAAACACCAGCAAAGGCCCAATGAAAATCCGCATGTTCGCGGCTGAGACCGAAGTGACTTGTGCTAGTTTTCTTAGCCTCGCCAGCGATGGCTTCTACGATGGTATCGTATTCCACCGCGTGATCCCGAATTTCATGGTCCAAGGCGGCGATCCTACCGGAAGCGGTATGGGCGGCCCTGGTTACAAATTTGAGTGTGAGTGCAAACCACTTCTTCAACACGATAAGCCAGGCATCCTCTCCATGGCCAATGCCGGACCAAACACCAATGGTTCCCAGTTTTTCATCACACACGGACCAACTCCACACCTCAATGGCAAGCACACCGTCTTCGGTGAAGTGACCGAAGGTCAGGATGTTGTGAATGCCATCGTTCAGGGCGACAAGATCGAGTCGATCGAGATCCACGATAGCACAGATGCTCTCTTTGCCGCTCAGGCCGACCGCATTGCTGAGTGGAAAAAGGCTCAAGCTTAACTTTGACGATTCCCTTTCAAGAGGCACGGATGTTTACTGCGCATCACGTGCCTCTTTTTTTATTTCGTTTTTATCTGACACCTCATGATCTACCTACTCTCACCTGCCAAAACTCTTGATTTTGATACGGAAATTCCTTCGCTTCGAGGCACGATGCCTCGGTTTTTAGAGCATTCGGCTGAGTTGGTTGCGCTGATGCAGAAGATGTCGGTGAAGGATTTGGAGAAGCTCATGGGCATCTCGGCGAAGTTGGCTGAGTTGAATGTGAGTCGTTTTCAGAGTTGGAAAGCTGATTATAGCAAGGCTGAGTCACGGCAGGCGATTTTTGCTTTTAAAGGTGGCGTCTATCAAGGCTTGGCTGTGGAAGAGTGGGGGAAGGATGATTTTGCCGAGGCTCAGAAATCCCTAAGAATCTTGTCGGGGCTGTATGGGGTGCTGCGGCCACTGGATTTGATGTTGCCCTACCGATTAGAAATGGGCAAAAAGGTGGCGAATGATCGGGGTGCGAACCTCTATCATTTCTGGGGGAATCTGCTGACGGAAAGCCTGAACAAGGAACTCGACGGCGAAAAGGATGCCGTGATCAATCTGGCGTCTAACGAGTATTTTTCTGCAGTCAAAACCAAGCAATTAGTTTCTCCTGTGATTACTCCCGTGTTTAAAGACTGGAAAAATGGAAAGCTGAAGGTGATTTCTTTTTATGCTAAAAAGGCACGTGGCCAGATGGCCGCGTGGGCGATCCAGAAAAAGATCACCAGCCCTGAAGGACTAAAGGCCTTTAAAGAGGGGGGGTATGTCTATGATCGAAGTCTCAGTGATGAGGCCTCCTACGTGTTTACCCGAGAGGAGGCGTAGAATGTGTAGGGTGTTTTGGGGTGGACTGTTCGTTCATCCCAGATTCTCCAGATAATTGCTCGACGAGTATACACGAGTGGGTAACTCACAGATCAATCTCCTCGCTGCAATCCTCAATCGGTTCGACCATCCCCTTGACCATGGAGTCCCTCATGTCAGGAATACCCAACGTCGAAGTCCCCTCATACGGATCACGGCGTAAGTTGAACAACAGAGGCATCCCCAGCTTGGACTTCGGCCCAAACCATCCCTCGTTCTGAACTACAAAGTGAGCCTTCCAATCATTGTAGCGGATGGCCTGCAGGGTAGTGCCCTCGTAGTAAATGATCTCCTTCCGTTTTGAAGATCCCTTTCCTGTGAAGAGGTCGAGCTGGTTGTAACCATCAAGGTGCACTTTATAGCCCTCGTGTCCCTCCCTCAGTTTTGCAGGAAGGTCGCTGGGGCCACCAGCAGCGGCTACTAACGTCGGCAAAAAGTCCAAGCCGGAAACAATCTCGTTGCTGACAACTCCAGTGGGCACCTTGCCTGGCCAGCGCACAATCATCGGAACCCGAAACCCGCCTTCCCAAGTCGTTCCCTTCTCACTACGGAAGGGTGACATGCCGCCATCTGGCCACGACATGATCTCAGGGCCGTTATCGGAGGTGAACACCACAATCGTATTGTCGGCGATTCCCAGCTCATCCAATTTCTTGAGCACGATTCCAACGTTGTCGTCTAATTCTTTCATGACGACTTCAAATTCTCCCCAACCGTTCTTTCCGAGCATCGCCTTGTAATTGTCAGAAAGGTGGGTAATCACGTGCCCTCGTGAAGGGCACATCCAAGCAAAAAATGGTTTCTTCGCAGCCGTTTGACGCTCGATGAAATCGACAGTGTGTTCGGTGACTTCGGTATCGAGATTTTCCATTCGTTTCGGTGGGCACGGGCCGTCATCCTTGATGACTTGTCCGCCGTCAGCAGTAGCGGTGCAATCGACGATGTTTCTCGGCGCAAATGGTTTTCCAATCTCGCCTTTGGGAAAATCAGGATCATCGGTATACTCCATCGCGTTCAGGTGATAGAGCCATCCCCAGTAATCGTCGAAACCGTGCATCGTCGGCAACGAGGCATCGGTATCGCCCAAGTGATTCTTTCCGAATTGGCCCGTGGCGTATCCCATCTTTTTCAGAAGGTCCGCGAGTGTTGGATCTTCGTCGTTGATTCGCCCTGGATCGCCAGGAAGTCCTACGGTATGCATTCCTGATCGAGCAGGAAACTGCCCCAGGAGAAATGCCGCCCTGCCAGCGGTGCAACTCGGCTCGGCGTAGTAATCCGTAAAACGCATTCCCTCTTTGGCGATCCGATCGATATTTGGTGTCCGGCTACTCATCGCTCCCTGATGGTAGCAACTAGGAACCGCCGTGCTACAACGCACGATATCTTAAACGAAGTCACCTCCGCATAGCCGGAGGCAAACCCGTATGGCCGGTGGTGTGGGGGGGCGGGAGTTAGAATCTCCCGCCTACCCGATTGGGCTTGATTATTTGTTCAAATGTTGCCGTATCCATTCTGGGTGACGCCTGCAATCAACCACAGCCCACACAACCACCCCCTCATTATTCATGGTGTAGTAAATCGCATACGGAAAAATCCTGCTCAACAACCTGTGATAATCCTTGTATGCTTGCCGATGAATCCCCCCAGTAATCTTCAATCCCTCAATATCCGATTTTAGATTTGTGGTGAAATAATCTCCCAATCCAGCATCCTGAGACTCGTAAAACCAGAAACCGTCATTCAAATCCTCTAAGGCATCCTCGGAAATCCTAATATTGATCATGCTCGTCCCACTGTATTCTTAACTCGATCCCAATTTAATAATGATGCCTCGCCACTATCGACTCGCGCACGCCTAGAATCCAGAAGATCTTGGTGATCTCTTGGTGTTTCTGCGCTTTCAAGACTTAAACGCATGTCATCCCAGAGAAATTCCATTATTTGGAATTTTTCTCGCATAGGGAGATCAGATATCTCAGTAATGCTCATACGGTTACTATACCCAAGTCAGATCAATTTGCCAATAATTTTATTTTTTAGCCCAACGTAAAGGACATGGGCGGCGAAGATTAAATCTAAAACTTGTCTGACGCGCTCCTCGCCGTCCGATGCTCCGCCTTGTGTGTGCCCAGCATGCACTTAATCCAAAAGAGGTTCAAGTCCTCTGTTTATAAAAATGAATATCGAAGAACAAAAGAAACTGCTAGCGATGGCTGGAAATGGGTAAGTTACGCGAAAGGATCGCCGACCCTGCGCTTCTGAAGTTGATTCACGGGTATCTGAAAGCGGGTAAAATCGCATCGAAACTGACCCGTGAAGAACGTGAGGAAGAACGAAAAGAAAGAGATGAAGGAGTGCCACAGGGCGGGCCGCTAAGCCCGCTGCT
>Ga0256845_1002540_pt1 | contig 13101 bp, 14 predicted proteins | sample RiftiametaG_FD_189101 | JGI IMG/M metagenome (GOLD analysis project Ga0256845, IMG submission 189101) | Tube worm associated microbial communities from hydrothermal vent at the East Pacific Rise, Pacific Ocean - Riftia | ecosystem: Host-associated > Annelida > Integument > Unclassified ... | reverse complement strand
CACCGTCCCTAATCTGACCCAAATCACAGGGCCTGAGTAGTTACTGGGATTGTCAAAAATATCGTGTGTAACTTTGAGTAGATCCGCGCCGTTCGTCGAGATTATAAATGTTGGAAGTGAAGATAGGCAAAAAAACCATAGGAGAATTCAAACTCAAACTCGCCTTCAAAGATCCCTCGCCAGCCCGATGCCCTCAACTCGGAAAGAAATCGGCGATATCCTTCTATCGTCCACCCAAGTTATCAATCGTCTGGAAGATAGCGGTGATCATGAGGTAAGCCATGGTGCCGATGAGTAAGGCCATGACAACCAACACCAGTGGCATGATGAGCTCCATGACTCGGGCTAAGTTTTTATTAAGCTCTTTGTCGTAGCGTTCGGCGGCACGCCGGAGCGATTGATCAAGCTTGCCGGTTTTTTCACCGACCGATACCATATCGATCAGCAAGGGAGGGAAAATTCCACAGCTCAGCAAGGATCGGGAAAATGAGCGCCCATCACCCACCATTTCGATCACTCGGTTCATGTGCCCCCGGATGTGTAAATTCTGCGTAGCATCACGCGACAGCTCCAAGGCCCGTAATAAGGGCAGACCATTGCCCACCAAGTTTGCCATGGTTTCTAGAAACTGAACGTAAAACCGACTTTCAATCACTTTACCCATCAGCGGAATTTTAAGCTTCACCCGATCCCAGGTCAGCTTGTTGGACTCCATATCCTTCCACGCCTTAAACACCAGCGAGCTACCTATGATGGTCAGCAAAATCACCAACCACCAACTTTGGAAAAAGTCACTAGCTCCGATAAGAATTCTTGCCCCCAGGGGGATTTTACCACCGGGCGTGCTAGAAATCAGATCCGTGAGCTGCGGGATGAGCTTGGTAACAAAGATGATGCCCACTCCGATTCCAGCAAAAATAAGAAACGCTGGGTAGATCAGGGCAAGAGTCACTTTACTTTGCAACTCCTGCAAGGTTTTCAGGTAATGCGCCTGGCGCATGAGAATGGTATCGAGCGCGCCACTCGCCTCTCCTGCTGCGGCTAAACTGCAGTAAAGCGGGCCGAAGCTATCGCTCACTTTACGCAGAGCCAGGGAAAAACTGCTACCGTCACGCACCAGCTGCCGGACACTGCGGGAAACATCTTTGAGTGAGCCTAACTCCTCGCGATTCTCCATCGATTTTAACGCTGGCTCGAGCTGAAGCCCCGCGCCTAACATCTCACTAAGCTCCTCGGTAAATAAAACAACCTCCGCCCGCTTCAACTTCAACATCCCTTTCCCATCCCGAGGAGTGGATTTCCCCTCGGACTTAGATGAAGCGCCTTGATCCTTAGCCGATGATTTTTCTTTCTTTTTTCCAGAAGGTGCCGCACCTGCCCCCTCCCGAAGGTTCACGGGCTGAAGTCCCCGTTTCCCAAGCATTCGCAAGGCCTCAGAGCGATCTTCAGCTTTGAGATCACCCGTGCTAACGGAACCATTGGCAGATAGAGCCTTGTAACTAAAAGTGGGCATATTATTAGATGTTGAAAAAAATCGAAGCCCACTTAAAATTAACAAAGATCTGAACTGGTTACTGAAATAATTTCTTCCAAGGTGGTCTGACCCGCCAACGCTTTTATCCAGCCATATTCACGCATCGGGACGTAGCCATCTTTATAGGATTGCTCCACCAGCTCCCGACTATCAGCTCCTTTAACAATGAGATCCTGCATATCTTGAGTGAGAAGAACTACTTCATAAATAGCAAACCGACCACTGAAGCCTGTGTTTCGGCATTTGTCACAGCCTACAGCATCATAACACTGACCTGTGATTTCATCTGGAATTTCCAACTCTTCACGCTGATGAGCGGTGAGCTCATGCGGCACTTTACAGCTAGGGCAAAGCTTCCGCACAAGGCGCTGGGCAAGAAACGCTCTCACTGAGGCGGAGACCAGAAAAGGCTCCACCCCCATATCGGTGAGTCGACTGATCCCACCCATGGCATCGTTTGTGTGCAGGGTGCTAAACACGAGGTGACCGGTCAACGATGCCCGAATGGCAATCTCAGCGGTTTCGAGGTCGCGGATCTCACCAATCATAACAATGTTAGGATCAGCGCGCAGAATAGAGCGCAGCCCCGTGGCAAAGGTGAGGCCAATTTCAGACTTCACCGCAATCTGCATCACTCCAGGAAGCTTGTTTTCCACAGGATCCTCAATGGTCACAATGCGGGTGTCCGGCTTATTGACCGCACTGAGGAAGGAATAAAGACTGGTCGATTTACCAGATCCCGTAGGACCGGTGATCAGCACGATGCCATTACTTAATTTGAGAAGCTGGTCGATTTTATGCTCCACAAAGGACTCGAGCTGAAGACGGGCAATGGTGAATTTCTCCTGGTTGAGCAATCGAAGGCTGACGCTCTCCCCCTCCACGGTGGGCACCGTCGCCACCCGAACGTCGATGGAGCCACCTTCAAATTGAAGGTTGATCCGACCGTCCTGAGGCAGTCGTCGCTCGGCAATATCCAAATGCGCCATGATCTTCAATCGTGCGATCACGGAACTTTGTAGTGCCTTGATATTATCAGGAACGGTCACTTCCACTAACAATCCGTCGATCCGATAACGGATACGTAAATTATCATGCAGCGGCTCAACGTGAATATCCGTCGCCTGCTGCTGCAAGGCTTCGCGGATGATCTGGTTGACAAATTTGACCACACTGGCCTCCTCATCCTCATCGGCATCAATGACATTCGCCTCGTCGGCGGACTCCAGATTATCGTAATCGAGGTCACGGCCTTCGAGGATTTGTTCAAAAGTATCAGCCCCCACACCGTAAAGTTTACGCAGCGACTCATGAATCCTGCGCCGCGATGCCATTTTCCAAATAATCGGCAACTTAATCTGCTGGGTCGCCGACTGACGGGCCACCAAGTTAAGCGGATCATACGTCAGCAGCACCAAACTTTGCGCCTCATCATCCCCGATCAACTCAACAGGAAGAAGCCGATGAGCCAAGGCGACTCGAGGCCCGCAGGCTTTGCGTAACGGCTCCACATCTTCAAAATCAGCAATCGTCTCAACCCACTCCATGCCAATATTTTCAGCCATAGCACGCAGATACGGCTCTTCATCCACGGTGCCAGAATCGAGAATATCATCGATGGCCGAACGCTGCTCTCCGGCAGCGGCTTGCACCACTTCAGTAAGGGATTCGAGATCTTCACATCCGCTTTCGCGGGCGGGTGCAATAAGTAAGTCAGTCATGCGTTGGCGGTCACTATGAACAATAACGCCAGAATGGCAATCATCTGTCTATAAATCCCAAGAAAGTGTTTATTTTGCACTTTCAGAAATGTATTTCCGATAGAGCCTCGCGGCCTCCTCATAATCCTTCATCATATACAAGGCGTCCGCCCAACGCCGAAGTGACTCATGATGATATTGATTCTTGTCATTTCTATTGCTGGGAAACTTCTGATAACAAGCTTTGAAGGAGCCAATAGCCTCTGCCCACTTTTTTTGCCTATATTCACACCACCCTTTCTTAAAATACACGGCACCGAAAACGGACGCCTTGATCGCCAAAGCACATCGCTGATTCGCGAGCAACTTTTCGATTTTAGCTTCAGCCTGCGCCCATTCCTTTTCACTGATCGCAACATCCACTACTTTCATCGTCTCCCGCATTGGCCCCGCCTCTAGTTCAGAAACGAACAAAACTGCGATAAGAACACAAAACAAAGCTGCTTTCATGAGGAAAATAACGCCCCACACAATTCAAAACTTAGGCCTCAATTTCCTCGCCACCCACATGAAAGCCTATTTTACGAGCCGGCTTCTCCTCTTCGATTTTCCGAGTGTAACACAGCACCTGAAAACTCGATTGGTGACTAATCAGCATGCAGGCCGATCCATTGAGATTCCCTTCCACCACCACACTGGAGTGGCCGTCCTCGCCAAGGGTGTGCACTTCCACGGCATCGCCATTGGACATCAGGGCAAAAATCGCAGGCTCTTCATCATCAGGTAAACTTTCACGCCATTTACCGATCCGATAGGCCAGTCGGCGGATAAATTCACCCGACGACTCGAAGCGGTGCTTTTGCTCCTCGGGCATCGATGACAAAATTTCACGCACGTCAGGCATCCCCGTCGCTCCAGGAAGTGTGAGGTAAGGGCGGCGGAGATGGGGTTCGTCAGACATAGCGGAGGGTTAAATGGAGAATGGAGAATGGAGAATGGAGAAATGGGAGAATGGGATGATCCTTATTGAAAGCGGACCTCGCCATCAACGAGCGTTTTCCAGACGGAGAAATCTTGATCGAGAATCGCGATATCCGCGCAGAAGCCTGGCTCCAGTTTACCGACACCTTCGAGTCCGAGCGACTGGGCTTGGTTCCACGACGTTGCTTTCACTATCTGATGCAGAGGAAGATCCGTCAGCTTGGCGATGTTCGCTACACCATCGTTGTAAACAAGAATACTGCCAGCGAGCGCTCCACCATCTTTCAAGCGAGCTTCGCCATCTTTCACCACCACATCCAGCCCGCCTAGCTGCACTTCACCTTCGCCGATCCATGAGCCGCACATCGAGTCGGTAATCATGATCAACTGCTCAATCGGCTTCACCGTGAAGACCAGTTTAAGCATATCGGGGCAAAGATGAATACCATCGCAGATCAATTCAATCTTTAGATCGGGATCGATCAAACCAGCACCGACCACACCAATCTCGCGGTGGTGTAATCCAGTCATCGCATTGCCGAAGTGGGTAAGGTGCTTCAACCCCGCGTCCTTGGCCGCCATGATATCGGCATACGTCGATGAAGTATGGGCGGCGGAGCAAGTAATCCCAGCCGCTGTGGCCTCGCGAATGCAGTCGCAAGCATCCTTCACATCGGGCGCGATGGAAACAATACTCGCCGGCGCAATATCATGAATGCGCTTGAGTTCGGCAAAATTAGGTTCGCGGACAAACTGAGGGTTCTGAGCCCCAGCGTTGGCTTTATTGATAAATGGCCCCTCGACGTGCAGCCCCGGAGTTTTGGCAAACTCCTGGTTTTTCATATACTCAGCGCATTTCCCCGCAATCTCCTCCAGCAAATCCTGAGGCTGGGTCAAAGTAGTAGGCAACCAAGTGGTCACCCCCTCCTGCAGCTTGATCTTGGCAATGTGGCGAACACTCTCCACATCGTTATCGCACACATCCTTACCATCCGCCCCATGGGCATGAATATCGATAAAGCCCGGCATCACATAGCGCCCTCCGGCATCGATCACCTCATCGGCCGATGGCAGACTGGCACCCTCTTCATAAATAGCGGCTATTTTTCCTGCCTCGATCTCGATGACTCCCCCTTGGATTTCAATATCGGGAGAAATAATGTGAGCGTTGATAATGAGTGTTTTCATAAGTGAGTAGGTTGGGTTGAGCTTACACAGGACTCTAATCTCGATCCAGAATCATGTCTCTGGATTTCCAAAAATAAGAGTAACCTGAAACAACTGTTAAAACAACCGAGAGCCAAAGGGAAATCGGAATCAGCCAATGCGCAGGATTTGATAAATACTGCAATAAACGAACCAGCCAAAACTCCACATTCACCTCCTGAAAAGTAAGATGAGTCAGAGCCGTGATAATAAACGTCAACTGAAAGCCAGTTTTCCATTTCCCAAGATTATCCGCAGCAATCACTACACCTTTTTCCAGCGCAATCTGCCGAATCCCCGTCACCATAAACTCCCGACAAATAATCAAGGCCGTCACCCAAACCGGACACAACTCTTGAGTCGCTGAAAGATACACATACCCAGAGCACACTAAAATTTTATCAGCCAGCGGATCGAGCAGCTTCCCTAAGGAGGTCACCAAATTCATCTTCCGTGCCAAATAACCATCCAGATAATCTGAAATAGCCCCTAGAACAAAAGCAACCAAAGCAATCGAGTAACCCAGCGTCCCCTCCGACGATGCAGCCACACAAAAAACGGCCGTCAATAACAGACGCATCATAGTAATCGTATTGGGAAGGTTCATGGACAAAAGGGTTTTTAACTGATTTTTTTAATCCCACAAGCCTTGATGTTCTTGGACAAGTTCCTATTGCTTCATCAGCCTCCCTGTGGATAATGCGGCTTCAACCCACATTACCTTTATGTCAAAATCTGATTTCGGACTCATCGGCCTCGCCGTCATGGGACAAAACCTCGTTCTCAACGTCGAAAGCCGCGGCTTTCAAGTTTCTGTTTATAACCGCACCACTTCGACGATGCAGTCATTCATCGATGAAAACCCTGGCAAAAACCTCATCGGCTGCGCCACTCTCGAAGAACTTGTCGATAGCCTTGCCAGCCCACGGAAAATCCAAATCATGGTCAAAGCCGGGGCTCCCGTCGATGCCGTGATCGAATCTCTCATCCCCCTGCTCGACGAAGGCGATATCATCATCGATGGCGGCAACTCGCTCTACACCGATACCATCCGCCGCGATGCCTACCTCACACCCAAAGGCCTGCGCTTCATCGGCGCTGGCGTCTCTGGCGGTGAAGAAGGAGCTCTCAAAGGCCCATCCATCATGCCCGGCGGCCCTGAAAGCACTTGGGAGATCATGAAGCCTATCTTCGAAAGCATTTCAGCCAAAGTCGACGGCGTCCCCTGCGTCACCCACATCGGCCCCGACGGTGCCGGTCACTTTGTCAAAATGGTGCACAACGGCATCGAATACGGCGATATGCAGCTGATCTGCGAAGCCTACAACATCTTCAAAGCCGCAGGATTCTCCAACGAAGAGCTCGCCACCATTTTCACCGACTGGAACAATGGCGACCTCGAAAGCTACCTCATCGAGATCACTTCGCGCATTTTCTCTCAGAAAGATCCGGAAACCGGCAAAGACATCGTCGATCTCATTGTCGACAAAGCCGGCCAAAAAGGAACCGGCCGCTGGACCATGATGAGCGCCATCGAGCAGGCGGTGCCCCTTTCCTGCATCGGAGCCTCTGTCGAAGCCCGGATCCTTTCCTCCATCCGCGACCAGCGACTCACCGCCTCGAAAATCCTCACCGGCCCATCCAATACCGACTTTCAACTCGGTGGCATGAGCAAAGCCGAACTCGTCACCAAAGTGCGCGACGCCCTCTACGCCTCAAAAATCGTTTCCTACGCCCAAGGCCTCGACCTCATTAAAAAGGCAGGAGCGGATAAAAACTGGGATCTCGATCTCGGCGCCATCGCCCGCATCTGGCGCGGCGGCTGCATCATCCGCGCCCGCTTCCTCAATCACATCACCGAGGCCTACGAAAAAGACGCCGATCTCACCAACCTGATGCTCGCCCCCTTCTTCACCAACATCCTCACCGAAGCCCAACAGAACTGGCGCGAAATCGTCTCCTTGGCCGCGCTCAATGGCATCCCCGCCCCATCCTTTTCGGGATCTCTGGCCTACTACGATTCCTATCGCAGCGCTCGACTCCCCGCGAACTTGCTACAAGCCCAGCGTGACTTCTTCGGTGCCCATACCTACGAACGGCTCGACAAACCCGCCGGTGAATACTTCCACACCGATGACTGGCCTGAGTTGATTGAGTAATTGAGTAATTGGGTGATTCAAAATCACTCAATCACTGACAGCCTTAAAAATAAGTATGCTTCATTGCGCACAAACCCATTGACGCGCCCTCAAAGTGACAGTATTCTGCACATGTTCAGTAACCTGCTATTCACCCCTCAGCCCATGACCACTCTCAGCTACACTCATGCCCGTAACAACCTCGCCTCACTCATGAAGAAAGCGACGGATAACTGCGAGCCCATCACCATCACGCGGAACGGCCATGAATCGGTGGTTGTTCTATCGATGAATGAATACGAGAGTATGGAAGAAACCCTCCATTTACTCTCCTCTCCCGCCAATGCTGAACGACTCAGGCAGGGGCTGAAAGACTTTGATGCTGGGAATTTCTCCTCTCATCAACTTTCAGAATAATGGAACTCTCATGGCTACCAACAGGCTGGGAGGATTATCTCTACTGGCAGAAAACCGACAAAAAAACGCTACGGCGTATCAACCTCCTCATCAAGGACGCCACGCGCTCGCCATTTGAAGGCATTGGAAAACCGGAACCCCTCAAGGCAAATCTCTCAGGCTGGTGGTCCCGCAGAATCACTGGAGAACATCGCCTTGTCTATCGCGTCCATGAGAACCGCCTTGTCGTCATGATGTGCCGCCACAACTATTGACCTCCATCATGAAAGCCCCCTCCATGCTTCATAACCTTTCCCTCTGCTCGAGATCCTCGCAAAAACTCGCTTTCCCCATCGCTTAGCCTCGAAATTTGAATAGACTATCAAGTATGGAAATCCTCTCAACCCTCGGTGTCGCCCTCGGCTTTGCCGCCCTGTCAGGCATCAATCTCTACCTCACCACCCTCATCGCGGGACTGGCGATCCGATTCAACTGGCTGAATTTGGCCGACCAATACGAGAGCCTCGCCGTCCTGGCCAACCCATGGGTGATAGGCGTGGCGGGTGTCTTCTTTCTCATCGAGTTTTTTGCCGATAAAGTCCCCTGGCTCGATAGCTCATGGGATGCGGTGCATACCTTCATCCGCCCCATCGGCGGCACCCTACTCGCCCTCGCAGCACTCGGTGAGCTTGATCCCGCCATGACCGTCATCGCCGGACTCCTCAGCGGAGGCACCAGCCTGATCACTCATAGCGCCAAAGCGGGAACCCGCCTCCTGGTCAATATGTCACCGGAACCCGTTTCCAATATCGTCACCAGCGTCGGTGAAGATGGATTAGTCCTCGGCGGTCTCGGCCTGATGGCCTTTGCCCCAGTCGCTTCATTTTTCTTTTTTCTCGCCGTCGTCATCCTCGCCATCTGGATCATCCGTAAAACCTGGGGAACCATCTGCAAAGGACTCTCAGCCCTGAAACGGCGCTGCACGTTAAAGGCAAAATCCACGTAGCCCGCCCGAGTCCAAACCCACGAAAAACCGAGCCACGCAAACGGCAATCCTGAAACATGAAAAGCAAGCAGCCAAGCTCGACAGCACTCTTTGTCGTCAATGGGCTATGGTGGCTCACAAAGCACCCAAGTTTATCAGCAGAAGTCCCAGAGTCCATGGGACGGCTCAATCACAAAATGGTGCAGTCTCTCCACACGGGAGTCTTCTCCATTCAACACACTTTCGGCAGAAATTGGCTTCTTCTAAAAACTTCCCTGATGCAAAAAATAGCCCTTCCTGGCTTCTATCTGCATTTCGCACTTAGGAAGCGGTGTATTGCAGACCATGTAACAACGGCCCTCAAAGAAGGCACTGAGCAACTCATTGTGATATGACTTACGGCACGATTAGACTCATCAAAAAAGACAGCGAAAGCTATTTGGCCTGGGCCAAAGATGACCTAGTATGCATCATCTGCAATTTAAATGTCAAACACACGAACGAAGGTATCCAAAAAGCCAAACAACACTTCAGGATGATCATCGATCGGGTGATCCAACACGGAGGAAGTTTTTATCTGACCTACCACAAATGGGCAACCAAACAACAGATCATCGCTTGCTACCCCCAATTCATTGACTTCCTACGGTTAAAAAAACAATACGACCCGTCAGAACGATTTCAGAGCACCTGGTATCAGCATTACAAAGAAATGTTCAGCGAGGAGCTTTAAGGCCACTTCCACTTTCCCATATTCGGCCTTTTGTAAGAGCCTCGGGTAAGCTAGACACGTGCCCACCAGCGCATGTTTGTTCTAAAAAAATTATTTGAGTTGCGAGATAAAGCGCAACTGCACAGTGACGACGAGAAGCCATTTCTTGAGCACCTTGAGGATCTTCGCATCGTAATCACCCGGGTGGTCCTGACACTCGTCATCGCGATGGGTGTCTGTTTTGCCTTCCGCAATGAGCTGATGTCGATCATCCGCGCGCCCATTGAAAAAGTCTGGGTGACCAGTCAGGAAAATAAAATGCCTGACCCGGAAAAAACCACCTTCGCCATTGACCTCGATACCTGGGAACTCGCCAAAAAAGCCGACCGGGATATTGCCAACTTCACCGAGGCTCAAAAAGAATACTACTTCAACTACCAAGATAAGGACGGCAGTCTCCACCTCAAGTTCCACACCGATTGCGTGCCCTACTACCGGGCCGCCATAGAGATTGACAAAGCGGATGGTGACGGCGAAAACTTTATCAAAAACCTCCCTGATCTCTCCCCTGAAGCGAGCAAGCAAGTGCTCGCCCTCATGGAGGATGAAAAACGCCCGGACGCCGCAGTGGACTCGCGTGGCAAGCTCGTCAGAATGCAAGCCCTGAACCCAACGGAAGGCTTCATGCTCTCCATCAAGCTCGCCCTCTTTGCCGGAATCATCATCTCCTTTCCCCTCCTGCTCTTTTTCACCATGCAGTTCATCCTTCCCGGGCTGAAGAAAAAAGAAAAGAAAGCACTCTGGCCTGCCATGGCCATCGGTTTCGGGCTTTTCCTCACCGGCGTTTTCTTCTCCTATTTCTTCGTCCTACCGAAGGTGCTGGATTTCTTCTACGTCTACAGTCAGGAAATGGGAGTGACCAACGAATGGCGTATTGGTTATTATATCTCGTTCGCCACCCAGTTCACCCTCATCTTCGGACTCAGCTTTGAGCTGCCGGTCGTCGTTATGACCATGGTGAAGCTAGGCATTCTGAACTACGAGATCATGAAGAACACACGTTCTTACGCCATTCTCGCCATCGTCATCATCGCTGCGCTGATCACGCCCACTCCCGATGCCTTCACCCTGCTCTTACTCGCAGGCCCCATGATCTTCCTTTACGAAATTTGCATTTGGCTCGCCTTCTTCCACAACAAAAAACAACGCGAAGCTGATCTAGCAGCAGAAAAGGAACTTGAAGCAAAAATGCTCAACGCCCCAGCCAACACCGCCAGCCGCGATGATGATGAGGATGATCACGACGATGATCCGGACGATCCCGATCATGACCCGGATGGCCCCGACCATTCTGCAAACTTCCCACCCGTCGATCGCAGCGAATACTTCAGGGGTAACGCAGAACACGAAGACCACAGCCCCCCCGAACAGCCAGATCACTACAGCTACGATGCCGGCGACGGCAGCGAAGACTTCACTGACCACAGCGAGGACGAAGGCGACGAAGAAGACAACGGAACCTACGACTTCAGCGACGAAGAGTTAGAAGAAGAATACAACCACGACGACCCACCGCTCGACGGTGGCGACCCCGATGAAGTAAACTTCTACGAAGACGACAAGCTCGACACCGACTTCAAAGTCATCGACAGCACACCCGGCGATCAGGCTGAGCCTGCCATTGAAAAAGAGGAGAGCGACGATGAGGAAGACGAAGAAGAAGTGGAACAAACCACCACCAAACCCAAACGCATCTATCCTCCTGAGCCAAACAAAGACAGCGAACACAAAGATCCCGACGACGGAGCAAAATAACTCCACACAACGCCCCCCCTCATGCCCAAATTCACGCAAAATCTCTTGATACTCACAGGAATTGCGCTGGTTCTTTTGGCGATCTATTTCTCACAGAACCCTCGTTACAAAAGTATCGAGCAACAACAAACAGGCAATAAAAGCACAGCCAGTTCGAACCATCCAAGTTCGGCCTCAGCTCGCCCGGCAAGGAGCAGGTCGGTCGGGGCATCTAAGCTCCCGCCATCAACCCACGAGTATACCGAGCTCAAAAACTTCATCATTCCCGAACTCAAACTCGATCAAACATCGCTCAAACAAGCCCTGTATCAACTGCGTGACCACTACTACAACGCCTGTCAACTCACGGGAGAGCAACCCATCCACTTCAAGTTTGTCATCCATGGCACCCCCATCGACCCTCACACCATCACCATCACCAACCGCTCCTTCCTCAAAAACCTGAATATTCTAGCCCTGTTGAGTGGAATGGAACTAACACGGGAAGGTAACATCATCACATTCTCCGCCATCGACAGCATAGGAAGTAATAACACAAAAACGATTATCGTGCCCCCCGACACCGTCGAAATACTGGCATCACTTCATCAAGGAACGGCAGATGCTGAGGCATCCGATATTCTCAAACAACTCGCCCATGCGGGACAAACCGATCTCTCCTTCGATCCCGCAAAATCCACTCTGACATTAAGTGGTGACAGCTTGGAAATCGAGCGTATTGAAAACCTTATCAAGCAATACATCCGCACCCCGGTCAGTCAAATAAGAATATTGACGAAAATCGTCAAGGTACCAACAGAGAACTTGGAAACGTTTGCAGCAAGCCCTAGGGGAACGCTTTCCATCGATACAAAATCCGCACAAACTTACACTGCTGGGGAAACTCAAATGATCCTGCGTGGACTGGCTCAGACTCCTGGCACGGACATACACACATTCCCTTCGGGTCTCTCCAGACCCAATGAATCCTCGACCATTGAATTCATCAGGGAAGTGATCTACCCATCCCCAACCGCCGAGACGGAATTTACCAAAGACTGGACAGGTTTCAAAATCACAACACAACCGTCAAGACTAGGATTGGGCAGCATGCCAAAGCTCACCTTCAACCGTGGTATCATGAACCCATCCAACAACCCCGAAACCCCTCTCTCCATCGAACACCGAGTGGATAGGATCGAAAATTACATTCCCTACGACAAAACCATCATGGTTCCCATTCAATCCGATGAAGGAACAACCTCCTTCCTATTCCTCACCCTTGAAGAAATCGACGCCGCAGGAACCAAAATCAAACGATAAAAACTGATCGATCTCCAGGTTTTTAGGATTTCCCATCTTCCCATCTTCCCATCTTCCCATCTTCCCATCTTCCCATCTTCCCATCTTCCCTCTTGACTCTTGGCTCTTGGCTCTTGACTCTTCGCCCATGCACTCAATGACAGGATTTGGCCGTGCCGAGCACGCCACCAGCACCCTCGCCGCCCGTGTGGAAGCGGCATCGGTTAACCGCAAGCAAGGCGAAATCGTCGTCCAAATGCCCCGTGCCTACACTGAACTAGACGCACCCATTCGAAAAATAGCCCTCCGTAAACTTTCCAGAGGCCGAGTCACCATCTCCATCCAAATCGAAA
>Ga0256845_1002539_pt1 | contig 13105 bp, 9 predicted proteins | sample RiftiametaG_FD_189101 | JGI IMG/M metagenome (GOLD analysis project Ga0256845, IMG submission 189101) | Tube worm associated microbial communities from hydrothermal vent at the East Pacific Rise, Pacific Ocean - Riftia | ecosystem: Host-associated > Annelida > Integument > Unclassified ... | reverse complement strand
CCTCACCTTCTTCCAAATCAAAACGTATAATTATATTTTCAGAGAAAGCATCAAATGAATTTTTAACAAGTTCAAATATTGCTACAAAATCATCGGTAATTAAATCTCGCCCAATAACATCCTTTAATGCAGAACTTATTCGGAATTGAAGTTTTTCAGGCATTCACACGAGCTCCTTTAATGAATGCCCAACCATCTCTGCAAAAAGAGGAGGAACAGCGTTTCCAACCTGCGTATAGCGAGGGGTTTGTTTCACCCTCATTTTCCCACCAGTTGTGTATCGTCCTTTAAACTCGAACCAATCAGGGAAAGATTGTATTCTAGCAAACTCCCTAACAGTAAAAATACGTGGTTCCTGATAATGAATATAGTCATCAGGTAAAGTGGTTAATGTCGGGGCAGGTTCATTTTTTAATACTTTTTTAGTGCCACTTTTTTTTAAATTAAAATAGGCTTTGAATTCTTTGGGGCTTAAATTATTGTCAATCGCATATTGAAACCGATTCTTTATCTTTTGACTATGATTAACCAATCTATGGCTATCCGGGATTGTACCCTTTTGTTTTTTTACGCGTAAATGCCTTTGATATGGTGTCTTGGCTTCCGAATATTTACCGGATCTAAAATTATTGCTGTCTGGGCACAATGCAGTGCCATTCTTTTCTAATAAGTCAGAAATAGCCTCATCCAACGAGACTGAAGTTGAAAGGTCTTTTTTTCTTAAAAAATTGTATCTATTCTCTCGCAAGATATCAAAAAATAATTTTGCTAATACTTCTTTTTTATCAAATTGTTTTTTTACTCCTACTAAAATAAACCGAGTCCTTTTTTGAGGAATTCCATATTCAGAAAAGTTCACAAGTTTGCCATGGACATTATAACCTAACTTTTGGAGTCTTTTTACAACATGAGCAGAATAATTTTTACCAAGCTCAGCATTATTATTAAAAGTTAGTGTAAATCCTCTTACATTTTCAAAAAAAATAAATTTAGGTCTAACTAATTTAATAAAATTAATATATGAATCTATTAATTTATTTCTGTAATCATTTTCCTTTCTTCGACCCGCAAGCGAAAACCCTTGGCAAGGAGGACCACCTGCGACCAAATCAATTATACCATTTAACTGTTTCAAATTTTTGCTATAATTAGCTAAAACATAATCAATATTGAGGTGTTTTAAAGGCAGCCATCCAGGCCATTTATAATGACCTTTTCTCTTTATCAAATTATGTTCTAAAGTCTTAAATGCATCATGACTTTTTTCGATTGCGAACACACCAGTCCATCCCGCATTGAGTAAACCTAATGACAGCCCTCCACATCCTGCGAATAAATCAATATATGTAATGTATCTTTTTGCCCTCATAGCTATCTATAGAACTATCCCAGTATTATTTCAATACATTATTTATTGTTTTTTATTACAATAACACCTTTTATCTATAAAAGTCATAAAAATGGAGCATAGGCTGATGAAGGTTTTCATTGGTTAAATATCTTAGACGTATATTGCCGCAGAAAAAAGAGATTTCTCTCGGAAAAATCATGGATAATTTGTGAGAATAAATGCAAAAACTTTATGCTACTCTCCATCTGTTATCTTTTCATATGTCGCCACTGTTTCAGCAGTTTCTATAAAAGAAAAGGGCATTTCTGCCCTTTTCTTTTCCACGGTTAGATTATTGGTTATTTGTACTCTTGATATTATCGTTTCATCTGAATAACTGTCTGCATCATATCATCAGTTGTGGTTATGGTTTTTGAATTTGCCTGGAAACCCCTCTGGGTGGTTATCATGGCTACAAACTCCTCGGAGATGTCAACATTTGACATTTCAAGTGAGTTGGGGGCAAGCGTACCAAGTCCATTTTCACCAGGCTTATTGGTTATTGCAGTTCCACTCTCCCGGGTCTCCCTGAAAAGATTTCCTCCTTCATTGGATAACCCAAAATTATTTAAAAACTTTGCAAGACCCACCCGGAAAAGAGGGATCAACTCTCCATTGGAATAGACACCAGTCATTATTCCATCTGATGCAACATCAACTTCCTGTAAATCCCCGGCTGAATACCCGTCTGCATTTTGGAAAACCGTTGAAGATGCCTTGGAATACTGTGTTGTTGACATTGATTGATTCTCAAAGTTAGCTCCATCGTATATTGTGCCCAGATCAAGCTGTATCAACTGTTCTGTTGTCCCATATTCACCTCCCAGAAAATCTGTCATAAAACTATAATAGCCTGATTGGGTAATGTCATCCTTCTCAATTAATCCCCATGCTGTAGAGCCTAAAATATCAAATGCTATTACACTTCTGTCATTATACGGGTGGGTATTTACTCCATGGGACAGTGGATTTGAAAAACTGAATACAATATCACGATTATCTGAATCATTTCCTGATCCATCAAGGTCTATAATTGCCTCGGTTTCATCTCCATGGAGTGTTGCTCCAGCGTATTGGGGTGGCGGTACATTGGGATCAATATCAAATACCAAAGTATCATTTGCAGCAGGAGTATTTCCTGTGCCTGCTGTGACAATAAATACAAGGTCTGTTGAAGAGTCCTGATCAAAATCTATACCAACTCCATTTGCACTGGCACCAGAAGTTGTCAATACTGCATTGGGATACTCCCTTGGGGGAGACGGATCAATCTGGAATTCAATGGTTTGATTTGCCACAGTGGTTATTGGAGTACCAAAAGTAAAATTTATTGTTGCAGCACCTGTTGAAGGTCCGCCTGCCCCCCACATCAAGGCAGCCACAGTTGTATTGTCACTCGTACTATTTAAGATATTAAAGTTCAATCCTCCCGATGCAAAGGTATCAATACCAGCGGAATTCCCCCAGGTTGTCCCGGTCCATTCAAACATTACAGCTCCTGTTGTTGCTCTTGCACCATTGCTTCCAATGTCTGAGATACTTAAGATAGGATCATTATTTGGTACAAAAGTATATACCTCACTTGTAAAATCCTGTATTTTTACAGGCATATTCCAATCCCAGGCTCCGGTAACACCATCAAACCGCATTTGAATATTTTGTGCCCACATTGGAAGATCTTCTGCATTGGTGATGCTGACTGCTGCTGTTGTTGTACCTATGTTTGCAGTATTATTTGTTGTAACACCAGTAACCAGAGCATCAGTACTGCTGGCAAAAGCTAACTCAGGATTAGCCCAATACCATTGTTCCTGAACAGGATTCCAGACAATTGCAAGATCAGCTGCATCGTGGGTCATAACACCGGGTTCATTAATCTGCAGGCTTGTATTGTCATTGGCAGTATCACCAGTATATCTTGTACCTTCTATCCCCTGAATATGTAAATCAGTGGGGTCATTAATATCAAAACCCAATGAATCAGTTGCCACAGCAGCCTGGTCCAGTTTAATCTTCAGATCCGGCTCAACATCTGTTGGACCATCTGGCTGGAGAACAATATGAATCTCTGAAGCATCGGAATATACAATTCTTGCATTATTATAATTAGTTGGTTTTTCTGATGGTGTGACAGTACCATCATTATTGGGATCATGAAAATTCCAGGTTGATCCGTCAAATTCAAATATAAATCCATACCCATCATCGGGCAGACCATCATAACTCAATATCTCATAATGGATATTATCCACTGTGTTGACACCGTTTGCTTGAAAATTGCCAATACGGCCTGTGAATCTCTCCATGGTCAGATCAAGAATATCACCACTGCTTTGAGAAAACGTTATTGTACCCCTTGACAACAAACCTTTACTATCGGTTTGCTGGACAAGATTTCTTTCATCTTCCTCAGGATTACAGGTTATGACATACTCCCACTCAGTGCCTGATTTTTTATCATAAAAAATAGTAATATCATGGGTACTGCCCAGAGAATCATAAACTTTTACAACGCTTTGATATTCGTAATTAGTTCCTGCCATAAAGACATCTTCGCCACTATCCCAGTTATTTGACAAAACAACAGATCTTGAAATCGAATCAGCATCAAGGTTATTAATTGCTGTTAATTTTGTACTTTTCCGGGGCGGACTTGTAAATGCATCAAGGATAATGTCTCTTATTGACCCTATGTCCTCCCCTGTCACATCATCAAGTCCCCACCCCTGCACAATATATCCTTCAGGGTTTATCAACTGCCCTGCTTTATCAAAATGAAAATTACCAGCTCTGGTATAAAACATATTTTCTGTTCCATTTTTTCTTAAAACGAAAAAACCTTCACCTCCAATTGATATATCGGTTGTATTTCCAGTAGATTCAAAGGAACCTTGTCCAAAATTCTGCGAGACACTCCCCACAGCCATACCACGACCCATTTGTGCACTTCCTGCACGGGTTGCAACAGATTCATACAATGTGTCGGCAAAAGTTGATTTTCCGCGTTTAAAACCCACAGTATTAACATTGGCAATGTTGTTTCCAATTACCTGCATTGCATTTCCCATGTTCTTTAAACCACTTGTTCCTGTAAAAAGTGAACTTGATAAAGACATGTTATTTCTCCTTAGTTTATATAAAAAATTATATGGTTATATTTTGTCATTAAAATTTTAATTGATGCCTGTAAGCGAGGACACCAAAGTAAGCCTCCCGGAAATATCAAAGACTAGATATTGAGATCCGCCCACAGTTTTTATTCCTGAAAGAATATCTGTTACTGCAATATCGGCATTGCCAGTTGATGTTGTAACTTTGTATGAATAGATTCCATCTTTTGCAGTTTGCCCATCGTTATCAAGCCCATCCCACTCAACAAGATTACTGCCCGAGGTTGTCCCTGGGGACGGGATGCCAATAGTTCTGATTAAGTTTTTAGAAGAATCATATATCTCTACAATTACGCTGTCACTCTTTTCAAGTTGAAAACTTAATTTACTCCCTGTTACTTTACCGCTATCCACGTGAATCAGAGGAGAAGATGAGGTACCTTTCATCCCGAGGTAATCTGTTATTGAATTATTTGCCTTGGAACTGTTTTTAACCTGTACCAGCGAATCAGGGTTGACCCAGACACCATCCACCACAAGAAATGATTTTCCTGCACTGTAAACTACCCCTTCAACTATCCCTGTTACTGTTGTTGGCACCTTTGTGAATCCATATCCCATATCAGCTCCAACTGCATATGTATATGTCCCGTCAGGCACTAACTTGCCCTGCCTATCTTTACCATCCCACTGGATTGAATGTGGTCCAGCACCTTGCTGCCCGGGAAAAAGTGTGTTAATAACCCTGCCCCCAGAATCGTAAATTTCAATCCTTACTTCCCCGGCTCCTGGCATGTTGTAATAGCCTTTAGAAGTGTTTCCACTTGTTACACTCATTGAATCCACATCACCAATAACTTCTTTGCCGATATATGATGTAACATCCCTGTCAGAATTATCTTCAAATGCAGTTTTCAGTGATGTCATGGTCTCATTCAGGTTAAGCAGCTGTTCAAGCTGGGAAAACTGTGCCAGTTGTGATGAAAATTCACTTGCTTCCATGGGATTTAATGGATCTTGATTTTGAAGTTGTGCCACCATCATTGTCAAAAACGCATCCCGACCAAGTTCATCATCCTTCTCTTTTGTTTTTGAATCATAGGGTGTATAGGGAATATTCACTTGATTATTAGCACCATATATTGTCATAGCTCTCTCCTTTTATGCAACATAATATAATACTCCGTCATGGGTAAGATATTGTTTTTGCAATAAAGTTTGTTTTTCAACCATCATATCCTCTTCACTCAAGGATTCATTTTTTGAATTTTTCCTGCCTTTAAAATCCCATGACTGGTTCTTTGCATCTGCCATGGATCTATTGAAATTAGACCCCAGGTCAACATCAAAATTCTCAAGATTAATACCACTGCCTGCAAGGGCAGCTTTTAAGCTGTTCGAATTGGAAAGAAGAATATCTTTTGCCGCCTGGTTTTCTGCAACCACACTCACCCTTATTGAATTGCCCAAATCTTCAATGGTTATCATCATACGACCAAGCTCCGGTGGTTTAAGCTGAATATTAAGTTCAGTCTGTCCCTTATTTACAGCCCGCACAATACTTCTCCCAATCTGGTTTGTAACATATGAAGGCAGTGTTCTTACCTGATTCTTTTTTGATGAACTTAAATATCTCACACTGTTTAATAATTTATCCTCGCCCGATGTTGACTGGGTAATATCTGACAATTTTAGACCACCGGACTGCTGTTTTCTTTTTTGAAAACTATTTTTTGATTCAGAACCACTCTTCCCATCCATATTTAATTCAAGCTTACCCAGAAGCTTGACAAATTTTTCTTCAAGCCCTGATTTCAAAGTTGTATGGTCTTCCGATCCATCTCCTCCCTTGGAAAAAAATCCAAAAAACTTTTCAAAATCTTGACTACTTAATTTATTCAATGGCACATTAACAATTTTTTCATCAATATTAATTTGCTTATCTATATTGTTTAATAGCTTATCAATTAAACCTGATAAATCTTTACCACTCTTCTCCATATTTACATCTGCTGTGCCAGGGTCAATCTTTACTGAAAGACTGCTGTCAATTGAATTGTCTCTCTTTTTTGAGAATGCATCAAACAAACCTGAAACCCTGTTTTTTCCATCTGTTTCTGCCGAGTTTAAAGCAGACAAAACTCCTCTCTTTTTTGGGTCAGCAACCTCTGCTAAAATGTTTTGCAGACTGTACTCCTTGACAATTGTCTTTTTTGGGTCAGCAACCTCTGCTAAAATATTTTGCAGACTGTATTCTTTATTTTTACCCAGGGCCTGCTTTTTTTTATTCTCCAGGGCATGAATAAAATCTGTAAGGCTCAATTGACCATCCATGAAAGCTCTATAGTTGTCTCCAAGGTTTAATTGATTTATTAGTTTCACAACACTATTGTTGCCTGGATCTGTTTTAAAAAAGGTTTGTGAGGCAAATGATTTTTTTTCAAACTCTTTAAAATTCTTAATCAAGGTGTTTAAATCAATCCCCTGATCGGTTTTCACATCGGAAAGTATTGTATTCCTGGCATTTTCTGGTATGCCAAGGGAGATCATGATTGTTTCAATAAAAGCAAGTGCAGATATTGGCAGAATGCTCTCCTGTTCCTGATCCTGCATATCATCCGGGATATCATTTTGCCGATCCAGTTGAGCAAGTTTATCCATTAATTCACCAAGATCTTTCAAGGAAAAGGTTTTACCCCCTTTTTCCATTTGTAACTTTAAATCATCCATCAATTCATTTATTTGACCCATTTCATATCCAGCACTTAAAAAAAGCTCCTTTAGCACATCTAATCCCTGCTCGCTAATAGTAAGGTTTGATAAATCATTGGAAGAAAACATCATCATAAACTGCTTTAATTTGTTCAAAAACTCTTCTCCTTTAAGTCCGTTAAGCTCTTGGGATACAAACAAAACAATCTTATCTAAAATAGCATTCGAGCCTTTTAAATCTTCAGCCGGCAGTTGTTTTCCCTGGAGAATGCTCGTGAACATATCTTTAAATAGAACTTCTCCTTTTGAAAAATCATTTAGACCTGCTATTAACCCGGGGGAATTTTTAAGCCCAAGTATATCTAAAAATGAATTATTTATATTCATACAATCAAAACTCATGATAATTTCTCCAAATTGATGATTTTTATACAGGTAAGAGCAACCATTGTGCCAGCTTTAATTCGTAGGACTGAAAAGGCTGAAAAATCAATATATTAGACTATTACAACAGCTATTTGTTGATGCCAGATCACCCGGGGATTTGGAAGTTATTTCCCGATAAAGTAAAAATATATGGGAAAATATTACCCCTGACAGATTAAGTTAAAAAAAATATTGGGGGGATTTGTGGGGAGGGATTTATTTTTTCTTATATGCAAGATGTTCGGTTATTTTGGCTGCCTTCGCACTATCAACATTGGCAAGAATCTGAGCAGCAGAGGTTTCCCGCATTCGTGAAAAAATTTTCCTTGCAACTTCAAGCTCCATTTTATCAACTATTTTTGCTGCATTCTTGGGTTTCATCCCTGCATATGTTTTCACAAGACTTCGTATACGTTTTTCAAATGCTGCCTCCTGGGCAATCTCTTTTTCGCTCTTTTTCTTTTCCAACAATGCAAAATCGCGGTTTATCTGTTCTTTTAATTTTTTGAGCTGTACAAGTTTCTCATCTATCTGCTCCTCATAACGTTCAAGCTCTTTTTTCTTTTTATCCACACTATCTGACTCTTTTGCCAACATTTTCTTTTTTTTATCAAGCCCTCTCAACACCACTTTGGCAGGGTCCGGGCACTCGGGGCATTCCGGACAATCACTACTTGATGGGTCTGACACAGCCTCTTTTGACCCTGACCCATCAGTTTTCTGCCCATCTGCTGCATGCACTTTTTTCACAAAATAGTTGCTTGAAATTAAAGCTCTGCCAGTAAAACCCAATGCTATAATAAGGCTAAACACAATCAAAGCTGATTTATTATTTTTTAGATGCTGTCTCATAATTCAATTCCCTTGCTTTTTTCAACGATACAACTTCATCAATTATTTTCTGTTCACTCTTGCGGAATTCATCCATGTATTCCATCTCTTTTTTCTCCTTGAGCTGCTCTATTACTTTTCTATCAACACTTTTTTTTATCAGTTCTGCAATTTGGTCATTTAGTTTTTTTTCAAGCTCTTTTTTTCTCTGTTTCTCTTGAAGAATACCATAATCCATCACATCAAGATAATTACGATAAACCTGCAGCTGTTTGGCATTTATCCCCTTGTACACTATTTCATCAAATTCCGCAGCAGTTCTTATATATCTTGCCTTTAACTCGTCAATTGCTTTTTGTGACTCATTCACATTTTTATATGCAATTGCTGTCTCTTTACGTGCCATGCGTTCCAGATATCCTCTAAAATCCAACAAAGAAGAGAGAGCAAACTTAAAACGCTTCATATCAATTAAATACCTTTTTGAGTTCCTTGATCCCTTTAACCAGATTCACCTTTGTTCCCATGTCCTGACACAAAAATCTGTTTATTGCCGGAATATATTTTTTTGCCTTATCTATTTTAGCATCACTGCCATCGGCGTAGGCACCTATTGCAATCATATCTTCAGCACTTTTGTATGTGGCGATCAGATCAATGGCTTTGTCTCTCAACTTCATGTGTTCACTATCTGTCACATCCCGCATGACCCTTGAGATACTGGCAAGAACATCTATGGCAGGATAATGTCCCTTATTTGCAAGCTCCCTTGACAATACAATATGCCCATCAACTATAGATCTCACAGTATCTCCCACAGGGTCATTGATGTCATCGCCTTCCACAAGAACAGTATAGATACCTGTTATGGATCCTCCCTTTTCTACATATCCTGCCCTTTCAAGCAAAACAGGAATCTGAACAAAAAATGATGGGGTATACCCCCGGGAAGTTGGGGGCTCCCCGGCTGCCAGCCCAACATCCCTTGAAGACATGGCAAATCGTGTTATTGAATCTATTAACAGTAAAACATCCTTATTTTGATCCCGGAAATATTCAGCAATTGCAGTTGCGACATAGGCACCTCTCATACGTACCAGGGGAGGAGCATCGGAAGTTGCTGCTATGACAACTGATTTTTCAAGCCCCTTTTCACCAAGAATTTCATTTATAAAATCTTTAACTTCTCTGCCCCTCTCTCCAATGAGCCCAATGACAATGACATCTGCATCAGTATGTTTCGTCATCATTCCCATGAGCATACTTTTACCCACTCCTGAACCTGCCATGATACAAACCCTTTGACCTTTGCCCAGAGTCATCATTGTGTTTACAGCTTTGACACCCACATCAACAGGGTCTTTAATCTGTTTTCTCTTAAGGGGGTTCATTGCCTTTCCATAAAGAGGGTATTCTTCAGTTAAATTAAGCTCTTCTTTACCATCTATCAGGTTTTCCATTCCATCCATAACTCTTCCTAAAAGCTCTTCACCAACTTTTACAACCGGTGCATCCGCCAGGGGGATTATCCTGCTGCCAGAACTTATCCCCCTGATATCACCATAGGGCATGAGCAAAGCTTTATTGTCTTTAAACCCGATCACTTCTGCCTTTATCTTTTTTCCATAATCGCCTCTTATCAAACAGAGACTTCCCACGGAAAGTCCCAGGCTGTCACCCTCTGCAACAAGCCCAATAACTTTTGAAATCCTGCCTTCAGGCACAATCGGCACTAAAGATTCAACTTGTTTAAAATATTTATCAAAGTTAATCTTATGTAGTGCATCTGTTATCATATCGATTGTTTATGACCTTTTAAACTTGAAAAAATTTTCTCAAGTTTTTCCTCTATATCGGCTGCAACATAACCTTGTTTAGTCTCAATTCTGCACCCGCCGCGTTTAATTGAAGTATCTGATTTGACTGAAACTGTTTTTAGACTTTTAATGTATTCAAACAGATCTTCTTTAATCATTTCAATGTATTCATAATCTTCAGTTGAAATGCTCAAAATAATATCTTCTGGTTCAGGAAGTGTTTTCAGTGCGTCCAGCACTGTCCCTTTGACAATCTCATCATCAATTTCGACCCTGGCAAGAACAACCTTTTCAGAGATTGCACAAATAAGTGAAATAATTTTATCTTCATACCGTTGAGCAAGTTCCTGATAGGTATTTTCCAGCTTTAATAACATCTCTTTGAAGTCTTCTGTTTTTTTTATAAACTTTACATCGGCATCTTTTTGAGCTTGCTCCTCACCTTTTGCATACCCTTGTGAATAGCCTTGTTTTTCACCTTTCTCAGCTCCTTGTTTTTCACCTTTCTCAAAACCTTTTTCATACCCTTGCTTTTCTCCATTTTCAAACCCCTGGTCAAAGCCTTTATCATAATCTGGCTGGCTGTTTATGTCATTGGAAGCTGACTTTTCATTTTGGGTGTTATCTTTACTACTCTTTGGGTCCACATCTTCAGAAGATCTGTCAGGCATCCTGTCTGTTCTCTCCTGTCCTGATTCATTACCATGGGACTCTCTGCTTTCTTCCGGTTCAATCTTATATTCTTCTGTTTTCTCTTTTTCAGTTTTCTCCGGACCAAGCTGCTCAAAACTCAATTCCTGTTTATTCCCTTTTTTTTCTCCTAAATCAAACAGGTCTTTATAAAGGTCATCCTCATTTTGCTCAGATTTTAAATCTTCATAAAAAATTTTAAACTTGTCCCAATCAAGTTCCAACTCCTTATCCTGATCCACCTGTTCATCACTCACTTTTTCCAGCGATGAAAGATCAATCTGTTGGAATTCATCTTTTACTTTATCAGACAAGGATATCATCCTTTCCTTTACCCAATGCTATGGTGCCATCTGCTTCCAACTCTTTTGCAGCTCTGACAATTGCCTGCTGGGCTTCTTCAACCTCTGCCAGCCGTATTGGTCCCATGGCATCCAGATCATCTTTCAACATATCACCTGCCCTTTGGGAAAGATTTGAAAATACTTTATCTTTCATCTCATCTGTGGCAGTTTTAAGGGCATAGGTTAACTGCTGGCCCTCCACCTTCTTTAAAATCTCTCGCATGGCTGTATCATCAATACTTACCAGATCTTCAAACACAAACATTAAGTTACGAATATCATTAGCCATCTCTGCATTATCTTCTTCAACATGCTCCATGACTGCATCTTCAGTTGCTTTATCAACCGAATTAATGATATCCACAAGCACTTGCAGACCACCAGCCTTGCCCCCGGGACCCACAGCATCACTCAATTCATATCTAAGTGCTTTATCAACATCCCTTACAACATCTTCAGATATTGTGCCAAGTCTTGCAATTCTCAATGCTATATCTCCTTTGTTATCTTCTGGAACACTCATCAATATTTCCGAGGCAACCTCCGATGGCATATGAGCTAATACCATTGCTATTGTCTGTGGATGTTCACCCTCCATGTATGATGCAAGGGTTCCGATATTTACCTTTTTACTCCAGATAAATGGAGTTTCCCGTTTTTTCTTTTCTAAATCCTCAAACACTGCATCTGCTTTCTCTTTGTCCATGGAACCTTTAATAATATTTTTTAAAAAAGCTTCCCCTTCAACAATTATTTTAGTCTCACCTTCAAATCTTTCCACATAATCTAAAGAGACTGCCTTTAACATTTCAGGCGTGATATGGTCTACCCTGGACATTGCAACGCCTATTTCACCGATAGAATCATCACTCATTCTCTCAAACACTTTTGTGGTATAATCTTCACCCATGGTCAGTAAAAAAATAGCAGTTTTCTGGACTCCGCTCATTTTTTCAGGATCTAATACATCCACCATTATTCATCCTCCTCTATTTCAGAAAGCCAGCCCTTTAAAATATTCACACTCTTGTCAAAATCCAGCTCTGCATAATATGCTGCTTTATCCATTGAAGTCATATTTGACAAGTAAGATGATTTCTCACTTGCAGACATGTTACCAATAAATTTCTTTTTCTCATCAGGTTTCATAATCTCTAAAAAATCTTTTTGCTGTGTGCCTGTGAGCTCAATGAACTTTGGTTCTTTCTCCTCCTCAACCAGTGTTGCCGCATCAAGTCTGTCCTGCTCTTCCTGATCAACAGTTGACTTGACATCTCTTATGGTTTTCAAAATTGGTCTTATGACAAACAGGAAAAGAAGAAAAACAAGCAACATGTTGGCAATGGCTCTTCCATGCTCTTTTTGAACCTTACGCCATCCTGTAAGTTCCATGCCAGGTTTTTCCATGGCAGCAATTGAAGTGAATGGGAAGCACTCCACAGTGACTTGATCCTCCCTGCTTTCATTAAACCCCATTGCTTTAATAACAATATCTTCAAACTGGCGCATCTCAGTTACAGGTCTTTGCATATATACTCTTTTTGCTTCGCCCTTCTCCTCAGTTTTAAATTCATACCTGCCATCAACAACAGCTGCAACAGAAACTCTTTTCACCACAACCATTGGTTTTACCTGCTCTCTTACCCTTTTGCTGATTTCATAATTTAAAGTATCTGCCTTTTTTTGAATATTTTCTCCACTGACAGCCTTGTTTGTTGTTTGATTCGGAGGAACTATGGGATTAACACTCGATGGTGCAGCAACTTCATTTGTATTATTAGTTAA
>Ga0256845_1002538_pt1 | contig 13109 bp, 8 predicted proteins | sample RiftiametaG_FD_189101 | JGI IMG/M metagenome (GOLD analysis project Ga0256845, IMG submission 189101) | Tube worm associated microbial communities from hydrothermal vent at the East Pacific Rise, Pacific Ocean - Riftia | ecosystem: Host-associated > Annelida > Integument > Unclassified ... | reverse complement strand
AATTTCGAATAGTTCACCTCTTGGAAAAATTCTCCTGATGGCAAAATCTTAAAAACCGATGTTACTATTGCTAAAAATTATCTCACCAAAGATGAACTCGAATCGATGGGTAGAATTGTAAATGCCTACTTAGACCTTGCAGAAGAACGGGCAAAGCGGAAGATTCCGATGACAATGCAAGATTGGGCAAAACGCCTTGACCTCTTTTTAGAATATGACGATAGAGCCGTATTAAAAGATGCCGGAAAAATCAGCGCTGAAATTGCTAAAGACAAAGCCGAAAGCGAATTTGAAACATACCGCATTGTGCAAGACCGCCTTTTTCAATCCGATTTTGATAAGTTGATTATGAAGAAACTTGCCGAAACAACGGTCTAGTGGATCAAAGAAAATGGTGTGGCCCAAAATGGTATTTTTTAACGCAGAGGCGCGGAGAACGCTAAGCCTCGCAAATTATTTTCCGCTTCGCTCCAAGCTAAATTCCTTGTTCGATATTTGTTATTCCCCCGTTCTGGTTTTGTGAGAATCTGAGCAATCTGTGGATAGAGATCTTTATGTCGAATTAACAAATTGATTTTTTTTGTGGGGTTGTGTTGAATGGTTGTATGTATCTTAAACGTTTAGAATTGGTGGGCTTTAAAAGTTTTGCGAATAAGACTCGGTTGGAGTTTGAGCCGGGGATGACGGCTATTGTGGGGCCAAATGGGTGCGGGAAGAGTAATGTGTCGGATGCGGTTCGGTGGGTGCTGGGGGAGCAGCGGGCGCGTGTGCTGCGGGGCGCAAAGATGGAGGATGTGATTTTTAATGGCGCGGATTCTAAGCGGCCGTTGGGAATGGCGGAGGTGAGTTTGACGCTGGCGGATTGCTCGAGTGCGTTGGGGGTGGAGTATGATGAGGTGTGTATTACGCGGCGTGTTTTTCGGTCGGGGGAGAGTGGCTATTTTTTGAATCGGAAGGGGTGCCGGCTTAAGGATATTCAACGTCTTTTTATGGATACGGGGGTGGGAACGGATTCGTATTCTATTTTGGAGCAGGGGAAGATTGACCAAATTTTGAGTGCGCGTCCGGAGGATCGGCGTGCGGTTTTTGAAGAGGCGAGCGGGATTACAAAGTATAAGGCGGATAAGAAGGAGGCGCTGCGAAAGTTGGAGCAAACGGAGGCGAATTTGTTGCGCTTGACGGATGTGATTTCGGAGGTGAAGCGTCAGATTGGATCGCTGCAGCGTCAGGCGGGGAAGGCGCGGCGTTATAAGGCGCTTTCGGCGGAGATGCGTGCGCTGGATTTGTATGTGACGAATGCCAAGTTGATGGAGCTGAGCCGAAAGATGAATGAGTGTTGCGGGGCGTTGCAGATTTTGGAGCGGGATGTTCGTGTGTTGCAGGAGGCGGTGGAGCAGGCGGAGGAGCGTACGAGGCAGACTCGTGAAAAGATGGTTTTGCTGGAGGAGTCGATTGCACAGGGTCGGGAGCAGGTGGCTACGCTGCATGGAACGTTGGAGCAGACGCGTAATCTTATTTCGATGAATAAGGATCGGATTGCGGAGTTGCGTGGGTTGGTGGAACGAAATCGTGCGGAGGTGACGGAGGCGAGTGCTCGACGGGTGGAGGAGGAGCAAAAGCGGGATGTGTTGCTGGAAAAAATGACGAAGGCTCGGGCGGTGAAGGAGTCGTTTCGTGAGCAATTAGATGTGGTGCTTGCGGAGCAGAAGCAGGTGGATAAAAGGTGGGAAGAGGTGCAGGCTGCGTTGGGGCGGTTGCGGACGGAGTTGTTGGAGCGGGAAGAGAAGATGGCTCGGAGTCAAAATGAGTTGAATGAGTTGGATGCACAGGATCGAACGGCGTTGTTGAAGAAGGAGCGGTTGGGTGCAGAAAAAATGGAGTTGGAACGGGCGTGTGCTCTTTTTTCTGAGCAGTTGAAGGAGATTCAAGTGCGGGCGGGGGGATTAAAAAAGGCGATTGAGTTGGAGGAGTTGGAGTGGGGCCGATGGGATGCGGTGCGTGTGGAGAAGGAGCAGGGGTTGAAGGGGTTGGAGCGGTCGGAGCGGGAGCGGGCTAAGATGCTGGCGAGTAAGCAGGCGCGGATTGAGATTCTTTCGCAGGGGGCTGCCCGACAAGCGGGTTTTCCGCCGGGGGCGCAGCGGATGATGGAGGCGGAGTCGGTGCCGCGTGGGTTTTTGGGTCCGTTGGTGGAGCAGATAACGGTTCCGAAGGAGTATCAGTTGGCGCTTGAGGCGGTGTTGCGTCCGTGTTTGGATGCATTGGTTGTGGAGGATGCGGCGTGTGCGATGTCGCTTCTTTTGTGGTTGAAGAAGGCGGGGGCGGGGAGTGCGCGGTTGGTGCATTTGGATGGTGTTTTTGTGGAGCATCCTGCTTTTGATGCGGGGGTTGCGTTGGTTGATTTGTTGGAGTTTGATCTGTTAATAGATCCGGTGGTTCGTCGGTTGTTTGGCGGGGTGTATGTGGTGGAGGATGATTTTTCGGCGACTGTTCCGGCGGGGATTGTTGTGGTTTCTAAGGCGGGTTTGGTGCTGGATGGGTCGGGGTCGTCGGAGTTGTGGATGCCTGCTACGAAGGATAAAAGTCCGCTGGCGCGGCATCAGTTGTGCGAGCAGTTGAAGAGGGAACGGGATGCGTTGGAGTTGGAGGTGAAGGAGGCTGCATCGGCGCGTGCGGCGTTGGAGAAGGAGGGGGACGTGGTGCGGACGAAGCTGGCGGGGTTGTCTGAAAAAATGGCGGGGCTACGTAGGGATTTTGCGGGACAAGAGGGGGAGCAACAGGTGGTGCAGCGGGAGATGGTTTTGTTGAAAGAGCGACTGAATCGGTTGTGTGATGAGTTGCGTGTGTGGTCTGAAAATCAGGGGGCGGGTACGGAATCGCGTGATCGGTTGGTGAAGGTGTTGAAAGGGGGGCGTGAAGAAGAGGTTTTGTTGCGTAAAAAAATAGGGGAGCAGACGCAGATGCTTTCGGGTCTTGAGCAGTCGCGTGCCGCTGCGCTTACGAAAACAACGGAGAGGCAAATTGCTTTTTCTGAGAAGAGTCAGGAGCTGGCTCATTTGTTGCAACAACAAGCGCCGTTGGAGGGTCGGATTCGTGAGTTGCAACAGTTGATTAAAGAGCGGGAGAGTGGAATCGAGGCGTATCGTTTGCGGGTTGAAAAGTTGACGGTTGAGATGGAGGAAAAGAGCCAAAGGATTGCGCCGCTGGAGGAGCAGTTGAAGGAGACGGCGGATCGGTTGGCGGAGAATCGATCGAAACGGGGTGGTTTGCAGGAGGAGCTGTCGGTGTTGGAGGCGCGTTGGAAGGAGCTTCGAATAACGCTGGCGGCGGAGGCGGAGAAAAAAGCGCAGTTGGAGTTGGAGCGGGCAGAGGTGAAGATGCGGCATGAAAATATGTTGGATCGGGTTCTGGGCGCGTATCATATTACGAAGGAGGAGCTGAAGAGTGCGGAGCCACCGGAGTGGGAAAAGGAGGGGGAGGAGCTGCCGGCGTGTTCGGTGCTGGAGGTGCGTATGGCTGAGGTTCAACGAAAGCTAACGGCGATGGGTCCGGTTAATCTAGTGGCGATTGAGGAACATGCCGAGCTGGAAGAGCGGTACGCTTTTTTGCATCAGCAACAAACGGATTTGGTTGGTGCAAAAACACAGTTGTTGGAGATGATCCATTCGATTAATGCAACGACGACGGAGCTTTTTAAGAAGACGTTTGATTTGGTGAATGCCAATTTCCAGACGATGTTTAAAACGCTTTTTGGGGGCGGCTCGGCGAAGTTGGTGCTTACGGATGAGGCGGATGTGTTGGAGTCGGGGATCGATATTATTGCTCGTCCGCCTGGAAAGAAGTTGCAGTCGATTTCGCTTCTTTCGGGTGGGGAACGAACGATGACGGCGGTGGCGTTGCTCTTTTCTCTTTTTAAGGTGCGGCCAAGTCCGTTTTGTGTGTTGGATGAGTTGGACGCGGCGCTGGATGATGCCAACATTAATCGTTTCGTGAGTACGTTGAAGGCGTTCCTTGAACATTCGCAATTTATTATTATTACGCATAGCCGTCAGACCATTGCTGCGGCGGATATTATTTATGGTGTTACAATGCAAACCCGCGGGGTTTCTAAAATTGTTTCGATGAAGTTTTCTGATTATCATCACGAATAATGGATAAAAAACCTTTCCATTTTTTTTGATTTTGAGAACATATCTGCCTTTTGGAATTTTTTTGATTTCGAACCGCAGAGAATAAAGAAGCAAGAAGACCGTTTTAATATAACACAACAGTTTTTATATAAAGGAGTTATAGATCATGAGTAAAAAAATGGTAACGATTGATGGAAATACAGCCGCGGCGCATATTGCGTATGCGTTTTCTGATGTGGCAGCAATTTATCCGATTACACCGTCTTCACCGATGGGCGAGCTGTCGGAAGAGTGGGCTACAAAGGGTCAGAAAAATCTTTTTAATAGTGAAGTGGATGTGGTGGAGATGCAGTCCGAAGCCGGTGCGGCAGGTGCTGTGCATGGTTCGCTGAGTGCAGGAGCTTTGACAACTACGTTTACGGCGTCGCAGGGGTTGCTTTTGATGATTCCTAATATGTATAAGATCGCGGGTGAAATGTTGCCTACGGTATTTCATGTGTCGGCGCGTTCGTTGGCGGCGCAGTCGCTTTCTATTTTTGGAGACCATTCGGATGTGATGAGTGTGCGTAATACGGGATTTGCGATGGTGGCAGCTAGCTCGATTCAGGAGACGATGGATCTGGCGGTGGTTTCTCATTTGGCTACGCTGAAGGCTGAGATTCCTTTTCTTAATTTCTTTGACGGATTCCGTACTTCGCATGAGTTGCAGAAGGTGGAGACAATCGATTATAGCGATATTGCCGATTTGTTGGATCCTGCGGAGGTTGAAAAATTCCGTGCGCGTGCACTGAAACCTGAAGCGCCTTATATTAAGGTGGCGGCACAAAATCCGGATGTCTATTTCCAAGGTCGCGAGACGTGTAATAAATATTACGATGCCGTACCGGAAATTGTTCAAGATTATATGGATCAAGTGGCGGCGAAGATTGGCCGTAAATATAACCTCTTTGATTATGTGGGTGCAGCCGATGCGGAGAAGGTTGTGATTGCAATGGGATCTGCGTGCGATACGATTGAGCAGACGATTGAAAAGCTTAATGAAAACGGCGAAAAATTGGGTCTGATTAAGGTGCGTTTGTATCGTCCGTTCTCGGTGAAGGCTTTTATTGGCGCGCTTCCAGAAACCGCGAAAAAGATTATTGTGTTGGATCGAACGAAAGAGCCGGGCGCGATTGGCGAGCCGCTCTATTTGGATATCGTTGCGGCTCTCGAAGGAAAGGGGCTTAAGATTATTGGCGGTCGCTATGGACTCTCTTCAAAAGAGTTCACTCCTGCGATGGTTAAAGGAATTTATGACCACATCGATAACGGTGCGTGGCACGGATTTACGGTGGGTATTGATGACGATGTAACGAATCTTTCGATTCCTGTGGGCGATGAGCTTGATATTGAACCGGCCGACGTGAAGAGTTCGATCTTCTGGGGCTTTGGTTCGGATGGAACGGTTGGCGCGTGTAAAAATACGATTAAGATTATTGGTGATAATACGGATCTCACGGCTCAAGCCTATTTTGTGTACGACTCGAAGAAGTCGGGCGGTGTGACGGTTTCTCATCTTCGCTTTGGTGAAAGTGCAGTAAATTATCCTTATTTGATTCAAAATGCAGGATATGTGGCGTGTCATAATCCGGCTTATATTGGTCGGTACGATATGCTGGGCGCTATTCAAGAAGGCGGTACGTTTGTGCTGAACTCAGAAATTCCAACGGCGGAAGTTTTTGAGCACCTGACGAAGGAAGAGCAGCAAATCATTATTGATCGTAAGATTAATTTTTATAATGTAAACGCACTGAAGATTGCAATGGAAGTGGGACTAGGCGGCCGAATTAATACGGTGATGCAAACGGTTTACTTTAAACTTTCTGGCGTGTTGCCTGAAGAGCAGTCGATTAAGCTGATTAAAGATTATGTGAAGAAAACCTTCGAAAAGAAGGGTATGGATATTGTGGAAATGAACTGGAAAGCAATTGATGCTTCTGCGGCGGCTATTGAAAAGGTGGAGGTTCCTGCACAAATTACAAAGTCGTTTGTGTTGCCTGACCTGCTTCCTGCCGATGCTCCTGCATTTGCTAAGGATGTGATTCTTCCTACAATGCAGATGAAGGGCGATGATGTGCCGGTTTCTAAAATGGCGTATGATGGATCTCTTCCTCTTAGTACTACAAAATTAGAAAAACGCGGGGTTGCTCCTCGTGTTCCGTTGTGGCTCGATGATAATTGTATTCAGTGTAATCAATGTGTGATGGCGTGTCCACATGCGGCGATTCGTGCGAAACAAATTGCTCCATCTGATTTGGAATCCGCTCCTGAAGGATTTAAGACGGTGACGTCTAAAACAAAAAATGAGCGTAGTTTGGAATATCGCATTCAAGTGTATGTGGAAGATTGTACGGGTTGCGGAGTCTGCGTAGAAACCTGCCCAGCAAAAACCAAAGCGCTTGAGTTCTCTACGTTGGAAGATGAGCGTGCAAAGGGTGAGGTCCAAAAGGTAAGCTTCTTTGATGCGCTGCCCGATAACGTAACGGAAGGTGTTCCTCTTACAAGTGTGAAGGGCATGCAATTTAAAAAGCCGCTCTTCGAATTCTCGGGTGCGTGCGCGGGTTGCGGAGAAACCCCTTATGTGAAACTTGTAACTCAAGTATGTGGCGAACATATGGTGGTGGCAAATGCCACAGGATGCTCCTCCATTTATGGCGGAACGTTCCCTACGATTCCATATTGTACATCCAATGAAGGTCGTGGACCGGCTTGGGCTAACTCGCTCTTTGAAGATAATGCCGAATATGGTCTTGGTTTCCGAGTGGCTATTGATAATAACCGTGCGCTGGCTCATCAGAATGCGAAGTTGTTGCTGGAAATCGGTACGACTGCTGATCTGAAAGCGGCGCTTGAAAAAGCATTGGAAATTTGTGTAGATAATGATCTTAGCGATGAGGCGGTTGCGGCACAAAATGCGGTTAAGCTTCTGTTGCCTTCTGCGCAAGCTGAAGCGAGTGCAGAGGCCGCGCCTGTGGTTCGTAAATTGATCGAACTTCAAGATTACTTCGTTGATAAAGCGGTTTGGATCTTTGGTGGCGATGGATGGGCTTACGATATTGGATACGGTGGACTCGACCATGTGGTTGCTTCGGGCAAAAATGTAAATATTTTAGTGGTCGATACGGAGGTCTATTCCAACACCGGAGGACAAGCGTCTAAAGCGACTCCAATTGGTGCTGTTGCAAAATTTGCAAATGCTGGAATGCGTGCCGGAAAGAAAAATCTTGGATTCATGTGTATGAGTTATGGCAATGTGTATGTGGCTCAAATCTCTATGGGTGCAAACCGTATGCAAACGCAAAAAGCGATTCAGGAAGCGGTTGCTTATAATGGACCGTCTATCATTATTGCTTATGCGCCTTGTATTGCACACGGCATCAACATGATGAAAACACAAACCATTGCGAAAGCAGCGGTTGAATGTGGCTACTGGCCTCTCTATCGCTTTAACCCTGCTGCGGAAGCAGGTAAGAAGTTTGCCTGGGAAGCACGTGAGCCTAAGGGCGATTTCCAAGCATTTATTCATAATGAGCGTCGCTATACAGCACTTCTGAAAACAGCTCCAGATGAGGCGGAAGCACTCTTTAAATTGGGAGAGGAAGATGCAAAACGTCGATGGGAATTCATGAAAAATGTTGGACCGTTTATGTAGACGGGTGTTGTTTTGCAATGTAAAAGCCCGTCATTATTTGGCGGGTTTTTTTATAGATTAAAACAGAGCAAGGCATTCCTGTTTAATTTTTTGTTTAAATGAGTTAAAAACGGGAGGGTGTCTTGACAAAGATAAAACAATAGACTATTGCTTATCATATAAGGTAGGCATGAGTCTGTAATTTGTAAGGAAAAGCGAGAAAATGGAGTCAAAAAAAATAAGATTATTTATCCTCTTTGTTTTTTTCATAACACCCGCCCTTTGGGGAGAGTTTCGTGTGTGGAAAGATCAATCGGGAAATACGTTTGAGGGAGAATATGTTTCTCAAACATTATTGACTGTTGTTTTGCGGGATCGAACAGGAAAAACGGTGCGTTTGCCGATTAGTAAACTTTCTGATGCCGATCAAAAATTTCTTACAACCTCGATTCCTCCTAAGCTTGAGATTGTCTTTTCAAAAAACCAAGATCGCCGGAATAGTTATTGGGGCACGTATAGCGATGTTTCGATGGTTTGTAAAATTATCATTAATAAAGTAAGCTATCCTGTTTATACGGGAAGGCTTTCGGTTACTTTGGTCATCATTGGAAAAAATGATAGAACTCGGAAATATCTTATTTTGGATAAAGCACAAGAAGAGTTTGATTTTGTGGATGCTAAATCATTTTCATTAAGAGGAAAGCATTTTAATATGCGGCAGAGTAATAGTTCTGATGATGTAACAAAATATATCGGGTTTTTGGCTGTGGTAACGGATAAAACCGGAGCGGTGATCGCTATAAAATCAAATCGGAAGGAGTTTCTAAGCGAAAAAGATTTGTTGTTAAAAGCGAAAAAAGGAAACGCTTTTGATCGGAATTTTGAAAAAGAATAAAAGAAGAGTCGCTTGTAAAATGAGTTGGTTATTCGAGATGTGTTTTGCTGCCTCGTCCAATGGCGTAGACTTCGAATCCGATTTTATAGAGCTCGTCGTGATCGAGTAGGTTTCGTCCATCAAAGATGAAGGCGGGTTTGGTCATGGAAGTATAGATGCGCTGGAAGTCGAGTTTTGCATATTCGGGCCATTCGGTCATTAGAGCAATGGCGTGAGCGCCTTCGGCCGCACGATATGGATCTTGCTCGAAGGTGATTTGTTCGATGGAATCGTCTAGTTCTATTTTGGCGTTTTCGATGGCTTTTGGGTCGCTTACAACAATGAGAGCGCGTTCGTCTGCGAGTTCTTTGCAGACCCGAATGGCTGGACTTTCTCGGGTGTCGCTGGTGTTGGCTTTAAAGGCGAATCCAAAAATAGCAATTCGTTTTCCTGCAATGGTATTAAACATGTCGCATAACATTTTTTTTACAAATCGGGTCTCTTGATATTCGTTCATGATCACCACTTGTCTCCAATAGTCGGCCGGTTCTTGTAGACCATAGCTTTCGCATAGATAGACCAGGTTGAGAATGTCTTTTTTGAAACAGGAGCCTCCAAATCCGATGCTGGCTTTTAGAAATTTAGGACCAATTCGCGCGTCCATTCCAATGGCGTGTGAGACTTCGTTTACGTTGGCTTCGGTGGCTTCGCATAGAACAGAAATAGCGTTGATGGAGCTGATGCGTTGGGCTAAAAATGCGTTGGCGGTGAGTTTTGAAAGTTCGGCAGACCAAACATTGGCGGTTAGGATTTTTTCGGAAGGAACCCATCGGGCGTAAATATCTACGAGGGTTTGGAGGGCTTTTTGTCCAGAGGGCGTTTTGTGTCCACCAATTAAAACGCGGTCGGGGTTTTCTAAGTCTGCAATAGCGGTTCCTTCGGCTAAGAATTCGGGGTTTGAAAGAACTTCAAAATGGATGCTTCCTCCCCCGCTATGAAGAACCCGATCCATCGCTTCTGCTGTTCGTACAGGAAGGGTGCTCTTTTCTACAATAATTTTGTCGGAGGTCGAGACGTCTTTAATTTGACGGGCACACAATTCCCAATATTGTAAGTCGGAGGCACAACCTGCTCCTGCACCAAAGGTTTTTGTGGGGGTGTTTACACTTACAAAAATAATGTCGGCCTCTTTTATTGCCTGGTTTACATCGGTCGAAAAAAAGAGATTTCGTCCACGTGCTTCTTGAACCACTTCGTCAAGATGAGGTTCGTAAATAGGTAAGGTATCTGAGTTCCATGCGGCGATACGTTTTGGGTTGATGTCCACAACGGTAACCTGAATGTCTGGACATTTTTTTGCGATCATCGCCATGGTGGGGCCGCCTACATATCCTGCTCCAATACAACAAATTTTCATCTTTGATCCCTCGTTAAATTCCTAAATTACTCAGTGCCGTTGTGACTTGGTTTATGAGCGCAACAATTTGTGGATGTTCGACTTCGAATTCTTCAACTTCTCGGTGTAGAAAGTTGGAAAAATCCTTCAGGGCTTCGGGGGTGTATTCTTCAATGCCCTCTTGTGCATGTTGTACTTTTTTTTCTAAAATAGTGGTTTCTTTTGGTGTGTTTTTTAATTCGTTTTCTAATACACCGAGGCTTTGTTTTATTTGTTGATGCGGCATCGTCTCTTCCTTGTTTTGTGAGATTAATTTTTTTTTTAGTTATTTGTTTTTTAAATTTAATAGTTGATGTAATGAAAAGCCAACTAGACAGACATCATCCGAAAAACATCCTTCTGGCGAAAAGGATAAGGCCTCTTGTTCTATGGCTTTAAAAAAGGTGGAGAGTTCTTTTTCCCGATGCTTCTTTGCGGATTTCTTTAGGCGCTCTTTGCCAAAAAAGGTTCCTTCTTTGTTGGTCACGGATAAAAGCCCATCGGTGTATAAAACTACGCTGTCTTTAGGGTTTACATCTTGTTCTCCCGTTAAATAACGGGTGTCGATATTCATGGCTAACGGATCTCCACACTGTTTTTCTTGTAACCACGTTACCGAGCCGTCGTTCTTTATCCAAAGGGGTGACGGGTGTCCTGCACTAGCAAAACGAACATGTCCTGTTTCTACGTTTAAGACCAAATAAAAGGCTTTTATATCCAGATGAATGGAATCTTGTGATAGGAGTGGAACGAGTAATCGATTAACTCGTTCCAAATAAGCGCCTGGCGAAAATCCTTGAGGGGGTAGCTCTTGTACGATGCCGCAAATGAGCGCGGTGCCTAGCGCAGCACGTAGACCAATGCCTTGAATGTCGCATAAAAAGATACCAGCCTCGGTGTCGGAGAGCGGGAAGACGGTGCAGTAATCTCCGCTGACATCGCTACATGAACGAAAATGATGTAAGAACTCTACACTGCTTTTTTCTGACGGAATGCCTTTCGGGAAGGTGGGGTAGCTTCTAGGAAAAAATGTTTTTTGTAGTTCGCCAGCCATTCGGACGTCCTCTTCCATTCCCTTTTTAATTTGTCGGATCTCTTCTGCATATCGCCGACTTTTAATTTCTGCTTCTTTGTGTTTTGTGATATCGCGAGAGATTCCAAAGGTTCCCACAATGGTTCCATCGTCGTCTTGCAACGGCATCTTTGTGGTGGAAACCCAGTTTACGGTTCCATCATCCCATGTCTCTTTTTCTACAATTCCTAAGAGGGGTTCGCCGGTTTCTATAATTCGTTGTTCATCTGCAAACGCTTGCTCGGCGTGTTCTTTACTAAAGACATCAAAGTCGGTTTTCCCTTTAATAACATCCGATGATGACCAGCGATGTTTCTCTGCACAAGCACGATTGATTCGGATGAATCGCGATTCTCTATCTTTGAAATAGATGGCATCTGGAAGTGTATCCATCAGGCTTTCAAAAATGAATTCAGCACTTGGTTGTTTTGATTTACCCATCTTTTTTCTCCATTGGGTGCCGATAATCAAACCCTAATAAACAGACATCGTCATCAAAAAAGGTCTGTTCCGAAAATTGTTCTGCCGCATTCATTAATGCTGGAAAAAGTAGATTCATTTTTAAATGTACATGGTGTTGAGCGGTCTCTAATAAGCGGTCTTCACCAAATTCTTCATCGTTTGCATTTGCTGCTTCATAAATTCCATCTGTATATAAAAGTACGCCATCCCCAGGTTGAATAGAAAGCTCAACCGAAGAGTACTCTGCCTCTTCAAATAATGCTAACGCTGGACCACAAACCTGTTCTTCAGAAAATAACCATTTTGTTTTTTGTGCTTTCCGATCCAGATGAATTGGTGGTGGGTGCCCTGCACTTGCTACGCGTAATTTCCCTGTTCGTGAATCAAAAATAGCATAACAAGCTGTGGCAAACATAAAAGAATCTTCCTGCTGAAAAACCGGTAGCAATAATCTATTTAAGCGCTGTAAAAAATGAGCAGGGTTACGTTCTTGTTCCATGAGTTCTTTTACCATTGCATAAATAATAGCCGTTCCTAGTGCTGCACGAACGCCGTGTCCCATAACATCGCATAGTAATATTCCTGACTCTGAGTCCGAAATTCGGCGAACGGCACAAAAATCGCCACTTACCCATTCGCTGGCTTGATAGTAGTGTAAAAAAGAAACGGCACTATCTGAAGGATTGCAACCTTTAGGGAATTTTGGATAGGAATGTGGAAAAAATGTTTTTTGTAGTTCTGCCGCCATTCGGATCTCTTCTTCCATCTCTTCTTTGATTCGTTGGATCTGGCGCGCGTAATAAGCAGCTTGTTGTTCTGATTCCTTTTGTGCGGTGATGTCTCGAGAAACGCCAAAAGTCCCCATAATTTTTCCTGTTGCATCGCGTAGGGGAAGTTTTGTGGTAGAAACCCATGCCATGCGACCCTCTTTCCACTCTTCTTTTTCTTCAATTCCTTCTAGTGATTCCCCCGTTTTAATAATAGCTTGCTCTGCCTCGAACATTCGTTGGGCATTTTCTTCTCGATAAATATCAAAGTCCGATTTCCCTATTACTTCTGCAGGTTTCTTGCATCCCATCCATTGAGCCATTGCCGAATTTACAAAGATAAATTTTGATTCTAAATCCTTAAAGTAGATGCAATCCTCCATGTTATCCATGAGGTTTTTTAATAAGAATTGTGAATCATAAGAAGGGTTGTTCATGTATCTCTCCAAAAGCTATCCACAGGTTTTACGGTAACTATGCTTTCGCTTCAATAGTAAATCTAGAAAAAGCAATTCCATGACGGAACAAATCTAGAAAATATAATAAAATTGAGACCCTAAAATAGGGGAGTAGGATTTTTATAAAAACGGATGTAAAAAAGATCCAAAATCAGAAAAAGCATTAAACAGGAGCTCGAATTGGTTCCTTCTGCAAATCCCTCAAACAATAAAACGGCTCATTTGATTGTTTTATTTTTCGTGC
>Ga0256845_1002537_pt1 | contig 13115 bp, 12 predicted proteins | sample RiftiametaG_FD_189101 | JGI IMG/M metagenome (GOLD analysis project Ga0256845, IMG submission 189101) | Tube worm associated microbial communities from hydrothermal vent at the East Pacific Rise, Pacific Ocean - Riftia | ecosystem: Host-associated > Annelida > Integument > Unclassified ... | reverse complement strand
ATTGAAAAGCGCTTTCAATTTCATCTGGCTTTAAGCGACGCAGTACTCGGGCAATGGTGTCATGACGAGGTATACCGGCATCGAAGTCACCGTACTTTTTAAGCCAATCTAATTTTGAATGACCAAAATCCTCAATATCTTCCCAACCCTCAGCACCAGAGACAACAGCGCTTATAGCGAGTAATAGAATATCTAAAAGTCGGTGTTTTTTGCAACGCTCTATTCGAGGGTCGGCTATGGATCCAAAGTGGTGTAAAAACGAATCATTCATTATCAATTTGCTCAATATTTTGTTAAAAAGATAATGTTCTGATCGAAAAATATTAGATTAGTTCCCTGAAACGAATAATATTATAGAATAATTAAGATTTATAATGATCTTGCCGTGACCAAAAGCCCTATGCAGGTTTATTAGTACGTTTACCTAGAAGCATTCTTCTTTGGTTATCTCGTACAATTAGATCTATTGAAATCAACGGAGTAGAAGCAACTACTGCTTTAAATACAGATTTAGGTAATGAAATAACTCTGTATTTAACAACGAAAGCTATCTTGGTTATCTAAAAACCATTGATAAGTTTGCTTTAACCCTTCTTCTAAAGTAATCGAAGCTGACCAACCTAAAGATTTCAAACGATCTACATTCATTAACTTACGAGGTGCGCCATCAGGTTTAGTTGTGTCGAAGGATATAACTCCTTCAAATCCGGTAACATTGGCAACAGTCTCTACAAGCTCACGAATAGTGCAGTCAATCCCTGTACCAACATTAATATGGCTTAACATAGGCTCCGTGTTAGCAAGATAAGTTTTTTTATCAAGTTCCATCACATATATCGAAGCTGCGGCCATATCATCGACACATAAAAATTCACGCATCGGATTACCACTACCCCAAGCAACGACTTCTTTATCGCCATTAATTTTTGCTTCATAGAAACGACGTAGCAAAGCTGGGATGACATGAGAATTCGCTGGATGAAAGTTATCATGTGGTCCATATAGGTTTGTAGGCATTACACTACGATAATCAACGCCATATTGGCGGTTATATGATTCACATAGTTTGATTCCAGCAATTTTAGCAATAGCATACGGCTCATTAGTTTCTTCAAGTAGCCCCGTAAGCAATGCGCTTTCCTTCATTGGTTGAACTGCTAACTTAGGATAAATACATGAAGAACCTAAAAATAAAAGTTTTTGGACACCATTAGCGTAAGCTTGATGAACAACATTGGATTCCATCATTAAATTTTCGTAAATAAACTCCGCAGGAAAAGTATTATTGGCATGTATGCCACCAACTTTTGCAGCAGCCAGAAATACAGCAACTGGCTGTTCTACTTTAAAAAACTCAAACACATCCTGCTGGCAAACTAAGTTTAATTCTTTATGTGTACGCGTAATTATGTTCGTATAACCTTTTTCAACCAGTTGACGAACAATTGCGGAGCCAACCATACCGCGATGGCCGGCCACATAAACTTTAGAATTTAAATTAAGCATTAATTTAACCTTGATTTTCTATTGAAATAGAAACATTGTGACCGTGTTTTATTAATAGTGCGTGTTGCTTAGCTTTATTTAAATCATTTTGAACCATTTCACTACACATTTCTTCAACTGTAATTTGCGGAATCCAGCCTAACTTTTCTTTCGCTTTTGTGGGATCGCCTAGTAACGTTTCAACTTCAGCTGGACGATAATAACGAGGATCTACACGAACAACCACATCACCAACTATAAGCGCAGCAGCATCATTACCTTCTATAGCTGTAACTGTAGCAATTTCTTGTTCACCTTCACCAGAAAATTCGAGTGTAATACCTAATTCTTTGGCAGAAAGGCGCACAAATTCACGAACAGATATTTGTTTACCTGTCGCAATAACGAAATCATCAGCAATTTCTTGCTGTAACATCATCCATTGCATACGAACATAATCTTTTGCATGTCCCCAGTCACGAAGTGCATCCATATTGCCAAGATACAGACAACTTTCTAAACCTTGAGAAATATTTGATAATGCTCTAGTAATCTTACGCGTAACAAATGTTTCACCTCGACGCGGTGATTCATGGTTGAATAAAATACCGTTACAGGCGTACATGCCATATGATTCACGATAATTCACTACTATCCAGAAAGCGTACATTTTGGCAACGGCGTAAGGTGAACGCGGATGAAATGGTGTCGTTTCAGTTTGTGGAATTTCTTGTACTTCACCGTAAAGTTCGGAAGTAGAAGCTTGGTAAAATTTTGTTGTTTTTTCCATCCCTAAAAAGCGTATTGCTTCTAACAAACGTAATGTGCCTATAGCATCAACATCTGCAGTATATTCAGGGCATTCAAATGAAACAGCAACGTGAGATTGCGCACCTAAATTATAAACTTCATCAGGCTGAATATCTTTTATAATACGGGTTAAATTTGATGAATCGGTTAAGTCTCCATAGTGTAAAAAGAAACGTTTATTATCTTCGTGACTATCTTGATAAATATGGTCAACACGTACTGTATTCAAAGATGAAGCTCTACGCTTAATGCCGTGAACTTCATACCCTTTTTCCAATAACAGTTCAGCAAGGTATGAGCCGTCTTGCCCTGTAACGCCAGTAATTAATGCTTTTTTCATTTTAGTTTTTTAACCTCTATTTTTTAACTTTTAACTATTAACTATTACAAGTTTATATTCTATGATATTATTTCTAATATTTTATCAGTATGTGATTTATTACTCATAACTGAGACAACTGATTCTCTAGCATTTACTTTGATTGCATCTAGAGCCTTAGTATCTTTCATTATAAAATTGAAAATAGCTTGTGCTAAAGAATCTACATCACGATTTTCAACGACAAAACCATTATTATCATCTTTGATTAATTCTGGGCAAACCCCCATAGAAAAACTGACAACAGGAATTCCTGACATTAATGATTCACATACCATCATAGGTCCCGTATCTTCTATTGAAGTACAAATAAATACATCCGCTGATTGATATAATAGATTCAACTCTTTTTCTGTGTGGGCATATGGGTATCGTCGAATTTCAAATGGTATTCTTCTATCAATATGTGCTTTTTTTTCACCCGGTAATATAATGACTGGATGAATAAATTCAAGTTTTGAACCTTCCAACAACCCCCTTAGTTTATCAAGAGCTAATAAAAAATATTTCCCACCTTTTCTTTCGTCATCAACATTGACAGCACCAAAAAATAATTTTAACGCTCCTGCACTATCAATTTCTTTTTGATTATAAACAGGTTTAAAAACTTCATCATCAATTGGCAGATAACATACGTCAATCTGTTTAAAAGGCATTGAACTTGCTTTTATTTGTTCAGCAACCCATTGATTAGATGCAATAGCATTTATACCTAACTCTTCAACCAACTGTTTTTTATTATGAAAATACTGTTCTGGACATTGAAAGGGATTATATGAAAATGTAGCAGGGCAATCACTGCATTTATCCAAATACCCCTTACAATCCCAAGCATAGTGGCAACCACCAGTAAGTGGAGCCATATCCATGGCATACCAATAAATAGAACAATTATAAGTTTCTTTAATGTGTTTAATATCAGCCAAAGAAACAAAGTTTGCCACCCAATGCAAAATAAGCACATCAGGTTTAAATTCTAGTGCTTCTATTGAAGATATGATGTTACCTGCAGAATTATCAGCAGGACTATACATATTATACTTCTCTCGATATTGAATGCGCCTTATAAATACCTCTATTAACTTATTGAGTTTTAGTTTGGAAGGTGGCACATTAATATTATAAACATCCTCTACCTTCGAGCGCCTGAACTTCACTAACATCTTCGAGTTTATATTTGCATTTAATAATGCTGAATGAATTCGCAAAGCAGCCTTTCCTGCTCCTCCATAATCATGAGTAGAAAGATGTAAAACACTTAATTCAGGCACTATATAACTCCATAAAGTTCATTAACACATTGCAATAGTCTGACCCTAAATATAACTTACAAAAACTATTTCCGCATTCTAAAATCAAGTGCTCCACTTTGGACCGTACCTCCCCCTATCGAACGAGGCCTTCACGTATTAAAAATAGGGTATCCGTGCATTCTAGACCGAAGAATACTGAACAGCGAACACGCTTTGGTCACTGGGAAAGCGACTCGGTTATCTCCAGTTGCCGAAAGCTTGCTCTTAACGTGCTAGTTGAGCGGAAAACCCGCTTGACTCATATTAGTTTAATGAAAAACAAGACCGCTATGGTGAATCATCAAACCATTGTAAAACGATTAAAAACTATAATCACAAAACCGTTATTTCAATTACTTATGACAATGGAAGTGAAAATATTTTACATGAAAAAACTAATCAACAATTAAAATCTAAATCATATTTTTGTGAGCCTTATCATAGCTGGGAAAAAGGCAGTGTTGAACAAGTCAATGGACTCACTAGAAGATTCATTCCGAAAGGAACTGATTTTAATAATATCTCCATAACTTTCATTAATAAAATTGAAAAACTATTGAACAACCGACCTCGAAAGTGTTTAAATTATCAAACGCCCTACGAGGTCTTCAGAAAAGAGTGTGGTGCACTTACCGATTGAATGTGGCATTACTTACTCACGTTTTCTTAAGAAGCTCATAAACCTTTTAGCCATATCATAAGTATTAAAGGTATTTGTCACTTTATCAAATGCATTGACAGCATAGACTGCTAAGCAAGCCTTATTGTCAGATGCCCAAACCAGAGATGTTGCCAAAGACTCTTTAGATCCCATATCAAAAGAAATGCCACTTACATCTTCTTCAAAGACTGCTACTTCAGGCATATGAGCTACTTTTTCATTATGGATAATTGCAGGTAAACCTAGGGCAAAAGCATGAATAATGCTTAGACCTACAGCACCAGGATAAACAAACACATGACATTGACCTAATATGTTAGTTATTTCTTTTTCGTCCCAAACTTCTCCATGTAACTCTATATTTAATCGTACAGCCTTAGAGCTGATATTTACAATATCAGCTTCAGTAACATCACCAATTACATTTAGTCTAACCTTTTTAGATTTTTCGCAAGGCATGGTTAATAATGCATTAATTAATAAATCAAAATGTGATTTACTTGTAATTCGTCCTAAAAAAGCTACTTGCAATATATTCTCTTCATATTTGCATGTATTCAATTTATAACCATTACGAATTTCATTAACGTTTAAACCATTGTTAAGACCGCACATTGGAGATTTTATTTTACTTCTTAATAATTCAGCTTCATTTTCGGTGTATAAAATAACTCTAAAAAAACTCATTAATTTAAATCGGATATAGCTACCTAAGCTAGAGCTTGTAGATGACCATCCATGCCCCCACCAAACAACATCAACTCCAATCAACTTCAACCAAAAACCTAAAATCATATTACTTACGTAGCGTGGGTTACCACAAAAAACAAATTTGTCATTTCTATTTAATTTGAGTTTTAAAATATCATATACTAAAGACTGCCAAAAAAATCGGCCAAAAAGAGAACTATGTTTAACTAGATTATAGTCAATCTCCGGAGGTAAGTTTTCCATAGATTTAGCCCCAGTATTTGCTACTTTAGACGCATAAACTATAATTTCAAATTCATTGTTATTTAAGTTAATTATTTCATCAATAAATCCTTTCCTATACCTTCCCATTGCTGGTTGCGATATTACGACTCTTCTTTTCATGCGCTATATCTCACTTATTTTACTTGGCGTATTAACTAAAAGACTGAATTTCATTGAACTAAAGCATATGATGACTACTAAATACCAGTACTCTAACGCTCCTAAAATAGTACCCGTAAACATACCTGCAAAAATATAAAAGAGCACACAATACTTCAAAAATATCGACGCACTCTCATCATTAGTATTACGATTTTTTAGACATTTAAGTTTACGAAAAACAAATACATTTAACGTGGTAAAAACTAATAAACCAATTATTCCTGTGGCCATTAATATTTCTAACACCTGATTATGAGGATAAAACTTATACTCTCTTTCTATTATAAGATCGCCAAAAATTGGATTGTTATAAAACTGCTCCAAAGCTCCATTATACATCTGATAGCGTATTTGAGCGCTTTGATCATCTTTACCTCCCATTGCTAAATAATTGTCTATCACATCAATTTCCGGCACTAATATTGACATTAAAAAAATGCCCATAGCAGCACTTAGTGGTAATAAGAGACTAAACCAAAGTATCTTTTTAAAACTAGCTTTTGACAGTATGGTCACTATTAATACCAATATTAATGAAACAAAAGCTCCTCGTGATCCCGATAACAAAACCCCAATAAGACCAATAAGCATACCTGTCACTAAAAATAGCCTTTTTTTATGCTGTATTTTCATTAAACCAAATCCTAGAATAAATAGAACAGCAGAATATCGTCCTAAAGATATTGGATTAAGCCGTTCGCTAGAAAGACGTTGACCACCTTCCCAACTGCCATTAAGTATTTGAAAAGCGGAAATAGACAGAGTAAATACAACACCAAAAAGCAAAATATAAAAACTAATGTGAAACAAATACTCTAAATCAATTTCATTATAAGAACGAGCTAAAGATATTAGAGGAATAAAAACTATAAAATAACCTAATGTAACATATGAACTTATAGTATTGTCATCTAATAAGTGTTCTTGAAACATAGCATCGAAAATTAAGCGGCAGGTGTAAATAAACCAAAAAAATAACAATAGTAAAAAAGCATGTTTACCTCGTGTGTCTATATAAGTTTTTCTATTGATGAAGAACATTTGGTAAATAAAGACAAGTGCTCCACCCAGAACAGCCATTCTATATAGAATAGTTATCGGTGAAAATTCTGAATTTGGCGAAACAATTTCTGCAATAGGTGCTATTAAGCAATAACCGAAAAGAGCGAAAGCAACATAAAAAAGAAAAAGATTACTATTGTTAGCTCGCATATCGCATTTCATTTGTGACTAAGTGATAATATTCGACGGAATAAAAAGAACATAAACTACTTAACTCTCTGAAAAAAAAGCTTTATACGATAAATAATAGATAAGATAACACTTACAATTCCGTAACGAGATATAACTTGTTGATATTTTTCATAGCGTTTCCGGCAAGAAACTTTAGCACCTACTCCATCAGGCTCTGTTTCTGAGATGATTTCTTGTAAATATAGTCCACCATCCTTATTGTGCAGTATATGGTCAACAACATATCCATAATCACCATATAGTTTAGAGCCAAAACTGTATTTGATATCCAGACTTTTTCTAAAAAACATTGACTGATGACAAGTATGTATAATTCCTACTTTTAACTTTCCTAGGTCTTGTGCAAAGCTAACCTTTCCGGCTTCGATTTTATCGCCATAAACAAGATTAACTGAATTAGGTATTTTTTCAGCCATAAAAATCGATAATATGTTTTCATTATAAAAGGTATCACCAGAATTCATAAAAACCAACCAGTCATTAGATGCAAGCCCTATTCCTTTATTCATAGCATCAAAAATACCATCATCCTTTTCTGAGACCCACTCATCAATCACTTTAGAGTACTTTGTAATAACATTTACGCTTTCGTCAGTCGAACCGCCATCAACGACAATAACTTCCACAGGAAAATCAGCTTTAGACCTTATTAGATCAACGTTATCGATAGTTTTTTCTAAACCTATAGCGTTATTATAATTAACAGTAATAATACTAAACGACATCAATTTTTCTCGGCTGGGGTGGTAGGTATATTGTTTGATCTAATTGCTCTTAGTAACTTTACACATAGACATGCTATAGAAAATATAATGTTTGTATACCACTTATCTTTAGCTAAAAATAAATTCAAAAACGTCATGCTTTTAAATAGGTGTGCGCCACTAACATCATGACTAACAGGAACTAAACCGTACTTAATAACCAAATTCGTTAATATTGATTGATCATAGCGGTGACCTTTGGTGGCAAAAACTGAATCATATTCTATATAAGAATCGCTTATTATTTTTTCGTTAGTACAGAAGTTTAACCAATCTTGAACTAGCTGCTTAGTTTCACTGTTTACTTTCCAAGCAGAAATAACAGCTTCAACTTGGGGAGAGATGAAAAATATTTCAGCATCACATTCCATCAAATCAAAACACTGATGGTGTGTCCACTCTTTATTGGTGCCATGCTCCGGTACTAAAACACCAGGCATCACACCGTGAATATTGGCATAATTTATAATACTATTAGGCCGCATAAGATTTTTATATCGTAGACCTTGCCCGCAATCTTGGTATAAAACAATATCATCATCTTCGGCAAATTCCATAGCCTTTAGTATCACCCAAGGCTTCCAAGCCCAAAAACCTGCTCCAGTTTTTGCAGAAAAAACGGATTGATACTTCTGATGAATAGGATCTTGACGAAGATCATCATCAGTTAAAAATAATATTATTTCCGGTCTTACAAACAACTTAACAAAAAATTTATTCCAATAAATATTACGTTTGTAAGTGCCTGCAGCATATGAAACAAATATTATTTTACTCATAAGGCTTTATAAGCTCTTTGGTATAATAATGTAAATGCAAACAATCGCAGGAGTATCATACTTAAAAGTATCATACTTAAATCAATCGCTGAATTAAGGAATAATGCAGCCATAATAAAAAGCAGAAACAATACAGCCTCAATCATTAAAACCTTTCCCATATAACTAAAAGCGCCATGGCCCATTAACAAAATTACAGGAGCCTGAACTACTGATATTAAAAGGAAGTATCCTCCTGAAAGCACAATTTCCTGCTGTGTGAATTTAACAGTTTGACCTAGCCATAGATCAAATATTGCCAAGCCAAAATAAAACATAATAATAAAATTAACTAAACCATATAAAAAGAAGCCAGCTCCTAACCATATTTTAATTTCATTTAGCCAAACGTGGTCTTTTTTTGCCTTTGCTTCTGTAATTAATGGCCATAAAGGCAGTTGAATTGCCGCAAAAAAGGTTCCAGAAATCAAAAGGTACCGAAATATAATTTCCATTTTAGCTGCAGCTAAAGTATCACTTACCCCTAAATAAATTATTGCAAAAGATTTAATGATAACAACAGAAAGTTGAATCATAAAATTAGCTAACATAAAGTGAAATATTTTTTTAAAAGTCTGCTTGTTATTTTTGAATGGTAAATAGAAACCTTTTAGAAAAAAAGTGTTATCTATCGTATAAAAGTTTACGAGCTTCGAGACTAGAAGAGGTAAATACAGCACAATCACAGCTAAAGGTAATAAATACTCCTCACTCACAGGTAACGAATAGGTTAAATATATAGCTCCAATAATCGCAAGGTTTGCAGACATCATATAAAAATTATTTATATGTTGTTGCTTACTTCCTTGCCTTATTGAATCGGCAATTGTAAAATTAATAATTAAAATAGACATAACAAAAAGTAAATAAGCTGTGATGACTAAGTTTCCATAATTAGTGTATATGTAGAAACTCATAACTGAAAACACAGTAACTAAAGCCAGACTTCCCCAAAAGAGTAATGTTCTAGTGCCAGTAATAACTCTTTGTTGCTCAACAAATGGTCTTTCTTCAGAAATAACCTTTGTAACATAAGGACTAACTCCGCCAGATAAGATATTTATCCATCCGATTAATGACATCATCATGGCTAGGATGCCAAAATTATGAGTGCCTATCATAGAAATCAACAAAGGTATGGATACTATTTGATATACAAAGCTTACTAATTTAGATAACGCTGATGATGATATCGCCTTATAAAAAACTGCTTTTCTTTCAACATTCACTAATATCTTCCAAGGACTTTGATTTATAAACTGTTAGTTTTAATAGTCTCTATCAATTTAGCTCTTTCAATAATATTATTTAAGTGCTGTGGAGCATTATTGTTATTGTTAAAAAAGTTTGCAAACAAATTATAAAAGTGATCATCAGGATTAATTAAAATAGATTCCTTATCGCCGCTATTTTTAGTAATAGTGATTTTTGTTTGCAATGACGATGGTTTTGAAAAAGCTCTTTCTACAACCACTTTATGATCTTCAAACTCTAGAGTTGTTCCATTTTCATATAAACGACCAATACCCCACTCCGCGACAGCATATACCTCACCATAAGTTAAGATTGCCACACCAGAAAGATCAACATTATAGTTTTTCTGTGTAATAAGTGAAGATTTAACATTTTCAGGTACACCAAGTAATGAAATAAGCATGGATAGGGGGTAAAAACCAACATCAAGTAATGCGCCTCCTCCCATACTTTTTGAATACCTGATATTCTCTGGCCCTAAATGGGGTATTTGAAAACTGCTGTGTACTTTAATTAATCGTGCATTGGTTGATTTCTCTAAATAATTTTTGATCCATCGAAATTGCTCATGAAATTGATACATCACAACTTCTTGAAGTTTAACGTTTTTGAATTTTGCTAACTCGACTAACTTTTGACTATCTTTAAAATTAGACGTTAAAGACTTTTCACAAAGCACATTTTTACCAGCTATTAGCGCTTTTTCAACAAATTTATAATGGCACTGAATAGGTGTTGCAACATATACTGAGGTAATTTCTTTATCTTCAAGTACTTTAGAGAAATCGCTTATAAATGAGAAATCATTATTATCAGAATATTTCAGTACATTTCTGACAACAATATACTTAACAGAAACTTCTTGTAATTTTTTTAATACTGGTAATATGTTACGTTTAACATGATCACCAAAACCAATTATTGCTAACATATCATATCCCAGACAATATGCCACGAATGTGGGGAGCAACAATCGCGTCTTGAGTAGCTACAAGCTGAATTAATTGATAAAGCGTAACCCAACGGTAACGATCAGATTGAATATCTAAATCAAAGTTTTCGTTAACTTCTACTATCATCGATCGATTTCGTTTATTGTATAATCGTCCACCATCTTCTGACATCCATCTATCAAACAATACTTTAGCTTCCATTTTAGCTGTTTCAAGAAAATATTCAGAATATGGGGTAGAATTTCCTTTATGAGCCCGCTTTAAATTACTAAAAGTAGCTTGAACTGTCGTGCTGATTTGTACTAAATTGTAATTACCTGGTTCAATCTTCGCTTCTACGAGATAATGAGGAACCCCATTAATTCTCTGACGTAAAAGTCCTAGAATACCACCGTCATAACCAACTTGAGTTAGAATAGGTTGATCCCAACCACCTGTAACCTCTCTAGATGATGTATTTGATACTCTCAATCCATCTACTCTAAAAAACTCACCTGAAGAGTGAACGTAAGACCCGGTAGACTCATCAAAACTCCACTCCTTACATTCTTTCAAAGGGATAAGGTCAATCTTCATATTACATTTAGCGCATTGCTCATTATACCAAGTTAAGACCTCGTTAAGTTCTTCTTTATCTCCAAAAGAAAATAAACGTTCAAACTTAAACTCTAGAGATGTATCGTCTCCGCCACTAAAAGCTTTATAACATTGTTCAAAAACTTTTAAACTAGTCTGATAGTCATTATTTTCCATGATCATTCTCTTCAACTTTAGTTAAATACTCTTCGTAATCTCTAATCACTATATCATCATTATACACACGGTCACATAACACTATCATTACTGCATCACTTGTAAAGTTAGTCATTGTTCGCCAGACTAATCCATCAACAAACAATCCGGTTCCATTATTTGACATAGTATAATTATTTTTGAATTTTCCATTATCAAGCTCAATATCGAAACTCCCAGATACACATAATATAAATTGATTGAGCTCTTCATGAGCGTGATTACCTCTTTGCTCATTTTGACCAATATTGGACAGATAGAATATCCGTTCAATCCTAAAGTCAAAATGCTTTCCAAATTCTGCAACAGATAGATTTCCTCTGTCATCTTGAATATGGTCTATTGATGTGAGAGCCCATTTATTCTTAATCAACTTGTCATGCATCATTTACAATTTCCAACAAATACTGACCGTAACTATTTTTCAGCATTGGTTGAGCTAATGAAAGAATATCTTCTTTGGTCAACCAGTTATTGTTATATGCTATTTCTTCTAAACAGGCTACTTTCAGGCCCTGTCGATGCTGAATTGTTTGCACAAAGAGACTTGCTTCCAATAAACTCTCATGCGTTCCAGTATCTAACCATGCAAAACCACGCCCTAAAACCTCTACATTTAAAGTACCTAGACGTAAATATTCATTATTTATGCATGTTATTTCCAGTTCTCCACGTTCTGAAGGCTTAATAGTTTTAGCTATTTTCACCACATTATTGTCATAAAAATAGAGACCCGTTACTGCATACCTTGATCTGGGTTTATCTGGTTTCTCTTCTATTGATATGGCCTTCATATCTGAGTCAAATTCTACAACGCCAAATCGCTCTGGGTCTTTAACAGCGTAACCAAAAATAGTTGCTCCCACTTCAAGCTCTGAAGCACTTTTCAATTGAGGTGAAAAGCCTTGACCATAAAAAACATTGTCTCCTAATACCAAACAAACACTGTCATCACCTATAAACTCTTCTCCAATAATAAAAGCTTGAGCGAGCCCATCTGGTCTTGGTTGAATTTCATAAGATATGTTAATACCAAACTGAGAACCATCTTCTAACAATCGTTTATAATCTCCAATATCAGCCGGTGTAGAAATAATTAAGATATCCTTAATACCTGCTAGCATTAGCACCGATAATGGATAAAAAATCATTGGTTTGTCATAAATGGGCAATAATTGTTTTGATACCCCTTTAGTTATTGGGTAAAGGCGTGTGCCAGAGCCACCCGCTAAAACTATTCCTTTCATTCTTATACTCCTAACCGCTCACGTTGATATGAACCATCTTGTACACGTTTACACCATTTACTATTTTGTAAATACCATTGTACTGTTTTCCTCAATCCACTTTCAAAAGTTTCAGACGGAGCCCACCCTAGTTCTCGCTCTGTTTTCTCTGCATCTATCGCATAACGCATATCGTGACCAGGACGATCTTTAACAAAAGTAATTTGCTTTTTATAATCTTCCGATTGTGGTACTAATTCATTCAGTAAGTTACAAATAGCCTCGACCAC
>Ga0256845_1002536_pt1 | contig 13117 bp, 10 predicted proteins | sample RiftiametaG_FD_189101 | JGI IMG/M metagenome (GOLD analysis project Ga0256845, IMG submission 189101) | Tube worm associated microbial communities from hydrothermal vent at the East Pacific Rise, Pacific Ocean - Riftia | ecosystem: Host-associated > Annelida > Integument > Unclassified ... | reverse complement strand
GTGGATGCGAAGGCAATTTTAACGATGTCATTTTCAGGATATACAGCCTACAAAATTGCTTCTCAACGTCCTAATTCATTGATTTATGTTTTTACAAGTAATAAAAAAATCCTTTCTCAATTGAGTTTGATCTGGGGAGTTCAAGGTTTTTATTACAATAAAAGAGTCAGTACAGATGATACGATTGCAGACATTAAACGAATTTTGAAAGCGAAAAAATTAGTACAAAAAGATGACATGGTCATCAACATTGCATCTATGCCAATAGAAGCTCTTGGAAACTCGAATATGTTAAAATTAAGTAAGGTAGAATAGAATTCTCTAAAAAAATGTAAATTTGTATTCATTAACACAATAAACCCATTCAGTGAAATTCTTATTTTTATTCTTATTAATTGCCTTTTCATCCCAAGCACAAATTCAATGCACCATTGATATTACAATTAATGAAGGTGCTTCAATTACGCTTTGTGAAAACAACGGTGGAACAATTTCCGGTGCAGCTGGTTTTAATTCATACGATTGGACAGGTCCGGAAGTGATCAGTGGACAAATTATTTCCCCCCAGTTTTCGGGACAATATATTCTTGCTGCGACTGATGCTACAAATTGTGTTTCACTTGATACGATTCAAGTTACCTTAACACCTTCTCCAGTGCCAGTATTGGCTTCTTCTGAAGGGAGTGTGATTTGTCCTGCTACAGGAACTACGCTCAGCACTTCTATCCCATTTGCTGCTTATGATTGGGGGAATGGAAATACAGGAGCTACATTTTTTGTTGATCAAACGGGGCTATACCCAGTTACTGTTACAGATGCTAACGGTTGTATGGGAACGGAATCGATTATGGTGAACACCTTTAACTTTAGTGTTAGTTCATCTGCTGTTTCAGGTTGCTCTGGAACTGATATCGCAATCACAGCAGTTGGCGGAACAAGTTATTCTTGGTCAACTGGAGAGTTTGGATCGACGATCGTGGTTAATCCATCTTCGACAACAAATTACAGTGTTCAAATCACTGCAGGAACATGCACAGATAATCTTACAATTGCTGTTAGTCCAATTGAAATTGAAACTTTTTCAATGCCTGATGTGATTTATGTTGGTGTTCAAGAACCTCATTTTATTGCAGGACCAATTGGCTTCAGTTCGTATTTATGGTCTCCTTCAGATCAATTGGATGAAGCAACTAACTCAGGGGTGAATTTTAACGGTAACTATACGCAAATGATTACTGTTGAAGCAATACATCCTTCAGGGTGTACATTGACCGATAGTGTTTTGGTAGTTGTTGTTGATTTATCAATTCCTTCTGGTTTTTCGCCAAACAGTGATAATGTAAATGATTTGTTTGTTATTCCAGAATTGGTGACAGAGAATTACACCGCAAAATTACTTGTTTGGAATCGTTGGGGAGAAATTGTCTTAGAAGAAGAAGATTACCAAAATGATTGGAACGGAGAATGTAGAGCAAAAACATGCTTGGGAGATGGACAATTACCAGAAGGAACCTATTTTTACCATGTCGATGTTTACGGAGTAACAGTTAAAGGGTACACAACAATAAAACGTTAAGGATGAAGTTTATATTTTTAGTAATTCTCAGTTGTGTTGCATACTCTTCATTTGCACAGAATACAACACGATTTTCTCAATTCAATTTTGCCCAAGGGGTAAATAATCCGTCTGCGTTAGCTTTGGACGGTGATTTTATGGTGGATTTAATCATGAGACATCAGTGGCTAGGTGTAGATGGTGCTCCAGCTACTATTGCTTTGAACGGTCAATATGCTTTGGACAATGACAATGCGGTTGGTTTTAACTATTTCTACGATAAAATTGGCGCACAAGAATTCCATTCATTCAACGGACAATACGCTTACCGTATTCGTTTTTCTGCGGATAGATATTTAGCATTAGGTGCATCCATTGGAATCGATAATCGCGTGATTATTTTTACTGGAAATGAACTTGGCGATCCAAATGATCCTGCATTCTCAACAGCTGGAGCATATTCGCGTGTATTTTTCAATGCTGGTGTTGGACTTTTCTACAATTCTCCAAACTTTTACATTGGCGCAAGTATTCCTAAATTATTCCAGAACACAAGAATTGGAGATGAATCAGGTTTTCAGCCCCCAAGATGGCATTATTATGGAACGCTAGGAGGGTACATTCCTGTAGGAAGTAAATTTACGTTCAATCCTCATTTACAACTTAAATTAACGGCGAATGCACCCATTTCAGCAGATTTAATTCTTCGAAATACTTTTGTCAATAGATTCAGTATTGTTGTTGGGTACAGAACAGAACAGTCGTTAATTGCAGGAGTTGACTTTCTAGTTTCTCAAAACTTCCGTTTAGGATATTCTTTCAATTACGACATCGGACCGCTTTCTAAAGTGAAAGGAATGTCGAATGAATTGTACCTTGGATTTGCTTTTCCGTATAACTCTGATCGCTATAATTTTGGAAAAAGAAGATACATCAGTAGAAAAGGCGGGTACAAAAAAGACTACAACAAAACGTATCACCGTAAACGCTCGAGAAGAGGTCGTAAATATGGAAGAGATACGCGTTACAGAGGTGGAAAGTACCGATAGAACAAATCTTTTTCAATAAAGAAAAATCAGGTTGATATTTTGTATATTTGCATTCTAAAATTTTTGCAAATGAATATATTCTCAAACAGACACATTGGACCGAATGCATCCGAAAAAAAGGAGATGCTCAATAAAATTGGCGTTAATTCAGTAGATGAATTAATAGACAAAACAATTCCGGCACATATTCGATTGAATAGAAACTTGGATGTTAACCCTGGACTTTCTGAACAAGAATACCTTGAACACATCAATGAATTAGCACAAAAGAACAGCGTTTTTCATTCTTTTATTGGATTGGGTTACAATGAAACAATTGTGCCTTCAGTAATTTTGAGGAATGTATTAGAGAATCCAGGATGGTATACGGCTTATACGCCATATCAAGCGGAAATCTCGCAAGGTCGTTTGGAAGCATTGTTGAATTTTCAAACAATGATTTTAGATTTAACAGGAATGGAATTGGCCAATGCTTCTTTATTGGATGAAGGAACTGCTGCTGCTGAAGCAATGATCATGTTCTACAATTCTCGTTCTAGAAAAGAAGTGAAAGCTGGAAAAAATAAATTCTTCATTGCAGAAGATTGTTTCATTCAAACAATTGACATCGTTGAAGGAAAAGCAAATAATCTAGGAATAGATTTAATCATAGGTGACCCGAAAACATTCGAACCTACCGATGAATTTTTTGGTACGATTGTACAATACCCTAACCGTTTTGGTTCTTCTGACGGAGTAGAGGCGTTTGTTGCAAAAATGAACCAAGCAGAATTGAAAGTAGCGGTTGCTGCGGATATTCTTTCTTTGGTAATTTTAAAATCTCCAGGTTCTTTTGGAGCAGATGTAGTTTTTGGTACATCGCAGCGTTTTGGAGTTCCAATGGGGAACGGTGGACCTCATGCAGCATTTTTTGCTTCAAAAGACGCTTTCAAACGTCACATGCCGGGTAGAATTATAGGAGTCTCCAAAGATGTTGATGGAAATCAAGCTTTGAGAATGGCATTGCAAACACGTGAACAACACATTAAACGAGCAAAAGCAACGTCAAATATTTGTACAGCTCAAGCATTACTAGCTGTTATGGCAAGTATGTATGTGGTGTATCACGGACCTGATGGAATGAAAGATATCGCCAATTCAATTCATTCTTTGGCAACGAAAACAGCCAATGGATTGAGAGAATTAGGAATTTCTGTTGCAGAGAATCAATTCTTCGATACCATTTATGTTACCGGAGTTGATGCAAATAAAGTGAAAGAATTAGCATTGAAAAATGAATTTAATTTTAATTACATCAATGATAATGAGTTGACAATTAGTTTTGGAGAACCGCATACATTGAAAAGTGTAAATACGATTCTTGAAATTTTCTCCAATGTAACTGGCAATTCAATTCTTGCAGCAAATGAAGAAATTGAAACTAGTTTGAATGAAAATTCGTTGCGAACAGATGCAATTTTTACGCACCCAACTTTCAACTCTTTTCACACAGAAACAAAAATGATGCGTTATTTAAAACGCCTCGAAAATAAAGATTTCTCTTTGGTTCATGGAATGATTCCTTTAGGGTCTTGTACCATGAAATTGAATGCAGCCAGTGAGTTGTTACCGATAACAAATCCTCAATTCTCAAACATTCACCCATTTGCTCCTTTGGATCAAATGCAAGGATACATGGAGATGTTGAAAGAGTTAGAAGCTGATTTATGTGCTTGTACTGGTTTTGATGCAATGTCATTGCAACCAAATTCTGGTGCGCAAGGTGAATACGCTGGATTGATGGTAATCAAAGCGTACCACGAAGCAAACGGTGATTTTAACAGAAAAGTAATCATCATACCTTCTTCTGCGCATGGAACTAATCCTGCTTCAGCGGTTATGGCTGGATTTGATATTATCGTCACAGGTTGTGATGAAAAAGGAAATATCAATGTCGCTGAATTGAAAGAGAAAGCGACTGAATTAAAAGATACGCTTGCTGGTTTAATGGTGACTTACCCTTCTACGCATGGAGTTTACGAAGAAAGCATCGTTGAAATCACGGACATTATTCACCAAAACGGTGGACAAGTTTACATGGATGGAGCGAACATGAATGCTCAAGTTGGATTAACTAATCCAGGGAACATTGGTGCAGACGTTTGTCATTTAAACTTACACAAAACATTTGCAATTCCTCATGGTGGTGGTGGACCAGGTGTTGGACCAATTGGAGTAGCGAAGCATTTAACGCCTTTTTTACCCGGATCTAAATTGGTAGAAGCAGCGGGTGGAGAAAAAGCAATCAACGCGGTTTCTTCAGCACCTTATGGTTCAGCATTGATTTTATTAATCTCGTACGGATACATCAAAATGCTAGGAGCGGAAGGGTTAAGAGCTTCAACGGAAGCGGCGATCTTGAATGCAAATTATATTGCAGCAGCATTGAAAGATGATTTTGATATCTTATACACTGGAGTGAATGGTACTGTTGCCCACGAAATGATCTTAGATTGTCGTGATTTCAAAAGAACGGCACACGTTGAAGTTGGAGACATTGCAAAACGTTTGATTGATTATGGTTTCCATGCACCGACAGTTTCTTTCCCGGTAGCTGGAACGTTAATGGTTGAGCCAACAGAAAGTGAAGACAAAGAAGAAATGGATCGTTTCATTACTGCAATGAAATCCATTCGAAATGAAATTCGCGCAGTTGAAAATGGAGATTTAGATGCAGAGAATAATGTGTTAAAAAATGCACCTCATACAGCAGAATGTTTGATCAGTGGAGATTGGGATTTCCCTTATTCCCGTGAAGAAGCAGTTTATCCTGTGGAATCATTGAAAGAAAATAAATATTGGGTACCCGTTCGTCGAATTGATGATGCATTTGGAGATCGTAACTTAATTTGTACGTGTCCAAGCGTTGAAAGCTACGTGGAGGCCTAAAAAAATAGAGAAATACATGAGAAAGCATCCTTCGAAAGAGGGATGCTTTTTTTGTGTAAAATAAAAGTTGCGAAGAATTAGTATATTTGAATGAAAATAAAAAACACAAGGCGGATAATGCACACTAGTGTGCATTATCGAATTGTTAGCAAACATAAAAAAAGACAATGGAAATCATAGGGAATAGATTAATGGCTAGTTCAATTGAAGAAGTTATAGAGAATCCTAGATTACAATCTTTGAAAATAAAAATAATGTTTCCTGTAGATTTTGCAAATAATATTTATGAAGAACGATTTCTAATATTTAAAAAAGTAATCTATTATTCAGTGGATGAAATAATAATACCACTTGGTAGAATCCCTATGATTCACTGCATAAATCATTTAGGAAAAACAAAAAAATATAAGTCAGATGGTCCAAAAGGTGAAAAAATGGAAATAATTCGAAATAAAATAGAGATACAAACAAATATTGGAAAACGTATTATAGAATGTGAAAGTTATATATTTTCAGTTAAATAGTAAATTATGACAAAGACAAATGTGCATATTTTTATAGGAAAATTTGATAACAGAAAAGATGCCACCTTATACACACAAGAACAATGGGAAGATGAACCTGAATCTAAAGCAACTGATGAAGAATATGAAAAATGGGAGGAACGAAATCCTATTTGGTTAATGAGAGATGACCTAAAAATAGAACTAGAATCTGACTTTATTGAAACAATAACAGACGAAATAAAATTTAAATATTTTGAAGGGCTCGTTAAAGATGAAACATTGACAAATAAGTATTCTACGTTGTTAAAGTCTGAAAGAACAGCATTAATATTAATCTTTGATTTAGCCTTTTCTGAAAATGGTGAAACTATTGAAATGAAATCTACCCAGAAAATGAATTATATAGGCGTATTTCCAACAGAAATATAAAACGATTTGCTAACAATATGTATATTTAATGCGGGGTAAAGTAGTAACCCGAAAGTGATGAGCGTTTAATCAAGTCCGCCAAATATAAAATTTGGCGTTAAATAGAGAAAATTAAACACAAAATGTTTATATTTGGCTCAGCGATAGACCGAAAGTTCACTTCTTTGAAGTCCCGCACTAAAACATACACGCAACGTTATGCCTAATCACTAAACTTACTTTGAAAAATAATCAAATAGTGAATTTAAAAATAAGAATCGGTACTAAAAAACAAACTTAATTAACAATGAAGATTATTTTTTTTATTATATGTATAATAACGATAGGAATTAATGCCTACTCTCAAGATGGAACTATTATAAAAAAAGAACACTATGATTTAACTGATTCTATGATTAATTCTAAGTTAAAATACTATCCTAATCTGAGAGAGAATTGCAAAAAGGTAATTTGTAGTAGAATTACTTATCAAAGTGATTCTATTCCTATTAAAGGTTATTTAATTCAACCCAAAAAAAAAGGTACATATCCATGTATAATCTTCAATAGAGGTGGACATGGAGAAATTGGAGAAATAACTGACTCCTATTCTGCAAGATTTATTGAATATTCAGCTATGGGTTTTGTTGTAATAGCCACTCAGTATAGAGGCGGTTGTATTGATTGTGAAGGAAATGATGAAGTAGGAGGAAAAGATATTAATGATGTAATGAATCTTTTTACTATTATTGATAATATGAAGAACGTTGATACCTCAAGAATTGTAATGATTGGTTCCAGTAGAGGAGGAATAAATACTTGTCAAGCATTAACAAAAACGAACAGAATAAAATTAGCATTACTAATGTATAGTCCTGCAAATCTTTACACGAATGTTAAAAAAAGACCTGAGATGGAAAATATTGTTTTACCCCATTTTCTACCTAATTATTGGCAAAATAGAGACTCTATTCTCATTAATCGCTCCCCTGTTTTTTGGGTAGATAAATTTTCAAAAAATACAAGTGTGGTTATTATTCATGGAACAGCTGATAAAAAAGCTTTTTATGAAGAAGCTGTAGAACTTTATACTAAACTAAAAAATGAAAATGTAAATACAATATTAGAAACCTTTCCAAATGGTAAACATGGTCTGAAAAATGATTGGGATGAATATTGGAAAGTTTCTAAATATTACTTAAATCTTATAATAAGTAGAAAAAAGATAATACCAAATAAATCATAAGATAAAAAAAGGCATAACAAAACCTAAACTTAATAAGGGTTTCAGAGGTGATATAATAGTTCTGAGCATTTAACCGAGTCCGCCAAATATAAAATTTGGCGTTAAATAGTAGAAATTAAACACAAAATGTTTAAATTTGGCTTGAGGACAGATTGAGAGTTCATCTCTTTGAAGCCCCTTACTAAGCTTAGCTAAACGTTGTGCCCAATGCAAAAAGAGGTAACTGCTAACATTTAAATGTTGAGAAATTTATAAATATAAAATTGACTATTTTGAAAACTTAAAGTATATTTGTAGATATTTACCAAGTTATTTAAAACAAGGAAATAAATGAAAAGTTTTGGCGAATACATTAGGGGTTTAAGGAAAGAGAAAGGGTTAAATCAAACTCAACTTGCTGCAAAGTTAGGTTTGGATATGTCTGCTATTAGTAAAATTGAAAACGATAAAGTTAAATTCAAAGAAAGTTTGCTTACAACATTATCTGAAATATTTGAATTGGACTATAATGTAGTAAAAGAAAAGTTCTACAGTGATAAATTTGCCACAGAGGTTTATCAAAACAAAGTGCCAGAAACGGTTTTTAAAGTTGCAGAAGAGAAATTTCAATATTTCAAAGCAACCAATGTAAAACAAATTGATTTAAAATTTTAAAGGCAATTACTATGAGCGAAGAATTATTACAAAGAGACTATAAAAACCCTGACAAAATAGGCAATTGGGATTTTTACAATATTGGAGCAACATCAGTAAAAGCTTTAAAAGAATATGGGATAATTCGTAATGTTAATTACGGAAAAGAAGAGAAGAAAAAAGTAGATGCTTTAATTGTTCAAAAGAAAAATGTAATAGCTGTAATCGAGTATAAAAAACCATCAGAATTTAAAACTAAAGCACAAAAAAACAAAGCAATAAAACAAGAAATTGAAGTTGCGAAAAAAATAGGTGCACCTATAATTATTGCCACTGACACAAAGGAAACTATTTGGGTAAATGTTCTAACGGGAAAAAGAATAAAAGATGAACAAAATAAAGAATTAATAATAAATTTTGATCCGAAAGATGAAAAAATACCAGTTTTAATTGAGAAAATTAAATCTTCAATTAACGAATTAAACGACCAAATTAAACCAAAAGAATTAGTAAACCCAACTGATTTGGCAAAACAAATTTGGCAAGACATCTGGTCAGTAAGTGGAGCAACACCAGAGAATTGTCTTTATACCTTTGTTGAATTATTTATCTTTAAATATCTTAGTGATTTAGGTGTTTTGCAAGGAATGTATAACTTCAATACTCTATATGATAGTTTTAAATCAAATACAGAAGATGAAGTATTAGAAAATTACGCAAGTATTATTCGTCCAAAAATTAAAAAACTTTTTCCTGAAAATACAATTGATAAAACAACAATTATTAACGGAACTATATTTGTCAGTAAAGACCAAAAAGCAGTTAAGGGGTATAGTGCAGTATTTAAAAAAATACTTGGAAAATTTAAAGATTATGGAAAACTTGAAAATATTGATTATGATTTTAAAAGCCAATTATTTGAAAGTTTTCTAAAAGAAAGTATAAGTAAGAAAAATTGGGGGCAATTTTTCACACCGTTAAAGGTTGTTCGTGCCATATCCGAAATGGCAAAAGATGATATTACAGTTGGTTCTAAAATATGCGACCCTGCGTGTGGAGTTGGAAAATTCTTATTAGAACCAATTATTACAAAGCTTGACCAATTTTATGAAGTGAAAAAAGGAAAGTTAATTCCTAAAATTACAATTCACGGTTTTGACAAAGGTTTCGATAAAGATGAACAGAAAACAATAATTTTAGCTAAGGCAAATATGCTAATCTACTTTTCTGATTTGATAAAAGACAATCCCAATATTACACAAGAATTTTCTAATTTATTCAATGAAAGTTTTGAATTAAAAACAAATTCAATTTTAGGAACATTGTCTGATGGCGTTGAAAATGAATATGATTTAATTATGACAAATCCACCATATGTGACGAGTGGTAGTAGTAACCTTAAAGAAGAAGTTAAAAAAGATGGCGATTTAGTTAACTATTACAAAGTTAATGCAATGGGTGTTGAAGGCTTATTTATGGAATGGATAGTAAAAGCTTTGAAACCAAATGGAAAAGCATTTATCGTTGTTCCTGATGGAATATTTAACCGCCAAAATGATAAAAATTTAAGACAGTTTTTTGTTGATGAATGCTTTATTGATGGCATAATATCACTTCCCTTAAATACATTTTTTACAACAAATAAAAAAACTTATATATTAGCAATTACAAAGAAAGCTGATAAGAAAGAAACGCAAAAGACGCCTGTTTTTTCTTATTTAGTCAGTGAAATTGGGGAAAGTCGAGATGTTTATCGCTTTGATATTGACAAAAATGATTTATCCGAAGCTGTAACGCTTTACTCATTTTTCAAAGGAAACAAAAAAGATTTTTCAAAAATTAATTCCGATAAAAGATGTAAGATTTTCCCATTTAAAGATTTTGAAGATAATATTGATAAAAGTTGGATTATTGATAAATGGTGGAGTGAAGAAGAAAAAATTGAAATTGGAATAAGTGAGAAAAAAGATAAAGTTGGACTTTTAGAATTTTCATCTTTGGTTGAGGATATTGCTGTTTCAATTAGCGGATTTCAAGAGGAAATAAAAGAATTAGCTGAAAAAAAAAAGACTAAACTAACCTACTCAAACTTTAAATTAAAAGACCTTTTTGAGATAGAACGAGGAAAATCTAAATACACTAAAAAATTTGGCAATCAAAATAGTGGAGAATACCCAGTGTATTCAGCCTCAAATAATGCCCCTCTTACATTCATAAATACATTCGATTTTGATGGAAATTATATGACTTGGGCAACTAATGGATTTGCGGGTTATATAAAATTATTAAGTGGGAAATTCTCTATAAATGCAGATAGAGGTCTTCTAAAACCAAAGAAAAAAAATCTTAACATTACCTATATTAAGGATTTTTTAGAACCAATATTAAGAGGTTTAGCGAAAGGAAGAAAAGGAGATAAGGGTAAAGATGAATTTACAAAAGTTTATCCTTCAATGATTGAAGATATTGAAATTAAAATGCCAATAAATGAAAATAACAAATTTGATATTGAAGCTCAAAATGAACTTGTAAATAAGATTAAGTTTATTGAAGAATTAAAGGAAAGAATAAGTGAATATAAAAGACAATTAAAGCAACTTGTTATTGAAATACAGAGTGATTTTAATTGTTTCCAAATAAAAATTAGTGAATTATTTGAGATTATTGGCGAAGAAAACCTAACTAAAAAGCATATTAATGCAAACAAAGGGAAATACCCAGTTTATTCAGGGCAAATTGAGAATGGTGGTATTTTCGGTTATTTAAATACCTATAAATATGATGAGACGTTATTAACTTGGGTAACTTATGGGAATTCTGGTCATATCTTAAAAAGAACTGGTAAATTCAATATCGGTCGTAATAATTGCGGTCTAAGAGCAAAAAGCAAATTGATTAATCTTGACTATATTAGATTTATTGCTCAACCGATATTCATAGAAAATGTAAAGGGAGAAAAACAAAAAAGTTTACCTCAAACAATTGTAAAAGACATTGAAGTTCCAATACCAATAACAGTAAAAGGTAAATATGATTTAGAAAGTCAAAAAATAATTGCTGAAAAATATCAAATAATTAACGATGTGAAAAACAAAATATCAGAGGAACTTGATAAACTTTTAGATATAAATATTGAATATGAATAACAAGCACAGGGCACAACAATAAATATACGTAATGCGGGCAAAGTGCTAATTTTTAAGATTATAGCATTAAACAAAATTAGTGGACAATTGAAAAATAATCGTTTCAAAACCCCGCACTACGCATATTCAAACCGTTGTAGGGCATATAAAGAAAGACGAAACTAATGGCAATATTTGAAATAAAAGATAAGAAAGTAAACAGAGTAAAACCAACAGAATTTAAGTTGGAAAAAGACTTACAGAATTTAGTTGAACAAAATTTGGAAACTTTTTTTAATTGCAGATTTGTAGCAACAGAATTTTCAACTGGAAGTGTACACTCTGGAAGAATAGACACATTAGCAATTTCAGAAGATAACAATCCTGTAATAATTGAATATAAAAAAGTTGCTTCATCTGATTTAATTAATCAAAGTCTTTTCTATCTTCACTGGATTACTGACCACAAAGGAGACTTCCAAGTTGCTGTAAATAACTCAATAAATGAAAAAATTGAAGTTGATTGGTCTGATATTAGAGTAATTTGTATTGCACCTGAGTTTAAGAAATATGATTTACATGCAGTTCAAGTCATGGGGGCAAATATAGAACTTTGGCAGTACAAAATTTATGAAAACGGAATTATAAGTATTGAAGAAGTTTATAGAAGAACAGAAACAAGAATTCATACTTCAACGGATAATAATGGAAAAAATCCTATAATGGTTGCCGCAGGAAAAAAAGCAGCAGAAACGAGAAAAAATGCTACTTATACCATTGACGAACATATCAATAAAATAAATCCTGATTTGACAGAATTATTAAATGAAATTCGAGAATATATTGTAAGTCTTGACAGTTCAATAGAAGAAACACCAAAGAAATATTACATCGCATACAAGACAACACAAAACTTTGTTTGCATTGAAACGCAGAAAAAGAAATTAGTACTTTTCTTAAAATTAAATCCTGATGAAATAGAAAAACTGCCAAAACAAGCAAGAGATGTCAGGACAATCGGACATTTTGGAACTGGTGATTTAGAATTGACAATCAAGAATATAACGGACTTTGAAGACACAAAAAAATTGATAAATCTTTCATTGAAAAATATCGGAGGGTAATAATTATGGGACTTCGAGAGGTAAAATCGGAATTAAATAAACTTGAAAAAGAGACTTTGATAAAACATATTTCAGAACTCTACAAAAAATTCAAACCGGTTAAAGAATATTTTGACTTTTATGTTAATCCTGATGAACGCAAAATACTTGAACAATATAAGGAAAAAGTTAGAGAAGGGTTTTATCCAAAACGTGGAGATAGATTGAGATTGTCAATTTCAAGAAAAGCAATAAATGATTTTAAAAAACTGGGGACTTCAAAAGAAAGTATCGCTGATTTATTATTGTATTATGTTGAGTGTGGAGTAGAATTAACCAATGAATTCGGAGATATTGATGAAAATTTCTATACGAGTATTGAAAATGCCTATGGAACATCACTTGAATTAATGAATAAGGAAGGTATTTTAAGTAAATTTAAAGATAGAGCATACGAAATAGTTGAAGAAACAAAACATATTGGTTGGGGCTTTCACGATTATTTGGGAGATGTTTATTATGAACATTATGAATAAATACGCCCTACAATAAATAGCCTTCATT
>Ga0256845_1002535_pt1 | contig 13125 bp, 12 predicted proteins | sample RiftiametaG_FD_189101 | JGI IMG/M metagenome (GOLD analysis project Ga0256845, IMG submission 189101) | Tube worm associated microbial communities from hydrothermal vent at the East Pacific Rise, Pacific Ocean - Riftia | ecosystem: Host-associated > Annelida > Integument > Unclassified ... | reverse complement strand
CCAAAAGGGATGGCGCATGGTTTTCTAGCATTGGCAGAGAACGTTGTTTTTGTTTATAAGTGTGGTGCACTGTACAATAAAGAATCAGAGGGAGGCGTGTTATACAAAGATTCAGATTTAAACATTGATTGGGGAATGTCCGAATGTAATTTGATACTTTCCCCAAAAGATGTACAGTTGCCCTTATTAAAGGAATTGGTGTTATGAAATGGATTTTGGTCACTGGGGCATTTGGACAATTGGGGCTGAGCATCCAAGATATTCATAAGAATTATACGGATTTTACATTTGTGTTCAAGGACAGCAAAGAACTAGATATAACCAATTTTGAAAGTATAGAAGAAACCATTGGTTCTGGCAACTATGATTTTGTAATAAACTGTGCTGCATACACCAATGTGGAGCAAGCAGAAAAAACCCCGGAAATAGCATTTAAAGTCAATGCCGAGGGAGTAAAAAATATGGCTTTGGCATGTAAAAAACACGGTGTTGCCTTGATTCATATTTCAACCGATTATGTTTTTGATGGAGAAAAAGAAGGGCCTTATACTGTTCACGATATTCCTAACCCTATAAATGAATATGGGAAATCTAAATGGGAAGGGGAAAAGTATGTTCAAGATATTTTAACTGATTATTTTATAGTTCGTACATCTTGGCTATATTCAAAAAAACATAAAAAAAATTTTTATAGGACTATTTTGGAAAAGGCAAAACATGGAGAAGTGTTAAGTGTGACCGATGCTCAGATTGGTTGCCCAACTGATGCTATAAACTTGGCAACGTTTACAATTGAATTAATAAAAAAAGATATTAGAACATATGGTTTGCTCCATTTTACTGATGGAGAGGCTATGAGTTGGTATAATTTTGCTCAGAAAATTCTTAAAAAGAACTTTCTGAGCAAAAGAGTTACTTTAGTTAAGGATAAGAATTATCATACATTTGCATTAAGACCAAAGAATTCTATTTTAAAGAATACAGAACAAATAAATTTAAGTAAGGAGAAATAGAAATTGAATTAACAGATAATGAAAAAAGCATTGATTACAGGGGTTACAGGACAAGATGGAGCTTATTTAAGCGAATTTTTACTTAAAAAAGGTTATGAAGTACACGGAATAAAACGTAGAGCATCCCTTTTTAATACAGATAGAATAGACCACATTTATCAAGATCCACATGTAGAAAACCAAAAATATTTTTTGCATTATGGCGATATGACAGATAGTTCGAATATAATTAGATTAATTAAGGAAATTAACCCGGACGAAATTTATAATTTGGCAGCCATGAGTCATGTTCAGGTATCGTTTGAAATACCTGAATATACTGCAAATACTGATGGAATAGGGACGTTAAGAATTTTAGATGCGGTTAGGCTTTTAGGACTTGAAAAAAAGACAAGAATTTATCAAGCATCGACTTCTGAATTATACGGAAAAGTACAAGAAGTGCCGCAAACAGAAACAACACCATTTTACCCTAGAAGCCCTTATGCAGTAGCTAAAATGTATGCCTATTGGATTACAGTTAACTATAGGGAAGCATATGACATGTATGCATGTAATGGAATATTATTTAATCATGAGTCTCCGATAAGAGGGGAAACTTTTGTTACTAGAAAAATTACTAGAGCTGCTGCAAGAATTGCTCTAGGATTACAGGATAAGTTTTATTTGGGAAATTTGGACGCCCAACGTGATTGGGGTCATGCTAAAGATTATGTGCGTATGATGTGGATGATTCTACAAGCAGATACAGCAGAAGATTGGGTTATTGCAACAGGAAAGACAACACCAGTAAGGGAATTTGTACGCATGAGTTTTTCTGAATTAGGAATAGAACTTGAATTTAAGGGGGAAGGAATAAAAGAAAGGGCTATTGTTAAAACATGTCATAAAAAAGAATATCAATTACCTATTGGAAAAGAGGTGTTGAGTGTAGATCCAAAATATTTTAGGCCAACAGAAGTAGAGTTGTTAATAGGAGATGCATCAAAAGCAAAGAATAAACTTGGATGGATTCCAGAATATGATTTGCCAGCGCTTATTAAGGATATGATGAAAGGAGATATTAAGCTTATGAAAAAAGAGCAATTTCTTAAAGACGGAGGTCACAAAACTCTTAATTATTTTGAATAGCAAATGAAAATTCTTTTAACAGGATCAAATGGAATGGTCGGAAAAAATATTATAGAACATCCTAGTAGTGCTAATCATGAATTTTTAACCCCATCTAGTACAGAATTAAATCTATTGGATTATCCAACTGTTTATAAATATGTAAAAATCAACAAACCTGATTTTATTATTCATGCTGCGGGTGTTGTAGGGGGGATACAGGCTAATATTTCGAGCCCAGTAAAATTTCTTGTTGATAATGTTGACATGGGTAGAAATATAATTTTAGCGGCAAAGAACAATGATGTTAAAAACCTAATAAATTTGGCAAGTTCATGTATGTATCCTAGAAATGCAAACAATCCATTATCTGAAGATTTAATTTTAAAAGGAGAGCTTGAACCAACAAATGAAGGATATGCACTAGCTAAAATTTTAGCAACTAAATTGTGCGAATATATAGGACGGGAGAATAATGAATTTTCATATAAAACAGTTATCCCATGTAATTTATATGGGAGACATGATAAGTTTGACCCTCAACATTCTCACATGGTCCCTGCAGTAATAAGAAAAATAGATATAGCCAAAAATCAAAAAGAAGAAGTAATTGAGATTTGGGGGGACGGGGAAGCACGAAGAGAATTTATGTATGCTGCGGATTTAGCAGATTTTCTTTTTTATGCAATTTTAAATTTTGACAGAATGCCTCAAAATATTAATGTTGGTCTTGGTTCAGATTTCACAATTAATGAATATTATAAACTTATTGCTGGTGTTGTAGGTTATGTGGGTTCATTTAAACATGATTTATCTAAACCTGTAGGGATGAAACAAAAGTTGATAGATAACAAAAAGCTAATAGAATTTGGTTGGAGGCACAAAACAAGTTTATTAGAAGGAATTACAAGAACCTATAATTTTTATAAATATAATAAAATACAATAATGAAATACCCTTTAGCATCATCTACCTGGGATGAGAAAGAAATAAAAGCTATTAGATCCGTAATAGACAAAGATATGTTTTCAATGGGAGAGAGTGTAAAGAAGTTTGAGAATGATTTTGCTTCATTTTTAAGTCAAAAGTACTGTGTTATGACAAGTTCTGGATCCACTGCAAATTTAATTGCCACAGCAGCTCTTTTTTATACTAAAAAGGATAAATTACAAAAAGGAGATGAAGTTATTGTTCCTGCTGTTTCATGGTCTACAACCTACTTTCCCTTGCAACAATATGGTCTTAAGTTAAAATTTGTTGATATAGATTTGGCAACCCTAAATTATGATTTGGAAGCTTTGTCCTCTGCAGTGTCTAGCAGTACAAAAATGATTGTAGCGGTTAACTTATTAGGCAATCCTAATGACTTTGATGCAATACACGCTATAATTGGCGATAGAAAAATTATCCTTTTTGAAGATAATTGTGAATCAATGGGAGCTATTTATAAGGGAAAACAAGCAGGCACATTTGGAGTTATGGGCACCTTTTCAACCTTTTTCTCTCATCATATGGCCACTATGGAAGGAGGGTTTGTAACAACTAATGATGAAGAATTATATCATATTTTATTGTCTTTGAGAGCACATGGTTGGACAAGAAATTTACCTAAAAAAAATCATGTTTCAAATAAAAACAATGATTGGTTTGAGGAGTCATTTAGATTTGTATTACCTGGTTATAATGTACGACCTGTTGAAATGAGTGGCGCTATAGGAATAGAGCAACTTAAGAAACTTCCTAATTTTATTGAAACAAGGAGGAAAAATGCGGCAAAATTTACTAAACTGTTTGAGAATCATCCAAGCTTTTTTATACAAAAAGATGTAGATTGTAGTTCATGGTTTGGGTTTTCGTTAATTATTAAGCCAAAATCAAAATTAAAGCGGAAAGATATTGTGTGCAAATTAAAGGAAAATGGTATTGAATGTAGGCCAATAGTAACTGGAGATTTTACCCAAAATGAGGTGATGAAATATTTTGATTATGAGATACATAATAATTTAAAAAACGCAAGATATTTACACAAACATGGTTTTTTTGTAGGAAATAGCCACGTTAATTTGGAAAGAGAAATTGAACTATTGTGTAAAGTATTTGAGACGCTTTAAATGATAATCTTGTCAGGTGTGAAATTGTTATAAAATATATTGTTTAACAATTTGAACTAGAATTTTTGGCAAATAAAGAAGCTCTTTTTATCAAACCAAACATAAGTTCTAAGGAAATTAAACTTTTATAAGAAATGAATCGCGGTGGTGTCCAAAGCTCAAATATTATATTGGGTATTTTTTTTAAAGGTTTAGGAATTTGTATTAATTTATTATTAATTCCATTGCTAATTGTTTTTCTTGGAAAAACAGAATATGGTGTTTGGGTGACAATATTTTCAATTGTGAATTGGATATTTACCTTTGACTTGGGTATTGGTACTGGACTAAGAAATAAACTAACAGAATCATTATCTGAAAATAATTACGAATTGGCTAGCGAAATAACAAGTACCTCTTATGTGATTATCGCCTTTTTTTCTTTGTTTTTATTAGTTGTCGCATCGATTTCGATTTACTTTTTCGATTTTCAAAATATTTTAAATTTTTACGGTAAGCCCGAATCTTTTTTAAAGTTTTTTGTTCAAATTTCTGTTTGTTTTACCATAATTAACTTCACTTTAAACTTATATAAAAAACTCTATCTTTCCATACATAAATCCTTTCTTGTTGAGTTTTCCAATAGTCTCTTCCTCCTTCTCTATTTGACCGGTGTTTATTTTTGGATTCAATTTGAATTCAAAAAAGATTTAGTTGTTTTAACTTTTATTTTCGGAATCACAAGTATTCTTATTGCAATTGTTTTTACCATCTTATTTTTTAAGATGAATAATAAGATAGGGATTTCTATTTATAATTTTCGTAGGAAACATGTTTCAGGCTTGTTCAAAATAGGAGGTAATTTTTTTATAATCAATGTTTGTCTATTAATTATTTTATTCACAGACAACATAATAATATCAAATATGTTGGGGCCTTCGTATGTATCAGATTATGCAATTATTCAAAAATTATTTCAATTGTTCGTTGTCTTTTTTAATGTTGTTCTTGCTTCATCTTGGGGGCTTTATTCTCAAGCAATTATCAAAGAAGATTACGATTGGATAAAAAGTAATTTTAAAAAAATGCAAAAATATCTTTTATTGTTATTTGTTGCTGCGTTTGTGCTAGTTATTTTTATAGAGGATGTCCTTACAATATGGATAGGACCAGGCATAATAAAAATACCTAAAAACCTTGTCCTATATAATATCATTTATTTTGCGCTGTTTTCTTTTAACAATATCTACGCTTATTATATTAATGCAACTGGGAAAATTCAAATTCAAATGATTCTTTATATTTTAGGAGCAATTTGCAATGTGCCATTATCCTTTTTATTGGTTAAATTCCTTGACTCCAGTTCTGGAGTTATGCTAGCGACCATTTTTTGTACGATTCCTTTAGTGATAGCTATGCCATTTCAGGCAATGAAGAAGATTAAATTGGCGGAAATAAAAAAGTCTAATAATAACTCAGATAATTATTAACTAAGAGAGCTATGATATTTTATTTATTCTTTTTTATACTGATTGTATTCTTGTTACAGGTTGATAAGATGGGATTGATTAAGAGAGTTAATTTAAAGTTGATAGCCTTTATAATTATTTTCCTTTTTTGTGCCTTACGCTTTGATGTGGGATATGATTATATGTATTACCAAAATTTGATTACTAAAAACATCGATTTTTATGAAGAGATGTTTAATAGAATGGAATTTTTTAATAGAGGGCTTATTTCTATTTCTCAAGCAATTAATTTTCCGCAATTTTATTTTATTGTTACATCATTTATAATAATTTTTCTTATTTATGATGTTCTTAAAAGGGAAAGCCATGACTTTCTTATTTCCACATTAATATTTCTATCATTTCCCATATTTTTTCTCTCTTCTTTATCAATAATCAGGCAATATGTTGCAATTACAATTATTTTTTATTCTTATAGATTTATAAAATCAAAAAAAATAATCCAATTTTTAACATGTGTTTTCTTAGCTTTTTTATTTCATAAATCAGCGATAATCGCCGTAGTTCTTTATTGGCTATATGATAGACATATTAATAGCATATATTATATTGTCTTATATTTTGTAGGATTGTTTTCATCTCAATTTGCAATTATTTTAGTAGGGTTTTTTTTCCCAGAATACGTCACCTATTTGGAAAGGGCTTTAGGGACAGGGGGAGATAAATTGCTAATATTATTTCAAATCCTTGGTTTTTTCATGTTGTTTTTCATAAATAGGAAAAAGAAAAATAATACTAATTATAACTTTTATATGGCAACTTTTTTTCTAGGATTATTTATATGGTCAAGTTTAGCTTCATATGGTCATGCAGGTTTTAGGGGAAGTCTTTATTTCATCATTTTTTTTGTACTACTATTTCCTGAATTATTGACAATAATAAAACAAAAAAAAATAATTGAATATCTCATGTATTTAATATGTTTTGTTTTTTTTGTATTTTCACTTTGGTTGGGGATGAAAAATACAACTAAAGACCCAAATATTCCGTACAGAGTATATTTTATATCCGATATAACAACTTTTAAAAAAGACATAAAATTTGAATGATTCTAACCCATTAATTAGCATAATTACAATAACATTTAATAGTGAGAAAACCCTATCTGATACAATTGAATCAATTTTGAATCAATCCTATAAAAATATTGAATATATTATTGTCGATGGAAAGTCTATGGATGGAACATTGGAAATTATTGATTCATACTCTTCTAGAATTAAGGATAGAGGTATTTTGTTTAGATTACTGAGCGAAAAAGACAAAGGTATTGGTGATGCTTGGAATAAAGGATTAAAAATGGTTACTGGAAAAATTGTTGGGATGTTGAATTCCGATGATTGGTATGACTCCAATACATTGGAATTGGTGTCTAATTGTTTGAATCCTGAACTTGCGGAATTAAGCTATGGTATTTGTAAACGTTTAAATGAGAAAAAAGAATTGATTGAAATAATGCAAGGAAGATTTCAAAAAAATAAAGTCTATTTAAACTTTGGATTTTCTTATACAACTTGTTTTTTAACGCAAAAAGTTTTTGATGAAATTGGAGGGTTCAATATCAAATATAAGATAGCTATTGATTCTGATTTTTTATTAAGATGTTTAAATCATGGAATCATCTTTAAAAGGTGTTTTAATGTGACGTATATGAGACTTGGGGGTGTTAGCACAAAGTTTGAAAAAGAAGCCTTATATGAGTACCAAAGGGCGTTATCCGAGAATGGTTATAATAAGTTGTTGATTTTTGTAATGGGAAAACTCAAGAAATATATGCTTGATAAGAAATTAAAGAGCTAGTATAATTATGTTTGCAAAGAGATTTTTGAAATATCCATTTTATTTTATAATAAATTATTTGCCTAATCATATTATAAACAAAATTCCATTTTATTCAATACGTCATTATTATTACAGATTTATTTTTAGAATAAAACTTGGAAAGGGAAGTAGTATTCATATGAATTGTTTCTTTAATAGGAATAATATAATAATTGGAAATAATACATCTATAAATAGAAAATGTTATTTAGATGGCAGAGGAAGAATAGTTATTGGAAATAACGTGTCATTATCTCCTGAAGTTAATTTAATTACTGGTTCTCATGATGTGAACAGTGAAGATTTTAAGTATTTTACTAGTCCGATAAGAATAGAGGATTATGTGTGGATTGGAACAAGAGTTACTATCTTACCAGGGGTTACGCTTGGAAAAGGATGTGTTGTTGCTACTGGCGCTGTTGTTTCTAAAAACGTGAGCCCTTATACAATAGTAGGCGGAGTACCTGCTAGAATAATCGGTATGAGAAATGAAAATTTAGATTATAACTGTAAATGGATGCCTCCCTTTGATTGATAAAAAGAAAATTTTAGTGGTTGATTTTAATGGAACATCACCTACTTATACCTATTATTTTGTAAAAGGACTAATTGATGCTGGTATGTATGTCAAGGTATTGGGAAAAAAAAACAATCGGTTTATAGATGTACATAACTATCAAGAGAAATATTTAGGACTTAATAGCCGTTATAAATATTTAAATTATTTGTTAAATTGGATTTATCTGTTTTTCCTTTCAAAGAAATATAAAGCTATCCATTTTCAGTGGTTGCCAATGTTGAATTATTCAGGGGTTGAATTTTTTTTAGTAAAAATCTTAAAATCTTTTAACTCAAATATTTTTTATACGATACACAATTTTTACCCTCATGGTTGTAATGATGATTTAATTAAGAAAAGATATATAAGGTTGTACAATTTGATGGATAATTTTATTATCCATACCCAATCTACAAAAGAAAAATTTGTAAAAAATATTTTTATAAAGAAAAATTTTATTTTAATAAACCATGGTCTTTTCTATTCTGAATTTTCTTCCCTCATAACAAAGCAAGAAGGAATTAACTTATTAATCTTAGGGCATATTATGCCTTATAAAGGTGTTGAGGATGCAATTTCAGCAGTTAGGATAATACTGAATAAAGGAATTAAAATAAACCTTAGAATAAAAGGAAAGTGCAATAAAAAATACTATCTAAAATTAATAAAGCATATTGCAAAATTAAAGGTAAGCAAAAATGTTATTATTACGGACTATTTTATAGAAGTAGATGAATTAATACAGTCATATAAGGAGAGTAGTTTATGTATAATGCCTTATAGAGAAATTGAACAAAGTGGCGTTTTATATACCTCTATTGGATTAGGAATTCCCGTAGTTTCTTATGATGTTGGAGGAATATCTGAAAAAATTACCCATAGAATTAATGGCTCAATAGTTCCTAGAAATAACATAGAAAAATTAGCCCAAGAGGTAGAATGGTGTTATAGTAATTTGGCCATTTTAAAACAAAATATTTCAGATGAACAAGACATTGATTATTGGAAAAAGAATGGAGATGAACTAATGAAGGTTTATTAATTATGTGTAATATTAACAAATTCAAGTTATTCCTTTTATTATCAATTCCTATTTCCCTTATTTTTTCTAATGCAATTAATAGTGCTTTAATAATACTTTTTTCGATATTTTTTTTACCTGAAGCTATTAAAGGGTTCAGATTAAATAATACCAGACAAAAGAAAATTCTTTTTATTAGCTTATTAAGCTTTGTTTTTCTTTTTCTATGGGGAGGAATAATAGATGTCTTTTATGGTTTTTACGATTTTAATAAGACAGAGAGATTATTATCATTCCTTATTTTTCCATTTATTTTTATTTATTCGGATAGTTTTTTTTCAAAAAAAAGAGTTGCTTGGGTTATAAAGTATTTTAGCTTTTTTATAACTGTTTTAAATCTTTTATTAGCTTTTAATTTTTTGATTAATACACATTTAAATTTTAAGGATACCTCGTTAAATAACGAAAGGTGGAAAAAATCAAATGTCATATTGAAAGACAGTTCGGAAAAAATCCCAGAAATTGAAATCCCTGCCTATTCATTATTTGCAAAAAAAGGTTATAAAAGTTCTGAAATCCTATATAACAGGAAAATAAATTTAAGCAAAAATAGTTATTTTACAAGAAGTATTTATGTTAAATCTTTAGGGGTGAATTGGGTGCTACTTAGACAGTTTGATGGAGAAAGACACATAGGAGCATGGTTTAATATCAAGACCGGAGAAAAAGGGCATGTACAAAAAGGGTTAAAAACTAAAATTATTGATATTGGTAATGGTTGGTATAGGTGCTCTATAACTAATTTGGTTGAAATAAATAAAAACAGAGAACGTATTCAAATCTCAGTAGTATCGAAAAACCTGAGTTATTCAAAAAAGGTAAATTTTGAAGAAGGCCTTTTAATTGGCGGAATACAGCTTGAAATTGGAAAAATTCCAACCATCTACAAACCCTATCTACATAGAGGTTATTTTGAAGATTTCAATAGAAAGGAAATTTTGGGTTTAGTGCACAACCATCCAACATATTATTCGATTTACACCTTATTTTCCATAGTTTTTTATATTTTTTTTTATAAAAAACGATTTTTTTATTTATTGGCCTTGTTTGTAAATATTTCAATGATAATTTTTTTAGGTTCTAAATCAGCAATTATAACTATGTTTATAGCCCTACTCGGCTTTGTTTTCTTTTTCTATAAAAAAAGGCACTTAAAAAAGGCGATGGGATTAATAAGTCTATTAGTTTTTTTATTACTTGTTTTTTTTTCCTCCTTTTCGTTAGGACGTTTCAAGCAAGCGTTTGAAACTTTCCTGAATGGCGGGAATGAAGTTTTAAGTACTGGACGAAGAATTAAGATATGGAAAACTATTTTTGATTTGCCTCCTGACAAACTTCTTTTGGGCGCAGGTAATATAAATGGGCATAAGGAAATAGAAATGACATCAGGTTTGTTTCTTAATAGTCACAATCAATATTTGGAATCTATTCTATGTAGTGGATTATTTGGATTCTTGCTGTTAATAGGGTATTTAATTGGGCCATATTTAATAAAAAAGGCTTTGTTGAATAATTACTTTGTTTTAAGTTTTTCAATTATAATAAGTATTAGTATGCTTTTTGAAAATATTCTTAACAGACAATGGGGTATTGTTTTTATTTCTTTCTTTTATTCTTTTATAATTGTATTTTATAAAAAAATTGAATATGACTAATTTAGTTTCAATCATAACACCAGTACATAATTCAGAACTTTTTTTGGAAAAGTGTTTACAATCAGTTTTATCCCAGACTTATTCTAATTGGGAACATATTTTAATTGATGATTGTTCTACAGATAACAGTTTTTCTATAATTATGAAGTACGTACAAAATGATTCTAGGGTAAATTATGTAAAGCTGAATAAGAACTCTGGCGCAGGGATTGCTAGAAATAAGGCTATTGAATTAGCAAAAGGAAGATTTATCGCCTTTTTAGATAGTGATGATTTGTGGCATCCCACAAAATTGAAGAAACAATTAGCGTTTATGGAAAACAATAATTGCTTTTTTAGTTTCACCTCTTATAGCATAATAGATGAAGATGGAAATGAAAAACCTAAAGTAATGTCGGCAATAAAAGAAGTAACATACAACTCCGCTTTATATAAAAACCCTATTGGATGTTTAACAGTTATATATGATGTTGATTTTTATGGAAAACAATATATGCCAAGTATACGAAAAAGACAAGATTTTGCGCTTTGGTTAAAATTATTAAAAAAAGCTAATGCTTGTGGTTTGAATGAAGTCCTTTCATTTTATAGAGACAGAAAAAATTCTATATCCTCTAGTAAAATTAAGCTTATAAAATATGAATGGAAAATATATAGAGAAGAAGGATTTAATATAATGAAATCATCTTTTTATTTACTTTCCGCCATCATATTGAAAATGAAAAGCTATTTTTGACAATAGGGAACAATCCATTTTTTATTAATGTCAAGACCATCTATTCTAAATTCTGTTGAAAGAAAATTTATTCTGCTTATAGGAGATTTGCTTATTGTATTGGTTTCTCTAAATGTCTTGGTAAATCATGCAATAGATGAAGAATTTATTTCAGTAAAATTTAAAATAATAGTTTTTGCAACAGGGCTTTTCATTTATTTGTCCTTGGCCTACATATTGGATTTTTACAATCTTGAGAAAGCTCTCAAAAGAAAATATATATTTTCTCAGTCAATTTATATTTCTGCACTATACGTATTGGTTATTTTTCTTTTTACAGTATTGGTATTTGATGTAAGTTTTTGGCGTATTCCTCTTTTATGTTTTTTAATGTTAACCCCGGTAGAAATTAGTTTATGGAGATTCTTTTTTGGAAATGTTTTTAAAATATTACCAATAACCAAGAATGTTTTATATATATATGATGACAGTACAGAAGAGAGCTTAAGGAAGGATACTGAGATTATTGATGGACAAGATATAGAGACTTTTCACAAAGTGAAGATTACCTACTCTATAAATAAAAGCAACTTGAACAATAAAAAAACATTCTTGTCAGCTGCTAATAAGATTGATACGTGGATAATAAATACAAACAACTATAACAATTTCCCAAAAGAGTTGGAAAAAATATTACTAAGGTCAATTTTACAAGGAAAAGAAGTTGTTTCTTTTACTTCTTATTATGAAAATATTTATGAGGCCCTTCCAATAAGATCGCACAACGATAGTTTTTATGAAATACTTCAACTAAGGAACAAGAAAATAAGGTATTTGCACAGAATTTTTAATTTTTCAGTAAATTTTTCCCTTTGTTTTTTTGTTGGTGTTTTATTGGTATTATGCATACCTTTTGTATTTATTTTAAATTTACTGTTTAATAAAGGACCTCTTTTTTATACTCAGAAAAGAGTAGGGCAATATGGAAAGGAATTTAAAATATTCAAATTTAGATCTATGGTGGTTGATGCTGAAAAATCCGGAGCAAAAATGGCTACTAAAAATGATAGTAGAATAACCCCCTTTGGAAAAATTCTTCGAGCTTTTAGGGTAGATGAACTTCCACAAATTATTTCTGTTATAAAAGGAGATATGCAGTTTATTGGTCCAAGACCAGAAAGAAAAATATTTGTAGATGAACTGAACAAAATAACCCCATTTTATAATGTAAGGCATTTAATAAAACCAGGGATTACAGGGTGGGCACAAGTAAAGTATAAATATGGAGAAAATTTGGACGATTCCGTCAAGAAATTAGAATTTGATTTATATTATATTAAAAATAAGTCTATAACATTGGATTTACGTATTATGTTTAAAACAATAACAACAGTTTTATTTTCTAGGGGGATATAACCGAAGCAATGAAGAAAATATTAATAACAGGAGCAGCAGGTTTTTTAGGGTCACATTTATGTGATCGTTTTATTAAAGAAGGGTTTTATGTAATTGGAATGGACAACCTAATTACTGGAGACCTAAAGAACATAGA
>Ga0256845_1002534_pt1 | contig 13144 bp, 12 predicted proteins | sample RiftiametaG_FD_189101 | JGI IMG/M metagenome (GOLD analysis project Ga0256845, IMG submission 189101) | Tube worm associated microbial communities from hydrothermal vent at the East Pacific Rise, Pacific Ocean - Riftia | ecosystem: Host-associated > Annelida > Integument > Unclassified ... | reverse complement strand
GATTCAAAGTCCATTTCTTGTATTTCATATCTCAAATGTAGTATTATGAAATTTAAAAGAACACTCCGAACTTATTGGGGGCTAAACTATATTAATAATAGGCTAAGTGTTTTATTTGACATAGAAATAATTATTTATTGTTTTTCTTTTAACCTTTCCTCGTTTATTTGTAATAGTAATTGTCTTTTTATCATTAAATAATAAATCACCATTATATGTACTTGGATATGTCATTCTAATTGGAAGTCCCATTTGTTCTCTATAAACATTAACCCTCATAACTGTAGGTCCCTTTGGAGGAAGCTTATGTATTCCTGTACCTTGGTACATTTCTGGTTTATCAAAGCTAGAATAAATAATAGTTCTATCTGACTTCGGAGAATCACTTAAACCATAGTACGCATGTTGCATTTCATGTAAAAACACCATACTAAAATCGAATGTTTTATTAGAAGCGAATTTATCTCCCAAGTCCATTCTCAATACACCAAAGTCCCAATCTGAAGATAAATTCCTAAGCTGTGATTGCCCCCAATTAACATCACTTGAATTCTCTAACCATTTAATGGCTAAAGTGAAATTTTTATCATTAATTGCTTGAATTAAGTCATCTCTTGCTGCTTCTGATGAATTACCCTCGTTTACTAATGGTGTTCCATCTTTATTCTTTTTAAACTGCAACATACCATTTTTATCAAAGCTTAGTGAAAGTCCAGTTTTATCACTTAATTGTTTAGATAATATTTCCTCACCTTTTTTTGACAAATTATTATCACCAGAACGACCTGACTTAATTGAATCTCCATAAATATCATTATTTAGCACTGGATTATTCCCCATACTCACATAAGGGCTTTCCCAAGCTGTTCTTTTAGGGTCAATACTCAGCCATCGACCAATTCTCGGGTCTAATTGTCTAAAGAAAGTTGTATAACTATTCCCCTTACCTTTTACTTCATTATCTTGCTCTGAACCTTGGTAAGAATATCGATATTCCCCCCCATTTTCACTCCTCTCATTCAACAGTACTCCAAATGGGTAATAATCAGAAGATCTTACTACATCTTTTGTGTATTTCATTTCTAACTATAATTTTCTACTCAACAATCAATCTTTTTGTTTCTTTCGTAACATCGTTAAAGACCGTTACAAAATAAACACCCGATTCTAAATTACCCACATTTAGCGTTGCAATACCATTCTGATTTTGAAGTAACGACAGTTCTTTTCCGTTCAAATCTACAATTGAAATAGCGTACGCACCATCTTCGGGTAAACGAATGGAAACAATTTCTTTAGTAGGGTTGGGGTACATTTGATAATCAATGGATAAGATTTCATCCAAGCTTACATTTCCACCGGAGAAGGATAAATCGTCTAAAAGTAGAATTGAACCAACTTCGGGACCAGAATTAGCCAAAATTAAAATGGAATCTGGTGTGCCTACAATTGTTAGTGGCGCACTGAAATTGGTGTAATTGTTCTGACTACTAAAAGTTTCTACATGAAAACCTATTGGACTACCAGATTGATAGAAAATAATATTTAACTTTCCTGTACTTCCGTTCACAGAAGTGTATTTATACGAACCAGAAACGTTAGTCGGTGTTACGTTGTATGGGATTTGGGCAAATGTCGCGTTGTAAATGTCAATTTCCCCTATAGAAAGATATGCTTCAATTGTGTCATTATCTATTAAAATGGTTTCTAATTGTACAGCGAATTGTCCAGAATTAGCATCTGTAGTTTTTGTAACATTATCATTCGCTGAAGCAGTAATTAAGTCATTAATTGTAAACCAAGAATTTGGATTTTCTAAAGTGACATCCGACCAGTTTTCAAAACTATGGTTAGGTAAGTTACTTTGCTGAACTCCACCTGATAAGAGTTTTATGTTGTCAAGAAGTGCCCAAGAGTTAGGGTGTGGAGCAGAGTCCCCATCTGCATCACCTAAAATAAAGCCAATAAATAATGAATCTTGAGGCTGATTTCCTACAAAAATGACACTGGTCGTCCAAGTGGGTTGATTTCCGTAAAAAACAGGTTTCACTTGGTAGTCAACAGTACTACCATTCAAATACCTTATCATTAACAATTGGAGTGTGTCTCCAACTTCCAATGACCCTTTATAATCAACTGTAAAGGCTTCAAAATTATCTGTATAAGTTATTCCTCCATCAGGTCCATTACCACCAGAAATATCTCCAAGTAAAATGTAACTTGATAAAGTATCTGAATTAACAATCTCTACATCAAAACGGGCAGAATAATTTCCGTCGTTTGCATCGGTTGATTTTGTTAAGATTGATGTGCCTAAATATTCGATATCATTTGAAGTTTTCCAAACAGTTGGGTTTTCATAGATTGTTTCATTGTGCCAATTCTCAAATCCACCATTTTCAATTTGCCCAAATTGAGCAAAAGTGGTCGTTGAAAAAGCGATAGCGAAAAGGATTAGTAAGTTGTTTTTCATGTTTATTGGGTATAAGTTTAGTTGTTTATAGAAGCTAATATAGCAATAAATACGATGGCAAACTGTAAATCGTTGGGTAAGCCATCGAAATCTACATCAATATCCCATCTGTCAAATTCTCGCGAGAAAACAGTTCGAATAACGCCATCAGCATCGCCTGATACAGTCCACCTTTCTGTATCGTCGTTGAATGTGGTTTCAATTTGAATTCTTTTTCCATATCCTTCAATTACCCATTCTTCAAAATCATTGGTGAAAACAGTGTGAATACTCACTTCATTTCCAATCTTCCAGCGATTGAGGTCATTATTGAAAACAGTTTGAATTCTATCTCCGTTAAATGTCCATTGATTGTAATTGTTTTGAAAGGTACTTTGAATTGTTCCTCCGTCAAATTGCCATCTTGAATAATCATTTAAGAATGTTGTATTCAGCCGTTGACTATATCCGGAGAATGAAGAGAGGACGATTAAAAGAAGAATAGAAAATGTTTTCATAGTTAAACAATGATGTTGTTTTCTTTGTCGAATTGTTTGTAGGAAACGAATACGGCAATTACCGCTAAAAGGATCATGACAAAATAACTCAACCCAAGCAAAGAATAATCCAATGTTCCAGCAATTAGTTCTTTGGTGGAAAGTACAATATTGACAACAGGTATTGATGCTGTGACTGCGGTCAGTTTAATTCCTGGGAAAAAGCCAATCATAGCAGGTAAAACAACAATTAAATTAATTGGTGTAATGATACTTTGTGCTTCTTTGAAACTTTTGGCATAGACTGCAACCGGTATCATGATTCCTGCGAAAAAGATGATCAAAGGTAAGAGTAGACTAAACAATAGTAGAATGAATTTAAGGCTTAGGATTTCATGAACGACAGAAAGTAAATCGGCATTTTCAACTAAGTTTAAAACTTCTATCGAAAGAAATAAGCCGAGTAAAGCAGCCGTGGCGGCCAAAAGTCCAGATAAAACAACGACGCCCATTTTCCCAAATAATATTTGCCAACGAGCAACAGGTGTTGTCAATAAGGTTTCAATTGTCCCTCTTTCTTTTTCTCCTGTAAACAAATCAATGGCAGGGTACATACAACCTAAAAAACCAAAGGCAATAAAAATATAAGGTAGAATTCCTCCTGCCAATTTTCCAATCATTTCTTTTGTAGATGCTACATTTGAATAGTTGGTTTCAATTGGCGTTAATTCAGCAACGTTTAGCTGTAAATCTAAATAACGTTCTTGCAAAGCGATTTCTTCAATCTGTTGGACATAATTCTTAGCTCTTTTTTTCATTCCTTCTTCTGTTCCGTTAAAGAAAACGGTTAACTGAGCAGGTTCATGCTTTTTCATCGTTGCATTGAAAGAAGATTGCGCATAAATTCCAATTTGAATCGAATCCGTTTGAATGGCTTCTTTCAACTTTAAAGTGTCACTGAAATAAACAACTTCTTTTTTGCCTACATTTTCAGGTAACTGATTCAGTTGTTCTATGAAATAGGAATCTTCTTCGCCAAAATAGCCAATTTTGACTACTTTATTTGCTGCCTCTTCAGAATAAGAAGCTGAAATTCCAACAAACACATTCAGTAGAACGGGGAAAATAAGAATAGGGATAACGAGCATCATCATCAATGTTCTTTTGTCGCGTAAAGTGTCTAATAATTCTTTCTTGAAAATTGTAAATATCATGATAAAGTGGAGTTAGATTTAACAATACGGATAAATTCTTCCGTTAAATTATCGCTTTGCATTTCTTTTTTAAAGGTGGACATTTCTCCATTGTAAAGCATTTTTCCTTTGTGAATAATCGCTAAGTCATCGCACAATAAATCTACTTCACTCATGATATGACTGGAAAAAATAACGGTTTTACCATCGTCTTTACAGCTTCTAATCAATTGAATGATGTTCTCGGCAGTAATGACATCTAATCCACTGGTCGGTTCATCAAAAACAATGACCTCAGGATCGTGAATCATGGTTCTACAAATGGATACTTTTTGTTTCATTCCCGTAGAAAGTTTCCCAATTCTCTTTCCTTTGAAATCGTGCATGTCCAATAAAGTGTAGAGGTAATCTCTTCTTTCTTCAAATTCTTTTTTGGGAACTTCGTAAAGATTTGCGAAATATTGAATGACTTCGTCAGGTGTAAGTCGAGCATACAAGCCTGTCGATCCTGTAAGAAAGCCAATTTTTTTTCTTGCTTCGCGCGGATTTTTTATGGCATCCACTCCAGCAATCGTAATTTGTCCGCTGGTTGGTTTGAAAATGGTTGAAATCATTCTCAGTGTCGTTGTTTTTCCTGCACCATTTGGTCCTAATAGAGAAAACACACGTCCAGGTTGGCAGTTTAAACTAATTCCATCCACAGCCGTAGCTATCGAATCAGTTGTATTCAATTCTTTTCGTTGTTGTTTTGAAAGGACGAATTCTTTTCTTAAATCTTTTATTTCAATCATTCGTGGGTATTTTGAACGAATATACGAGAATGATTGGTTTTATAATGATTTTTTATTTTAAACAGAATGATTTAATGTTTAACGGAGAATAAAAAGTAGGGGAAGGTCGTGACTTTCTCCTACTTTTTATTTTTTTTATTCGAAATAATCACCGAAAACGACAATCTCAGATTTTAATTCACCGTCAATCTTACTCAATTCAGCAATGTCTTCTGATTTTTTCAATTCTTTGCTTAAACCAATAAATGGAACCAACCATTTATGCAATTCGTCATGAGCTTGACCTTTCATTGTGCAATTTGATGTTAACTCTGAAATAAGATTAGAAAGTGAAGTAGAGTATTCTTTGTATTCTTCCATTGTTTTACCATCAAAAGTTTGAACTTTATTGGCAATCAATTGAATAGTAACCATCATTCCTTCATCTACTTTCCATTTTTCACCATTGATGAGTTCAATATCATGAGGATTGTAAGTTACGACTGTTTCTACTTGCTCAACTTCCTGAGTTGTTTCTTTTTGTTCAGTAGAACAAGCTGATAGTACAAGCAGTGTACTGATTGTTAAAAATATTATTTTCATTCGTTATTTGTTTTTAGTTTATAAAATTCAATACCAAGCCAAAGTACAGCTGTTGTCATTGCAATTGCTCCAATGAGTACAAAAATAGGAGGTAAACCTAAATAAATTTCTGCTAAAATACCTAAAGGCATCAAAATACCAATCAATGCTATGGTTGAAATTTTATTGGTATTGTTTAGTTGATTTTTAAAATGAATCAATAAAAAGCCAATTAGAATATTTAAAAAGGCAAATAAATTTCCATGAACATGTGCCAATCTTGATTCGAAATGCTTACCAATTGAGTAAGATTCTATCCATGCGACCTTATCCGGAGCAAAATCACGTAAATAAATTAATAAAAATCCATAAAGCATGAATAATCCCATAACTAGAAACCCGATTGAAATGTTGTATTTTCCTCTCATGACGAAGATGTTAGTGTTTGCTAACAAATATATTACTTTTTATTAGAAGAAACAAATATATTTCATGAAAGAAAATGAATCTATTTAGATATTAACGTTTTCCTTTGTCTAGGCTAAAAGTAAATGTAGACCCGACATCAATTGTACTGCGAACATTGATGGTTTGGTCATGCTGTTCAATAATGTGTTTTACAATTGAAAGTCCAAGCCCCGTTCCTCCTTTGACTCTATTTCTACTTTTTTCCACACGGTAAAAGCGTTCAAATAATCGGGTAACATCTTTTTCTTCGATACCCATTCCATTGTCTGAGACTTCCACAGTCACGATGTCGTTCATGGTGTAAAAGCGTATTGTTGTTGTTCCTCCTACATTCCCGTAATTAATAGAATTATGGATGAGGTTAACTAATACTTGATTGATTTTACTTCGGTCAGCTTTAACAATAACAGGATCAAAGTTTTTTGCAAGAACAAGTTGAATATTTTTTTCTTTTGCTTTGATTTCAATTGATTCAAATACATCTTTGACAAGCTCAGTCATGTCAAAAGAGGTTAGATCAAGCTTAATTTGATTGACTTCCATTTTAGAAATATCATCCAAATCGTCAAGAATTAACGTCATTCTTTCTGTTGCTTTTGAAGCTCTTTCTAGAAAACTGCGATTTACAGATTCATCCTCTAGTCCACCGTCTAAAAGAGTTAAAATGTAGCCTTGAATAGAAAAAACAGGGGTTTTGAGCTCATGTGCAAGATTTCCTAAAAATTCTCTTCTGTATTCTTCTTGTTCTTTCAGTTTTGATATTTCTTTACTTTTTTGTTCTGCCCATTCTTTTGTTTCTTTTTCGGCAACTTCAATGACATTCTCTGTCATACTAAAACTGGAAACAAAATCAGCTCTATATTTTCCTTTACGAATAGATCGGTAAAGGATTTTAAGTTTTTCAGCGATAAATATTTTAATAAGAAAATAAAAAATAATAAAAGTAAATGATCCGATTAAAAGAGGTATCGCTAAGGCAATAAGAGCATCTATTTCATTGGAAATGTATAGAAAAAAGAAGACAATGTAGAACAGAACGGTCAGTAGTACACTTCCGCCTAAGACAATATATATGGGTCTTGTATTTTTCACGCTTCTTCAAATGTATAACCTACACCTTTTATGGTGCGAATATACGAATTCCCCAGCTTCTCTCTTAATTTACGAATATGAACATCGATTGTTCTTTCTCCAACGATTGTCTCATTGCCCCAAATTAAATTCATGATTTGGTCTCGTGTATATACTTTCCCAGGTTTACTGGACAGTAAATCTAATAATTCAAATTCTTTTTTGGGGAGAATGGTGTCTGTCCCATGAATTTTCACCGTATATTTTTCTCGATTCACGGAGATCGTTGAATCTGATTTTTGTTCGACGTTTATTCTTCGTAAAAGGGATTCAACTTTATTGATTAACAATCGAGGGCGAATGGGTTTAGAGATATAATCATCAGCACCGGCTTTCAATCCTGCAATTTGGGAATAATCCTCTGATCGAGAAGATAAGAAAGTAATTAATGGTTGTTCAATGTTTAGTTCATTGCGAATGATTTGACACGTTTCAATCCCATCCATTTCTGGCATCATTAAGTCAACGATAATCAAGTTTGGAGAAATTTTTTTTGTCATTTCAATCCCTTCCAATCCATTGTTGGCTGTAAAAACTTTGTAACCTTCTTTTTTTAGATTGTATGAAACGAAATCAAGAATATCTTCTTCATCGTCGATAATTAATAGTGTATAATCTTTATTGATCATCTTTTTTCTTTTCAACAAAGGTAGATTGAAAGTAGATGTGACATGTTATTCTAATGTTATGAAATTGTAATTATTATTTGCCTGAGAACTATACTATTCCTCAAAATGAGGAACAATTTGGTAACCTCTTAATATAGGGTTAACATAAGTTTATTTTTTTCATAAAAATCAGAAAACATGAAAGGAGTTAAAAGTTCGGAAATTTGTACCAACAAAAAAGATAAAAAATAAACTTTTAGAAAGATGAAAAAAGTAAACAAAATGAAATTTGGTGTAGCAATTCTAGCAGTATCATTAATGGTAGGAACAGTTTCTTGCAAAAAGAAAGGTTGTACAGATTCTACAGCGACTAATTATAGCGATAGTGCTAAAAAAGATGACGGTTCTTGCGAGTATGTAAGTGTATCAAATGGAAACACAATTGTTTCGGGTTCTGTAACTTCTAATCAGACTTGGACAGCTGATAAGATATATGAGTTGTCAGGAAAGGTAGTTGTTGGAAATGGAATCACATTGACGATTGAGTCAGGAACTATTATAAAAGGAAGAACAGGGACAGGAACTTTAGCATCGGCTTTAATCATTGCCCAAGGAGGGAAGATTGATGCAGTTGGAACAGCTTCTCAGCCAATAATTTTCACATCAGTTTTGGATAATATTCAAGTTGGTCAGTTTTCAGGGACAAACCTTGATGAAAATGACAATGGAAAATGGGGAGGAGTAATTATTTTAGGTAAAGCACCAATATCTGCACAAGATGGAGATGTTCTTTCACAAATTGAAGGAATTCCAGTAACGGATGCCTTTGGAGCTTTTGGAGGATCAGATGCTTCGGATAATTCAGGAACAATGAAATTCGTTTCTATTCGCCACGGTGGTGCATTGATAGGAGCAGGGAATGAAATCAATGGTTTGACTCTAGGTGGAGTTGGAACAGGGACTGTAATTTCTGACATAGAAGTTGTAGCCAACTTAGACGATGGAATTGAATTCTTCGGAGGAACAGTTAATGTAAGCAACGTATTAATCGGTTATCAAGGTGATGATGGATTGGATATCGACATGAATTACGCAGGGACGGTTGAAAATTTCATTGTAGTGAATGGAAATTCTTCTGATGAAGCAATGGAAATTGATGGTCCAGAAGGAACGACAAATACTACAGGTATGTTTACCTTATTGAATGGAAATGCTTATGCTTTTGGAGGAACTCCTGCAAATGCTGATTTCAAATCAAAAGCACAAGGAACTTTAACAAACGTAAAATTTGGAACAGCAAAAGTAAGAGCAAGTTACCAAAATGATTGTCAAGATGCTAAAACGGATGCTTTTACACATTATACAGACGGTGCTCCAACATTAGTAATCAATGGGGAATATTCTACGGTTTTAATTTATACGGGTTCAACAGATAACGCAGGAGTAAATGCTTGTACTGTCTTTGCAGCAGATCAAACAGCAGCAGAAACAGTTCGAACAAATTCACAAGCGACAATCACACCAGTTGATGCAACAATTTTCTCTTGGACATGGATGTCTGTGAAAGGGAAAATGTAATTAGAAAAAAAGATTAAAAATATTGAAATACCTGCCGATAATTCGGTAGGTGTTTCTTTGAAAATTAAAAGAAATGTTAAATAGAATTATCGTTTTATTGATCGTCTTGAGTTCTGGATTCTTAGCAAATGGCCAAGGATTTATTGGAGGAACAGTTTTAGACAGTTTGAATAGTGAACCGATTCCTTTCACACGCGTTAAAGTTGAGGGAATTAACAATGGAGCTAATACTGATTTTGATGGTAAATACCAGATAAAATTAGCTGAAGGAGATTATGTACTTATTTTTTCAATGTCAGTAGAAGGCTACAATTCAATTAAAAGAAAAATCACAATTGTTGACGGTGAAAAAAATGATTTACATGTACTCTTACAGAAAAGTAAAGCAGTACAGCAACTTGCAGTTATGCAGGTTGTACATCTCAAAACAGAAGGAGCTAAATCTATTGAAGCTGACGATGCAAGAAGAAGAGAAGCGAAAGGTTCATCGGATGGAATGTCTAAAGAACAGATTCAAAATACTGGAGCAAGTTCTGCAGTTGAAGCAGTTCAAATGGTGCCGGGATTATCTATTGAAGACGGTAAAAGTGTTTATGTTCGTGGGTTAGGAGATCGATATTCTAAAACAATTCTGAATGGAATGGAAATACCAGGTTTAGATCCAGACCGAAATTCTGTTCAAATGGATATTTTTCCAGCAACGATAATTGATAACATTACTGTTTATAAAACATTTACTCCAAATCTTTCTGGAGATTTTACAGGTGGATTGGTTGATATTACAACAACTGATTTTCCAGCGAGAAAAACGATATATTTTAAAGCAGGTTTGGGGTACAATACTCAGGCTACGTTTAACAAAGATTATATTTCATACCAAGGTGGGAAATATGACTTTCTTGGATTTGATGATGGAACGAGAGCAATGCCGGTTTCTAAAACACAAAAATTCTCTGACCCTGTGATGGGAGATGCAAGTTTAACAAGAGCTACGAATTCTTTTGGAAAAGTGATGGCGACAGAAAAATCTACAAATTTCTTGAACCAGAATTATGCATTCTCTCTAGGGGATAGATTTGTAAAGCAACGTAAAGAGAAAAGTGAACTTAATTATGGATACAACTTCGTGCTAAACTATAGAAATACGCATCGTTTTTACCAAGACGCTGAATTTAGTGAATATAGAAAAGATCCAAATTCAAGTGTTACAGAGTTGTATAGAGATCGTACTTCAAAAGGAGATGTTGCTGAAAACAATGTACTTTGGACAGCATTATTAGGTCAGTCGGTTAGTTTTAAACAATCGAAAATAGCATTGACACTTTTCCATACGCAGAATGGAATGTCATCAGCATCTAACTTGAGGCAAATTAATTCAGAAAGTAATCCTGCAACTTTAGTGAAACAAAATTTGACATTTACACAACGATCCGTTTCTAATTTAAACTTAAATGGTCGACATTTTATTGGTAATAGTCGAAAATGGAAATTGGATTGGAAAATTAGTCCTACTTATTCAAAAATTGATGATCCAGATATTCGTTCAACAGTATTGGAAGAAGTTACAGATGCAAATGGCGATGTAAGTTATGGATTAACTCAAAGTGTAGGAGCTGAAATTCGTAGAATATATCGTAACCTTAGTGAGTTTAATGTGAGTGGAAGGTTTGATTTAACCTATTCTTTCAATCAATGGGATTCTTTAAAAAGTGAGATTTCTTTTGGAGCATTGAATACTTTTAAACATCGAAATTATGAAGTGTATGATTTCATTTTTGATGTAGAAGATCCTTTCCGTTACAGTAATGATCCAGATTGGTACTTTCAAACAGATAACATTTGGAATACAACAACAGACAGAGGAACTTATGTTCAAGGAGAACGACAACTGGCGAATTCTTTTGAAGCAAGTCAAAATGTAACTGGTGCTTATGTCATGAATGATTTACCGTTGACGAAAAGATTTAAAGCAACGTATGGTGTACGAGTAGAAAGAGCAGTTAATCACTATACAGGGCAGAACAACGTCGGAAATGTAAAGTATAACAATGAAGTTGTATTGGATGAAATTAATGTACTTCCTTCTATCAATTTAGTGTATAAAATTGAGAAAAAAGGAGACAGTACTCATTTGAAAAAATTTACAAATATTAGAGCGGGTTATTCATCTACTGTAGCTCGACCTTCTTTCAAAGAAAAGTCAATTTCTCAAATTTACGATCCAATCCAGGGTCGTCGATACAATGGGAATATCGATTTGAAACAAACTTCAATCCATAATCTAGATTTAAGATGGGAATATTTTTACGGTAGAACTGAATTGATTTCAGTAAGTGCTTTTTACAAACGTTTCATTGATCCGATTGAAGTTATTGCAAATGTTGCAGCTCCAAATGAAGTTCAGCCAATTAATGCTGGAATTGCGAACTTATATGGTGCTGAAATAGAAATTAGAAAGGCAGTTGGTTTTGCTCAAAATGATAACATTCGTTTTGTTGTAGGTTCAAACTTAACATTGGTTTACTCTCAAATTGATATGCGAAAAGTGAAGATGGATGTTGGTGGAGTGGAATTCTCAGAACAAGAAATTAGAGCAATGAATGCTAGAGAAGGGGAAGATGTTGGGAATTACAGACCAATGTATGGTCAATCTCCTTTTATAGTGAATGCATTCGTTAATTTCTCCAATAAGAAATTGGGATTGTCTTTCAATGCAAGTTACAACGTGCAAGGGAAAAAATTGGCAGTGATTGGTGTGGGTAGTTTACCGGATGTTTACGAGCAATCATTTCATAGTTTAAATATGAAGATTACAAAGACAGTAGGGGAGAATGAAAATTGGAAAGTTGGTTTACAAGCAAAAAACATTTTGATGAGTAAACGAATAAAGAAATATGAATCATTCAACGCTACAGATCAGATTTATTCATCCATGTATCAAGGGATGACAATCACAGGGTCGGTTTCATTCTTATTGAAAGGGAAGAAATAAAAAAAGAAAACTCAATAAAAAAGGTCGTTCAATTCATTTGGACTACTTTTTTTATTCTTCAACAAATTTGTAGCCGATTCCTTTGACTGTTTTTATAGAATTATTTCCAATTTTTTCGCGCAATTTCCGAATATGGACATCGATTGTTCGATCACCAACTACGATATCTGAACCCCAGACCGTTTCTAGAATAATTTCTCTACTGAAAACGAAACCTGGTTTTGATGCAAGAAGATCTAATAATTCAAATTCTTTTCTAGGAAAATGTATAGGTTCTCCATCTTTTATGACGATATATTTATCTCGGTCAATGATTAGTCCTGGTTTACTCGCTACAGCGACATTAGGTTGGATTCTTCTTAATATGGCATTGATTCTACTGACCAATAATTTTGGTTTTATTGGTTTTGAAACATAATCGTCTCCACCAGCATTAAATCCTGCCAGTTGACTATAATCTTCATTACGCGCAGTTAGAAAACAAATGAGAATGTTTTGAGTTTCATTCGTTGATTTCAAAATTTCACACACCTCAATTCCATCCATTTCTGGCATCATGACGTCAAGGAGGATTAAATCAGGGATATTTGCTTTCGCTGTAATGATTCCTTCTTTCCCATTTTCGGCAGTAAGTACATTATAGCCTTCTTTTTTTAGATTGTAAGACAAGATATCTCTAATGTCTATTTCGTCGTCAATGATCAAAATTGTCTTCATAGCACATAATTAATGATTTTTTTAATATTTATTCATTCGAACATAAAGATAATCCTTGGAATCTTATTTTAGATATTCTTTACTGTTTTTTTTGAATTATGTTTTTATTTAGTTAAACGGTTTAGTCTTGTCTCTTTGTTTCTAGAGTATTGCGGT
>Ga0256845_1002533_pt1 | contig 13147 bp, 10 predicted proteins | sample RiftiametaG_FD_189101 | JGI IMG/M metagenome (GOLD analysis project Ga0256845, IMG submission 189101) | Tube worm associated microbial communities from hydrothermal vent at the East Pacific Rise, Pacific Ocean - Riftia | ecosystem: Host-associated > Annelida > Integument > Unclassified ... | reverse complement strand
GCTCAAGAATCATATTCAGACCCGTTGCCGAAGTGGCGGAATTGGTAGACGCGCTAGGTTCAGGGTCTAGTGGGGGTATCCTCGTGGGAGTTCGAGTCTCCCCTTCGGCACCATCGATTATTTAAGGCTTTATTCCAGTAATGCTGGGATAAAGCCTTTTTTTTGTGTCTTCTTGTTTTTCATCTTCTCTTGCTATCTTTGTAACTATTCAGAGCACATTCCGTGCTATTACGACATTTTTAGCTGTATGGTGAAGAGTTACCTATCTTTTATTTTTATATAAAAGTGGAACAAAAGTAGAACGACAAAAATTGGCATTGAAATCGCTCTTGATTCCATCTCCTCTGCCATTGTCACCCAATAAAGAGACACCCGCAACTTACAGAAGTTTCTGCGTATCCTATACGTGTTAAGCTGGCATTACTTAACCTACTTATCAACCAAAGCCCAAAAAGAAAGGGATACCGATCGACAATCCCGTTGCAGAAATTGAACGACCTCCACCACCCAAAGGACGAGCCCGTTTTCTGACTAATAAAGAATCTTCCAAATTACTTGATGCAAGCCGTAAAGCAAGAAATAAAAAATTTTACTATTATCTCCTAAAACTGCTCCAGACAGACATGTGAACTTCTGAAACCACTGGATTACACTAGAATCAACAGGTTCAAATTTGCGTAAACCTGCCAAGCCGGAAAAGATATCTCTCAATAATTCCAATCAGATAGTCGCAATATACCGATCAGACCAAGAGAATAAAACATCAGGGAAACATTTTTTGGCAGTCAATTATCCATAACCGATCACCAGCTTACCTTACCTGCAAAAAGTGATTTCCAGATAAATGACGCCCCCATTGTTAAAGTAAAGGCATTGAAGAGATTGCTTGTTTTATGTTTAATCAGGTGGATGTGTGTAGAACGGATAACAACCAAGATAATACGTTCAGCGCAGTTCACCACGCCAAACCGAAATTAGCCCATTTATTTCAGTTGCACCGCTGAGAATAGCCGGTAGAATAAGTTGCTGTATGATGATGCCTTCTTTCTGTAATTTTTATGATGAAAATAAAAAAGGAAGGTGTCACTTTTGTTTTCTCATTGCAAGAAAAAAATATTTCCAACAGAGATTTCTGTTTCTATGGTAAGCATTTGATATGAACTTTGGCCTGTTCGGGAAAGCGACCATTTTTTTGAAAAAAGCTTAATAACAGAGAATTAGTAGAATATGGCCATCCAGCCACAAGCGTTTCTCAATTTTACTGCGCGCCATTACCAGTTACTCCATGACCTGTATCGCCGTGAACATGGGGTAAACGAAGCTGAGTTGTACGAACTAATTCGCAAATATCGATCAGATAATGATTCACAGCCTGACTACATATACAGTCAACTTCTGGATCTAAGAATTATCGAATCCCTGCCCGATGCAACAGCAATCTACGAAATTACCAGACCAATTGCAGTTCTTTTCCGATTTCTTCTCCAAGAACAAAGGCTCACTTCAACCACTGTTATTCAAGCGTACCTTGACGACTTGGATACATTCTACGGTGATCTTGAAAATGCACTGCGTGAAGAAAAACACGGCCGGATTGAACGATCATTGAGCGAGATTGTTGATACTATGGAACGAATCCGTCAGGACTCCAGAGCGAATCGACAAGCGATTATCAATGAAGCCATGGCGGTAAAAGGAAACAGGGAGCGCCGAACGGTACGAGAGCGTTTTGAAATCATACTGGCGATTTGGGAAAAATATCTGGAACCACTCAAAGACTTAATTGATGTTAAAAAATCAATGGATGGATCCCTTGATAGTCTTGAGAGCCTGTTGAAGTCCGGTCTTAAACAGTATGCGATGGATGGTGTAGTTTACGATGAACTAGAAAAAACTGTTGCACGGCTGGTCAGGTTGCGCCGCGATGTTGTTTCTGATTTCCATGAATCCATGCAAGAGGTTGAGCCTCTTTATCATTCTCTGGAACGAGACAGTATTCTCGCCCGTGGAGCATCAAGAGCCCTTGAGCAAATAGATAAGTTTGGTCTGCGGAGTCTGCAGATCACCGATGTGTTGGCACTGCCGGCTGGTTGGTTGCAGCAGGGTCTGTTTACAAATACTATTATTGAATCATATCTACTTGGTGTCAAAAAATATGTACCGCAACAGGCACCACATCTGTCTCTTGGCGAAAATGTTTCAAATCCCCAGTACATGGATCTACAGGATGTGGTTGACAATTTAAATGATGAAATTCCTGTAACAGATACTCTGGCGTGGCTGTTTGATAGATATCTTGATTTTGAGCTCACAGATATTTTACGCGTGTATGGTCATCTTATACATTCTCCTCTGTGTGCAACGACATTCAGCCATGAGCAAAAAAACTATCAGTTTAACGATGTGAATATTTATGCCTATCCGATGGTAATTGAACAGATACTATGAATGAGAAGAATCCATTTGCCTTACCGCATTTAGAAGAAATTTTTCAGCTTTTGTGCAGAGGCCGACATGTTTGTGCTGAAGATGGAAATATCTATTTTGCTCTGCATGATAATGCTGCGGCTTTTCGGGATTTGTTTACCCATTTGGGGTTCAAGATGGAAGTTCATTCCCGGGATTTTTATTATTTTCGTGGTGGAAAGAGTTTGAGTGCCAGAAGTGAGAGAATGGCACTCTTTATTTTCATTCTCATGGAACACCTTGATGGGCAGGGAGAGGCTGTGGAGGAGGGAATATTAACAAAGACGTTTTCAATCGTTGATCTTCCCCATCTGGGTTCCAAACGGTATCGATCCTATATGGAAGAGATTGGAATAGCAGATGATGACGGACTCTTAAGCATAGTGACAAACCTGGAAAAATTTGGTTTTGTCCAACGCAAAGGTGATACCTTTCGTTTCAGGTCTCCAGTGTATCGTTTTTTCGATATCTGTGGAGCAATTGTCCAGAAAGCCAACCAGAATACAACTGATGAAAAGGAACAGGTGTTATGAGTATTGGGCCAACACGTCTCGTACTTATCAGGTCTGGGAAATACGAATTTGGAGATATAGAATTAATCCGGCCTCTGCATTTGATTGGACCAAATAATGTTGGCAAGACATCACTCATTTCAACCCTTCAGTTCCTCTATATAGATCAACAGCAAAAAATGCACTTTGCCAGGGATCTGGACCAAACCCGGAAGTATTATTTTCCAGACCCTGACAGTTACATCCTTTTTGAATGCCTGTCGCCAACGGGCTTTCGAGTTTTGGGAGTACACGGCCTGGGTCCGCTGAAAAGCTATAAATTTGAGCGTTTCAGTTATATGGGTAAACTCGATCTGGCAGATTTCATTGATGAGAAACAGCAAGTTCGACCAAATAAGACCATCCGCTCCCGTCTTTCGGATCGGGAATACACGCTCCTTGAACCATCACATCTAAAAGCTGCTTTAACCGGACTTGGCGAGAACAAAGGGGTGAGACTTGAGCTCCTGCCGATGCGGGACAGAGGTGGATATGAGCGATTTAGAAAAGTTTTTTCAAACCTTTTACGGCTGACCCATATCAGTCAGGAAGATCTGAAACGATTTCTCTTTGAAATTTACGAAACTGATTTTCAGCAGAGTGTCATAGATCTGGAATCCAGCTATTCAAGTAAATATGAACAGGTGCGGCTACAGGCCAATAAAGTAAAAGATCTTAAAAGAGTTGCAGAGGATATTGATGCTGCCTTGTCACTAGCCAGGCAAAGAGATACTCTACGCTCTGTGCTGCCGCAGTTATATGAGAAAATCAGGGAGGGCGTTGAGTCGGGAAGGCGAAAGAGTGATCTTGCAAAAGAAAAAATCGCACAAAAGCAGATTCAGCTCACTACAGACATTGCTGACAATGAGAGGGAGCAGCAGGAGATGCACAGGCAGTTACAGGAAATTACTGAAGCATTGGGTGTTGTGAAAGAAAATCTCAGAAAGTTGCAGCAGGAACAAGAGGATTTTTCTTCTTATTTTGCCCCGATAGAAGAAACTGCGATTGCGCAGCTGAAAAAGAAAATTGAAGATGTTACCTACCAATTGAAAACTTCAGCAGCGGAACCGGTGCGCCGGGTTACCGGCCGTATAAAGCAAAACAAGATTGCTCTGAAAAAACAGGAAGAATTGTTAAGAGGTGTGGCCAACTCTGCTGTTTCATATTTGAAACAGCACTATCCTGACGAAGAAATTGCCCAAGTTTTTCAGTTATTCAATCACGATCTGTTGGGAATGACAGTGACTAAAGGAGAAATTGAGATTCGTGATGTTGAAAAGCTCAAAAATATTTTCAGGACAATCTTGGGGCGAATAGATGAACAGAGTTACCTTGATGACACTGTACGAATCTCATTATCCACTTCTTTGCAGCCGGATCTGCGAACCTATTCAGATCCCGCCCTGATTGCTGAAAAAATAGAAGATTTACAGGCTGAACTTGAAAAAGATCAAAATACATTGCGGGTAGCAGAGGAGCGTGAAGCTTTACAAAAACAAAATCAGATTGATGAGAATTTGTTTAAACGGTTGGAGAAACGTTATCAGGAATATCTGCAGTATCAGAACAATTGTGAAAATGAGAAGAGCTGGAAAAAAGAGCTCAACAAACAAGAAGCCCATCGAAGTAGGGTTGAGGATAAACAGAATGCGTTAAGCAAGCAGGGAATTCTTTATCAAGAGCAGGAGAGACACCTTCGCAGTCAACGAATAGACATTGAAACCAGAGAAGAGGCACTCAACAAATTGGTGCGCTCTCTCCCTCTGCCTGATTCTGGCTGGAAAATAGAGGAGCAACTTGTCGACTTTCCTGAAACAGTAGAAGAAACGATTGCCGAATATGAAAACAAAAGCAAACAGGAAGGACAGAAAAGAGAGAATTTGTGCACTAAACTTGATGCTATTGAAAGCAAGACCTACGGTAAAATCAAAGGAAAAACCGAGGGAGAAACCTTAGCCCTGCTTTATGATGAATTGGATGGTCTCAGTACGAGAGAAGAGGCTGTGGAAAAGCTCTGGTCAGGTCTTACTGCCGATTTGCAGACGGCCATTAAAAGTATGCTGAAAGATCTGGAAACCCTGAAGAGCAGGGTGGCTAATCTGAACAGACAACTGGGCAAGGTCTCTGTCTCTAATTTAAGTCGATTAAAATTGGTATTGGCCGAGAATGCCCAATTGGTTCCACGGTTAAAAGCGGTATCATCCCGCAATGATGCGCCTCTTTTTGCTGGATTGCAAAATATAGATGAAGCCCTCGAGTTTATTGGAGAGTTTCTGAAAAATTCAGGAAGAATTGAACTGCTGCAGTTGTTTGAATTACATTTTGAGGTGACCATAGCGGATGGAACTCCACAGCGATACACGAAACTGGAAACAATAGAATCCAACGGCACCACCATAACAATAAAAGTGCTTATAAACCTTATGCTTCTTCGTGGCCTTGTTGATGAGAAAAGAGATGTGAAGATACCATTCTATCTGGATGAGGCATCAAGCCTTGACAGGGAGAATGTCTCATCAATTGTTGAGCAATCGGTAGAAATGGGGTTCACTCCAATCCTTGCCAGCCCAGAAGCCATGGATGTAGCTGACAATCTCTATTATCTGAAAGACAGAAAAGGGCGACTGTTGCTTGAGAATAATGCCCTGGTGAGGCTAAGACAATCCCATGCCTGATTCGCTGGCAAAACACCTGAGTACCCTCCTGCAGGGAAAGAGAGTGCCTGTAAGCAACATTTCAGCCCGGGACAGGAAAAAACTGCAATCTCTATTTGCGACGGAAGTGCTCGAGGAAGTACGCATTGGAGCTGGCAGAAGTGTCAGGCTCTGTGACCACCCTGCTCTGCTTGTCTATGCGAAAAAATATTACCCCTCAGGACTTGAAAAAGAAGTCAGGTTGGATGGCAGCCCCAGAAGCAGTGCAATTGCCCACCTGCGAGATGCGAAAAAAACATCAGCCACCGATGCTGAAATCCTGACATTACGGGCAGGAGGGAATGTTGATATTCTGTCAAAAAACGGCAGACTGTTACCGCTTACGGAGTGGTGTAATCTTGCAGATGTAGCGGCTGTCCGGCTTGATGACACCTCTCAATGGGCAGGGTCCGGAGTTATGGCAATTGTGGAAAATCTTGAAGTGTTTTTCCATTTTGAAAAAATTGGCTTTGAAGCGGATTTGATATATTATGCGGCCGGCAGACTTTCTGAACGGGCTTTGCGCTGGCTCTCTTCTCCTGGAATGCAATCTTGTCAGATAGTACATTTTGGAGACTATGATCCAATTGGAGTTGATGAATATTTACGATTGAAAAAGGCCTGTCCTGGTCGGGTAAAAATGTATGTGCCAGATGATTTAGAAAAATTGTTATCCCGATACGGGAAAGCAGAATTGCTGGAAGACAGTAAAGCGATACTATTGCGATTGCGTAACGACAGAGATAAAACAACACGGTATATAGTTTCCCTTATGGACAGGTATAATTGCGGCCTTGAGCAGGAAATTCTGTTAGCATTTTAGTAGGTTTCAATGAAATGACTTTCAGGATCATGTGTACTTTATAGAATGGAATGGTCATGTTCAATATTTTAGCCAAGGCAGTTGATACTAATTTTTGAATGTATAATTGTATCGAGAGGATTTAGAAGACTTCTTATGATATTCAGCATGATACTCGATAGTAATTACTTTGGATAAAAAACTTAAACACTGCCAAATTATCTATGAGGATTATTTCAGCAAACTTTTGAACCATGGTTACACTGAAACAGCGGCTGCAGAAGCTTGTGCACATTACTATCTTGATGGAAAACCCCACACCAAAGGACTCACGCCCCGTAATCGTTCTATAGCATTATGGAATTGCTATTTTTGGCAAAACGTCCCTGCAAAATGTTATGAATTAGACACGGTGGCTTTTGCGCTTGGCCGAGCCATCCATTCTGGTCTATCCGATTTTGCAGCCCTTGAACGGATAATCCAAATCAAATTTTGAATTTCTACTATACGGAAGTCTTTTTGCTTTTCAAAATCTTGTTTCTGCTAGTTTCAATAAAAAAGAAACAGATGAGAGAATACAGGAAAATTCAGAGGTATTGAATCAGCTCCTTGTATGGAAAATTAAAACAAGACCTGAAAACGATTTTCGTTTGAATGAACGTTTTCTTGCCAATTCATTAAAATGCCACCTTATACCTCTTATCCTTCCAACTGAGAGAACGCCAACATTATGCGAACATAATCTTGCCCTATTTACTTCCTTGATGAAGGCAGTGACAGAGCGCAATAATTTTTGGAATCGCACAATTACAGAATTCAGTTTCGACGATGACTATCGTTATAAATTTGATGGAGATCACCTAACCATCTATCCTGTCAAAATACCAAAAGAATCTGATTGGGGTCGGAACGGTAAAAAGCTCAACCTCTTGCATCAATACTGGCTTAATAGAGCCCTCATAGAATATGGCTTTTCTGAACTAGATGACATACCTTTTGGCCTGCCAGTAAATGATGCAGGCAATCGTGAAGCATACATAAAATCCATCCAAATATACTTACAGTTGATAGAGATATATGGAATGGAGAGCGAGGTTGAGTCATTAAATGGCACACGAGTTGATCTGTTTAAGACCCTACATTCACTTGAACTAATGACAGCTTTTTTCAAAGCGTATTATATTGTTCCTTTCAAAGCTCATCACCAAACTTCAGGTAACTGGCTGAATGCTCTCGGACAGCTTTTAATGGATGGAATCGCTGAAGGTGAGAATCGTTTCCCTCTAACTTGGGCAGAGCCTTCCGAAAAAGCACAACGTATCAAATCATGGACTGTTTCCGATTCTCACCCACAAGGAGACCTCAAAGCAGCTGAAGCTATTCTTTCTTTCTGGACTAACGATCTTCTTAAGCTTGCTGACAAGAAAAAATCACAACCGAACACCGGTACCTGAATTCCATGAACGACCGATCTTGCAACTTGGTCGGTATGGCTTCCAGTTACCTTGGTTAATGGCCACTCAGAACAATTCAACCGCTGCTATTAATAACTTACGTCGAATTGGTTGTCGTCGTGGGGGGCGGAAGAATGAAACTCACCGCATTGAACAACGATTGGGCGAACTGTTCCAAAACAGAAATTTTACTGTCGTTAAAGGTTATCAACCGACAAAAACACTTATCGATGACCCTGGCGAGATTGATCTGATCTGTTTCTTGGACGGACATTTGTTTATTCTTGAAATTAAATCAACTTATATCAGAAAAACTTTACAAGATGCTTGGATTCATTACACAACTACTTTACGCAAAGCAGCTCAACAACTTCGACGCAAACATACAGCTGTTTTGTCAGCAGTAGAAAATGACAAGGAACTTCGTGCCACTCTTCAGATTCCTGACCAGAGAAAAAGCATAACAACTCATGCATGGATCGTTGATACATCTATTGAATACGACCAGGCCATTATCGATGGATTTCTCAAAGTTTCATTGGAAGGATTAACAGTTATCCTCAGAAATGAACGATATCTTTTGAGAGGTCTCATACACGAAAATGAAGATATCCCCACAGACGATTTATTTAGGGAAGAATTTTCAGCTAAGCATTTTGCTGAGATTGTTGAAAAAGGAGAAATTTGGTCGGTTCTTGACGGATAGACTACAAAAACAATCCTACTGAAAAATTGGAAGTGATAAGAATTCGCTTTCTGCTCAAAAAATTGCAAGGAACAAAATCAGTCTACAGCTCCTCCAATAGCACTCCAGATTGAGCTTAAATTAGCACTTACTGATGGCATTAGCGACCTTCCACCACAACAAGGCCCTGCCGGCTCAGCTTGTCCAGGGAAAAATGGTTGCGGATGCGCTTCGCATAATCTCCGAAAGTCTGAATAGTCATCACTGCTCCTCAAATGCCGTCTTCCCCCTGTTCACCAAAAAGAAAATCGACTCATCGTTGTTTCTCCTAGCTGCGGGAAAAGGGATTCAGATGAAATCCAACTGAGAGCATCGTAGATGGAATACAGTTACGAAGATCTTTTCAAATAATCAGTTCCTGCTGTTTATTTATAATTCCACCCTTGACCCCGTAGTATGGTACAGGGATTATAGTAGGGATAAAGAGAGGTGAAACGTACATACAAAGCAGAGGTTTGGATGAAGGCTCTTACAATTGGTAAGGTGGCAAAACAGGCCGGGATCGGAGTTGAGACGATCCGTTTTTATGAGCGTACAGGACTACTGGAAGAGCCACCAAGGAACGACTCAGGATATCGGCAATACCCGCCTGAAGCAGTTGTGAAATTACGCTTCATTAAAAAAGCAAAGCAGCTGGGGTTTTCCCTCCAGGAAATAGGAGAGCTTTTTGACTTGCGCAGGCAACAGAATGCCATCTGCGGTGATGTACGGATGCGGGCAGAGGAGAAAATTAAAAATATTGAAGAAAAAATTCGTGATTTAACCAGAATGAAAGATGCATTAACAGAATTAACCTGTCAATGCATCGGTGACGGACCAGTGAGTGGGTGCCCAATCCTGACCGCTCTGGAACCTGCAGGAGAAAAACCATGAACCCCCTTGCCCAATTGTCAGGAACACTTCCCGGAATCGGCGTAGCGTTACTGCCGCGTCTGCTCTGACCATCCTGCCTTCCTGCGTATGCAGGGCTTGCCAGTTCGGTCGGGCTGGGATTTTTGATTAATGATGCCATCATGTTTCGGATTACCATGGCAGCCTTACTGCTCTCTGTAATCTTTCTGGCATACAAAGCAAAACAGAGAAGAGGATACCTGCCATTCTGGACAGGTCTTGCAGCTTCCCTGTTTATCATAACTGGAAAATATCTTTTTGATATACAGTTTCTTTTTTACGGTGGAGTGATCCTGCTGATTGCGGCTTCACTCTGGAACAGCTGGCCGAAGAAAAAAACAAATGTGGATACTCTGAACATTCAAACCCAAATGGAGGAAGAAAAATGACAACACGTAAAGTAGAAATTTTCAGTGCAGGATGCCCCCTGTGTAAAGAAACCGAAGAGCTGGTAAACCGGCTCACCTGTTCTTCATGTGAGGTGAGTGTGGTTGATATGAATGACCTTATGGGCGCCAGCCGGGCAAGGGGGCTTGGCATTCAATCTGTTCCTGCAGTAGCCATAAACGGCAAGCTAGCCGATTGCTGTTTGGTTCTCCCTCGGTTCGTATAAACGGGATTGATGTTGAGCCGGAAGCTGGACAGCACAAAGAATATGGGATGGGCTGACGGGTCTATCAGGACGAAGCAGGTCGCTTCGCCAAAAGTGTACCGGCCGAATTTATTGAAGATGCACTTACCGCAATAAAAGAGGTGTAACTCGCAGTCTTGATATACTTTTCAACATAAAGGGAAAAAGGATGGATGAAATAATATGTTACTGCCATAACCATACAGCTGGTGATTTGAAGAGGGACGTTCTTGAACATGGCCGATCCACCATCATGGAACAGATCATTGCCGAATCCAAGGCCGGGAATTGTAGCTGCGAGAGCAACAATCCCAAAGGCCGTTGATGTTTGGCTGATGTTCGCCAGGTGGTGAACACGACATTGGCAAAGATAGGCAAAGGTACTCCGGCGGGATTACAAACCATGTAAGAAAAAAATGAAGCGAGTATAATGATTGACCGTCATCATTTCAATCCTAACCAGCATGGCTGGATCAGGTTCACCACCCACAACAATCGCATATGACCTTGGCTGCTGTAAATCTTGATTTGATCCACCGAACAATTATATCCATAGATAAAACAAGTGCCACTGTCATAATAAAATTCGGGCCCGTCTTGCTCTTGCAATATCCATGAATGATGTGATTGCATGACTTAATCATGTCGTATTTTTAACGAATAGGCAAGCTAATCAATCAGGTGGGAAAGTGTAATAAAACCAGGTAAACTGATTACTTATTTCCAAGGCCCTGGGGCTATCCAGTCGTTAACAGTATCTTGACCGGTTGTTAGTTTTGAAACTATCGGGGTGAGAAACTTATCCAGATGTTTCACTACTTCCTGCAATTCCATTGGGATATGCTCTTGGTCAAGTTTTTTATGGAAAGCTGCCCATTGAACCTGCTTTTCATTAACAAAGTCCTCGCTGAAGGATTCTATTCTGACTGGAAGTGTTGTCTGGCGTTGTTCAAAAGTGAGACGGATCGCCTCCGCTAACTCAGGGCCTGTAAAATCAAATCCACGGGACAACAACCAGATGTCGTAAAAATCTTTCATCCTGCTGTTTAAAAACCCCAGCTTGATCATCGCTTCAAATTTTTCAGCTATGGCGCTCTCACGACTGTAACAGAGCAGCTTTGGAGCAGGGAACTCCAGCATGGTCGGTAGCACCGCTTCTTCCGGTGCGGGATAGACAATATCACCGAATCCGATATCAATCTGCATGACGATCCTTGCCGTGTCCAGCACCCCTCTAAACCGGACTCTTATCCCTTCATAATCAGCATCTTCGGTTATTCGTTCTGATTGCAGTGAGCCGGAATCAAAGATCAGTCCATCTTCCTCAACTGGTACAATCAGGATATTACGGATTAAGGATAAAATGTCCGCTTCCTCATTGCTTGTCTTGCCGAGCATATCAATATCCATGGTGGGCCGAAATTCCGGCGCATCCCATGCTCTCAGCAACAACGCACCTTTGAGAATAAAACGGTCAGAAAAAAAGGATTTGGATAATCGGTACAAAAACCGCTCCATGGCATAATATTGCAGCAATTCGTTAAAGGGTCGTTTGTCGGCCCTGGCTCGATTGAGTAACCTTTGCCGAACTGAGGCAGCAACATTGGCTGAAGGAGTCATACGCTCATCTCCAGGTAGGGACGCATAATATTTTCAACCCGGCAAATCTTTGCAAATTTGAGTATCTCACCAGCCTTAAATTCTTTCCTGAGTTTGTATAGCTTGAGTGCTTCCAGTACCACGTCCATCCCGATTTTATTTCTGAATTTAAAACAATCCGCCAGGGTTTTCTCAGGGCTGTACACCCTGATAGGCACATCATCAATACGATGCACATCAACGCCTGCCAGTAGGGCTTCCTTTGAGAATCGATGGATGGAGATCGGTGGATAGTCAAGCCAGGGTGTATCAGATCCCTGTGCAAGAGCTATAGAAATAGCATGGGGAATTTGAGTCGTCATTTCGTGAAAAGAGAGGGCAGAAATCAGACAGATGACAGCTTTCGGGATACGAGTGGCAACGATAATCAGATCAGGGTCGGATACTGCTTTTTGTCCAGTAAGCCTATACACACCACGGGATAGTTGTTCGAGCAGGCCATTGTCCCGCATTTGATACAGTGTTCGGGGATGAATACCTGCTTGAATAGCCTTACCGGTGCGGATTACACCACCGTGTTGCCGGATAAGATGGGTTGCTCTGTCCGTTGCGTTGATTTTTTTATTGATACATTCCATGGATAGTAATCCCTATACTTATTCACAACTATATGGATTATTATCCACAAAGACTATTAATACAAGTCTTTTTATGGTGAGAGCGACCTACAGCTCTCTATAAAATTAATCTGTTCGTGAAATAGCAACCCCTGAATATTTATCCAGAGCTAAAAAGGCTCGCCCCCAATCTCCCGGATCTCCAACTCTTTTCCTTCGGAGATAATGACGGTGATTTTTTTGGCTGCTCCCACCTCAATGACCGGGGTGGCCTGCTTTGCCAGGCTCAAATAGAAGTCATGCAGGCTGGCGGCACCTTCCGACAGGCCTCCACCGATGGAGTATTTTACAATCTGGGATGAGTCAACCGTAGTGGTTGTGCCAAGGGCGGAAGTTGATTGAGTGGTAGCAGCAGATTTAAGCATATCGCCCATGCCGCCGAAAAAACCGGCCACTATGGTTCTTGCAGTTGCAGCTCCCATTCTTGAAACGACCCTGCCAGACAAGCCGACCTTGCTGTCCGAATCGGTGACAAAGCCCTTGACCGGTGTATCAATAATGGCTTTGCCCGCGTTGCTGAGGCAGGAAAGGGACACCAGTCGTACATCGGCCCGTTCCTTGTCCAGCCGGCCAACTACTTCGGCAATAACAAAACAACCGGACAGGTTTGCCTTGATGTCATTAGGTAGTGTCTGTCC
>Ga0256845_1002532_pt1 | contig 13149 bp, 13 predicted proteins | sample RiftiametaG_FD_189101 | JGI IMG/M metagenome (GOLD analysis project Ga0256845, IMG submission 189101) | Tube worm associated microbial communities from hydrothermal vent at the East Pacific Rise, Pacific Ocean - Riftia | ecosystem: Host-associated > Annelida > Integument > Unclassified ... | reverse complement strand
GGGGCGGTGTAGGAAAGTGTGTCGAAGATGGCGAGGCTGATGGCGTCGATGGGAGTGGGGTCGTCAAAAGGGGCTGTGGCTTCTGCTCCTTCGACAAAGCCGATGATGTCACCTTGGCCTGCACCCATGTTGTCGTAGATGACGAGGGTGGGTTGCTTGGTGAGTTTCGGAGCTTCGTTGATGCAGGTGTTGAGGTCTCCGGTGTCCACGGGGTTGACCAATAGCCAGCGGGCACCGACGAGCGAAGGCTCATCCGTGTGGACGTTGATTTTTCCGATGACGTGGCCGATGCGCATGATGAATTAAGAATGATGAATGAAGAATGAAGAATTAAGAATGAAGAAATGCTAGCAACTCGCTAGTTGCTCGCCTAATCGATGATGCCTTGGATGAACATGCGGATGGGTGAGTGGCGGTCGTGGACGATGTCCTGGGCGCCTACGCCATCGGTGCTGACAAAGACTTTTTGGTGAAGCCCTGCGCCAAAGAGGTCGATGGCGATGAAGGGGGTGCCAGATGCGTTTCCTTCGGCGTCAAGTTGTTGGCAAAGCAGCATTTTGAAGCCATTCAGCGAACTATGTTTCGCTGTGGCTACTGCGTTTCCGACTACTTGAGCGTGGATCATGGGAGTTTGTCAGTTTGTCAGTTTGTCAGTTTGTCAGTTTGGGCGCGTTTTACTGAAAAACTGCCACACTGACAAACGAGCAAACTTAAATAATATTCAGGTTTTCGACCATGACGCAGCGGCGGATGCGGGTGAAGGTTTTTGGGGTGGTGATGCCTTCGCCTGTGGTGGTGGCGATGGAGTAGCTGAGGTAGCCTTCTCCACCGAGTCCGAGACCTGCGACGCTGGGGCCGTTTTTGATGAAGATGGTGGTGTCCATGGCTTGGGCCATGTAGGTCATGTTGTCGACGTTACGGGAGTGGATCACGGATGAGTGACGGTAGCCGTGCTCGGCTTCTTTCGCGAGTGCGACACCGGTTTTGAAGTCGGGGACGCGGACAATGGGGAGCATCGGCATCATTTGTTCTTTCTGCACGTAGGGGTGATCGGCGTCGGTTTCGGCGAAAATGAGGTCGGTGCTGGCTGGCACGCTGAGTCCGGCGTGAGAGGCTAACACTGAGGCGTCCACGCCGATGAGGTCGCGGTTGAGCACAGCCTTGTTGCATCCACCTCCGCCTTGTTCGATGTTGAAGGCGATGGCGCTGAGTTTGTCTAACTGTGATTTGTTGAGCTGGATGGCTCCGGCTTTTTTCATGGCTTGCATGAAGGCATCAAAGACTTCGCTTACCACGAAGATCGCTTTTTCGCCGATGCAGAGAAGGTTGTTATCGAAGGCGGCTCCGGCGATGATTCCGGTGGCGGCACGATCAAGATCGGCAGTTTCATCGACAACGACGACTGGGTTTCCAGGGCCGGCGCAGATGGCACGTTTGCCTGATTTCATGGCGGCCTCAACGACGGCGGGACCACCGGTGATGGCGAGCATGCCGATCTTGTCGTTTTTACAAAGTTTTTCGAAGGTCTCGATGGTCGGTGACTCGATGGTGCAGATCAGGTTTTTAATTCCGAGTTCACGTTCGATCGCTTTGTTGTATTCGCGCACGGCCATGGCGGCACTTTTGGCTCCACCTGGGTGGGGGTTGAATACGACGGCGTTTCCAGCTGCGACCATGTTGATGACGTTACCGGTGAGGGTGGGGACGGAGTGGGTTACTGGAAGTATGCCACCGATGACTCCGAAGGGTGCAAATTCTTCGAGCGTGATGCCGTAGTCTCCGCTCATGGCATCGGGGTTGAGCCATTCGACGCCAGGGACAAATTTAACAATTTTGAGTTTCTCGATTTTATGGTCGAGTCGGCCGATCTTGGTTTCGTTGAGTTCGAATTCCCCCCATGGTTCGGCATTGGCAACGCAGATTTCCTTAACGATCTCGATCACGCGTTTGCGCGCTTCTTTTCCCTGCGCCTTAAGCTGGAGGAAGGCTGAGTTGGCGGCTTCGCATGCCTGGCAGACGTGGGTGAAGACTCCATATTCACCTCCTACGCCGGGGGCTTTCGGGCAGTCGTCGGTGGTCTTTACTAGTGCAGATTTTGGCGTTGGGGTGGGAGCGGGTGCTGAAGTGCCCTCGGCGCTGTTCAGGCGTTGGAGAACATTTTCTACTACATTGCGGAGTGATGCTTGATCGATAGTTTTCACGGGAGAATGGATAAATGGTTAGTGGCTTGGGCCTTTAGTTGCTCTTGTAGATTTTTTTACCGAGCACGTTGACTGTGTCGACAATAGCGATGACGGCGGCGTCGACCGGGAGGGGTTTCATGCCTTGCGCTTGTCTGGCTGAGCTGCCTTGGGCAAACATTACGAGTTCACCTTCACCAGCGCCTACGGTATCGACGGCGACGATGGTGTTTTGGCCGTTGCGAAATTGGCTCGGGTTGGCTTCATCCACTAACTGCGGTCGCAGGAGGAGGAGCTTCTTCCCTTGGAGGCTATCGTCTTTTTTTGTGGCAACGATGTGGCCGATGACTTCTGCTAAAAACATGTTTTTGAGTGTGTTTGGGATGATGCCTGCGGCGCTGAGCGCGAAAGAATGCGAAATGTGCGGAACTTGAGTGGTCAGCATTATTTTGAAGACACCTTGATGAGGTTGGCCTGAGGTTTCACTCGAAGTGGTTGGAAACCTCTTCTACGTTATTTCTTGGCGCGTCCTGCAGGCTTGGTGGGCTTGGGGAGGACGTCGGCTAGGCAGTCGTCAGGGCGAGCGATGACGTGTGCGCTGAGGACGGTGCCTGTTTGGCTAGCGGTGGCCGCTCCGGTATCGATGGCTGCTTTGACGGCTGCGACATCACCTTCGACGACGACGTGGCACATGGCGCTTCCGATTTGGCGCATGGGGCCAGCGAGTGTGACGTTGGCTGATTTGAGCATGGCGTCAGTGCCGCTGATGAGGCAGGTGAGACCAGAAGTTTCGAGAATTCCGATGGCTTGTTTTGACATAGTGGTGTTGGTTTATGGGTTGATGTGTTGATGAAATGTTTTCTTGGCTTGAGGCCTGCGGCGCTAGACAGAATTAACAGAATTTTCTTAGCCTGCCACGTGAGGCTTCGCCTTTTACGTGGGGTTGATAATTCAATTGGTGTCCGCAAAATATGCGAAAAGACGCGAAGTTGATTATCGGTTGGGGTGCTTGATTTGGAGTTTAGAACTTAGAGTTTGGAGTTTAAATATTGGGGGGGATTAGCGCGTGGCTACTTTCCTGTTCACTTCGCGGGCGAGGACGAGTTCTTCATTGGCGGGGATGACGATGATTTTGACGGCTGAGTCGGCGGTGCTGATGATGGCTTCTTCGGCTTGGCAGGCGTTGTTCTTTTCGGGGTCGAGTGTGACGCCGAATCCTTCGAGTCCTGCGCAAATGGCTTCGCGGAGCCATGGGTTGTTTTCGCCGATGCCGGCGGTGAAGACGAGGGCGTCGAGGCCGCCGAGATCGAAGAGGTAGCTCGCGGCCCATTGGCGGGCGGAGTGCACTAGCATATCGAGCGCAAGTTGAGCGTCGCTGTTGCCGTCAGCGGCAGCTTTACGGACATCGCGGAGGTCATTGCTGACTCCTGATACTCCGAGCAGACCCGCTTGGGTGGTGAGTTGGGTTTCCGCTTCTTCCATGGAGATTCCCAGTGTTTTGATCGCAAAGGGAGTGGCTCCGGAGTCGAGATCGCCGACGCGGTTGTTTTGGGGTAATCCGCTCTGGGGTGAAAACCCCATGCTTGTTCCGATGGCGACACCGTTGAGGATGCCAGTAACGGAGCTGCTGCCACCGAGGTGGAAGGAGATCACGCGGACTGGGGTGCCAGAAACAGGTTGCGGGCCATTTTGATAGAGTCCGCGCACGACTTCGGCGACGTCATCGCGGCCGAGTAGTTCTGCTGAGCGTTCAGCCACAAATTTGTGACTAGCGCCGTGGAACCCGTAGCGTTGGATACCGGCCTCGTGCCATGCTTGGGGCACGGCGTAACGTGAGGCGGCTTCGGGGATCCACTGATAGAATGCCGTTTCAAACAGCGCGACGAGTCGGGCGGTTGGCAGGAGTTTCTGGAATAGTTTGATGCCTTCTGCGTAGGGCGGGTTGTGAGCTGGGGCCACTTCACGGAAGCCTTCCAGCGCAGCGATCACTTTTTCATCCGCCTCAACACAGCCGCTGAGATTTTTGCCTAGCACAGTTTTAAAGCCCACAGCATCGATGTCTTCGATGCTGTGGAGGTGGCCTTGCTCGATGAGGGTGGTGAGCGCCTCATTGATCACTTCCGAATAATTCGTTACACGCTCAAACCCGCCAGAGGCAAGCACGCGCTCATTCTCGCCGTCTATTTGATAGAGACGGTATTTAAATGAGGTTGAGCCCAAGTTGGCGATAAGGATGTGCATGGGAAATTACGGATTGCAGATTGCGGATTGCGGATTTGAAATCACTTAATCCATGGGCCGAGTTGGCCGAGTTCTTCGTGAGGGCGGGGGATGACGAGGACGGAGTTGACTTCGCCAACTTGCGCTGCGGCTTCTGCTCCTGCGTCGATGCCTGCTTTGATAGCGGCAACGTCACCGGTGAAGAATCCACAGACGAGTCCTGATCCGATTTTGTCCCAGCCGGTCATGGTGATGTCGGCAGCCTTGATTGCGGCGTCCGATGCTTCGATCAGAGCGGTGAGGCCCTTGGTTTCGATCATTCCGAGTGCTTGTTTAGCCATAATTTTATGAGTAGTTAGTAGTTGGTAGTTGGTAATTAGTAGAGGAGGGCGAGTGTTGAGTGGGGATGTAGTATGCTAACTACTATCTGCTCGTTACTCGCTACTTTGATTTAGATATCAAACTGCTTGAGGAGTTCAGGAGCAGGACGTGCGATGACGTGTGCGCTGACGAGTTCTCCTACGCGTCCGGCGGCCTCGGCTCCGGCGTCGATGGCTGCTTTAACGCTGCCGACGTCACCTTGGATGAGGACGGTGAGGAATCCTGCACCGATTTGGACTTGTTTGACAATTTCTACATCGGCGGCTTTGGACATGGCATCAGCTGCCTCGACGCTACCGACGTAGCCTTTTGTTTCGATCATTCCTAGGGCTTTGTTCATAGTATTAGTTTGGTTGTGGTTGATTGTGGTGGTTATTTAATAAGTTCGCAAAAAGTATCGGGTTTGAGTCCGCAGGCGTTACCTTCATCGGTATCGATGTGGGCCTCGAGGTTGAAGCTTTCGTCTACGCGGACAACGATGTTGTTGAAGGTGGCTGAACACTCGCTGTGGACTTTCATCTTCATGGTGTCGAGGTGTTTAACGCCGTAGAATGCGGCATCGGTGGGGTGCATGTGGACGTGGGGTTGGGCTCGGATGACGCCTTCGTCCATTTTAAAGTATCCGTTGGGTCCCATTAGCATGCAGCCGGGGGTTCCTACGACATCACCGGACATCTTGATGGGGATATCGAATCCCAGCGAAATGGCATCGGTGAAAGCTAGTTCGACCTGGTTGAGCTCACGGCAGGGTCCGAGGATGCGGAGATTGGAGATCACTCGACTGCGTGGGCCGATCAGAGTGACGGATTCTTTGGCGGCATAGGCTCCTTTTTGATAAAGCGATTTGTTCGGAGTAAGCTGATGGCCGGGGCCGAAGAGTGCTTCGACAGCTTCTTGGGTCAGGTGGCAGTGGCGGGCACTGATATTGACGACGAATCCGTTCGGCGCTTTGGCTTGAGCCGGAAGGGGAAGGCCCATTTCCTGGTAAACTTGTTCGCGCACCATGTGTTCTACGACGGCGCGGGGTGTGTTGTTGCTCTGGGGTGCGGACATTATGAAATTGTGGATGACGAAGCAGATTTCTCAGCTTTTGATTGACAAGTCAACGCAAAACGAAGAATTTCCTAAAAAAACAAACCGATACAAAGAATTTACGTGTAATTATTATGTTAGCTGCAGAACGCCACCGCCAGATATTAAAAATCCTTTCCAAGGAAGGTTCCCTGAAGACCAAGGACATTGCTTCGAGCTTGAGTGTAACGGATGAAACCATCCGCAAGGACTTTGAGTTGTTGGAAAAGCAAGGGTTTGTGGTGCGGACGCATGGTGGCGTAATTCCTCCCAAACGTGCGATTCGGGAGCTTTCTCTGACTGAGCGGCAGCTGATTAACCGTGATGAAAAAAACGAGATTGCCAAGGCGGCGGCTCAGAGGATTCAGCCAAATGAGACTATTTTTATTGATGCGAGCTCTACTTCGTTATCGATCACGCCGTATTTACCTGATTTTCCTCTCACCGTGGTGACCAACTCGCATGATGTGGTGTCGGCGCTGGGCGGGATTAATCACATTGACTTGATTTGCACGGGTGGTCTGTATGAGGCCAGATCTCATTCCTTTATAGGCCTGGCGGCGGAGAAAACATTGCACCGTTATAATATCCACAGGATGTTTTTTTCGGGGAACGGTCTTGATTTAAAGAGGGGGATCAGTGAGGGTAATTCCAGACAGGCCGCGTTTAAAGAGCATGTGATTGCGGCGGCGGAAGATGTTTGCTTTTTGGCAGACGCCTCGAAGATCGGGCACTGTTCCTCCTTCTTTTTTGCCAAGTGCAGCGACCTCACTACCTTGATTACGAGTAAGAAGGCCGATCCTAGTATTTTAGAATCTCTGAGAAATATGGGAGTGGAGGTGGTCTCAGCTTGATATCCTAATTTAAAAACCCCAAATAAAACCAACTAAAAAATCTATGCAGGTATATCTCGCCATTGATCTAGGAGCCGGCTCGGGCCGTGTTGTCGCAGGGAAGTATGATGGAGCTACGTTGGAGCTCGAGGAGGTGCACCGTTTTTCCAATGCCGGAGTGGATATCAATGGTGGAAGCTACTGGAATACCATCGGTCTTTTTGAGTCGATTCTTGAAGGAGTTCGTAAAGCAGTGGAGACATACGGCCATGCCATTGTCTCGATGGCTGCTGACACTTGGGGTTGTGATCATGCGATGCTCGATGCGCAGGGGAATCTTTTGGGCGGGCATCATCAATACCGTGATCCGAGGAGTGAAGGCATGCAAGAGGCTTTGGAAGAGCGCATGCCGATGGCTGAAATTTACGCGCACACTGGAATTCAACCTGCCTTTTTTAATTCCAGTCTGCATTTGCTGGCTGAAAAAATCAAAGGGAACGAGGGGATGGCCATCGCTGATCGGCTTCTCTTTACTCCGGACCTTCTCGCTTACTGGCTGAGTGGAGTGCAGGCAAATGAGCGCACCATTACCAGCACGAGTCAGCTGTATAATCCCAACAAGCGCGATTGGGCGTGGGAGGTGATCGATGCTCTGGAGCTTCCCCGCAAGATGTTTGGGGATATTGTATCGTCTGGCACGGTCCTTGGTCCGATTACTGATGCGGTGGCTGAAAAAACCGGGGCGTCCAAAGATGTCAAAGTGGTAGCGTCGGCGGGGCATGATACAGCTTGTGCTGTGGCGGGGTTGCCTATGAAGCGTGGTGGGTTGTGGCTGTCGTCAGGCACTTGGTCCATTCTCGGTGTGGAATCCGAAGTTCCGGTTGCGACGCCGGAGGCATTGGCCGCAGGCATCTCCAATGAAGGGGGGGTGAGCAAAACGACTCGGCTTTTACACAACGTTTCAGGTCTTTGGATTATTCAAGAAAGTCAACGCTACTGGGCGGAGAAGGGAGAGGAGATGAGCTACGCTGAGCTGGCGCGTCTCGCCGAGGAGGCCCAGTCGTTCACCGCCTTTATTGACCCGAACGATCCGAGCTTTGCTGCGCCGGGCAACATGCCTGAAAAAATACAGGAGTATTGCCGTAAAACGGGTCAAGAGGTGCCGGAGAGCAAAGGGAGGATCCTGCGAATTGCCACGGAAAGTCTGGCTTTAAAATATCGTCAGGTGGTGGAGATGCTAGAGAAGGTAACAGGGGGAGGTTTTGATCAACTCCATGCAGGGGGTGGGGGGGTCCAAAATGAAATGCTGATGCAAGCCGCCGCTAACGCCATAGGGATTCCCGTGGTTGCCGGTCCTGTGGAAGCGACGTCTTGCGGCAACATTATCACTCAGATGGTCGCCATGGGAGAAATTCCAGATATCACAGCCGGCCGTGCAATTGTAGAGCATTCCATGGAAACAAAAATATTTACTCCTCAAAATCAAGAAGCGTGGAATGATGCTTATGAGAGGTTTATTAAGTTGTAGGACTGGATTAGTTATTAGTTATTTGGCAAGTCCACAACCCAAGAAAATTCTGTTAATTCTGTCTAGCACCGCAGGCAACATCCCAAGCACATCAAAATATCCGCTATGCTCCGCACCACGCGAGGCAAGCCTCACTAACCCACAAAGCGGAGGCAAGCCATCCGCACTCCACCCCAGAAAAAAATTCGCCAGATCCGCAAGATTCGCGGTGAAAAAACGATCATCCCAAGTCCTAATCAACCAGTCAACCCATTAACTAATCAACCAAATCATGAAAACCGTATTCAATAAAGAAAACATGCCTAAAATCGGCATTCGCCCAACCATCGATGGCCGTCTCGGCGGTGTCCGCGAGTCACTCGAAGAGCAAACGATGAACCAAGCCAAGGCAACAGCTGCCTTTATATCTGAAAACCTGAAATACCCTGACGGCTCACCTGTCGAGTGTGTGATCTCGGATACGTGTATCGGAGGAGTCGCTGAAACCGCTGCCTGTGCTGATAAATTTAAACGTGAAAACGTGGGCGTTTCCCTCACCGTGACGCCTTGCTGGTGTTATGGATCCGAGACGATGGACATGGACCCTCATACGCCAAAGGCAGTGTGGGGATTTAATGGCACCGAACGTCCTGGCGCGGTTTACCTCGCTGCCGCCCTTGCCGGTCACACTCAAAAAGGGCTTCCGGCCTTTGGTATTTATGGCCGCGATGTGATGGAGTCCTCCGATACCTCCATCCCTGACGATGTGGCTCATAAAATCCTGAGCTTCTGCAAAGCGGGTATCTCTGTTGCGCTGATGCGTGGCAAATCCTACCTCTCGCTCGGTGGCACCTCAATGGGGATTGCCGGCTCCGTGGTGGATCCCGATTTTTTCCAAGACTACCTCGGCATGCGTGTGGAGGCCGTGGATATGACCGAGCTTGCCCGCCGATTTGAGCGTGGTATTTATGACCCTGAGGAATATGAAAAAGCCTTTGCATGGGTGAAAGAAAACTGCCCCGAAGGCAAAGACTACAACTCTCCTGAAACTACACGTTCGCGTGAAACTCTCGATAAAGAGTGGGAAACATCCGTCAAAATGGCACTCATCACCCGCGACCTCATGGTGGGCAACGATCGCCTTGCCGAGCTGGGCTACGGCGAAGAAGCCCACGGGCGCAATGCGATTTGCGGTGGATTCCAAGGTCAGCGGCAGTGGACGGACCATTACCCGAATGGCGACTTCATGGAGGCGATGTTAACGACGTCATTCGACTGGAATGGCAAGCGTGCTCCCTATCAGTTTGCCACAGAAAATGACGCCCTCAACGCCGTGACCATGCTCTTTGGTCACTTGCTCACTAACACGGCTCAGATTTTCGCGGACCTCCGCACTTACTGGTCGCCCGATGCTGTGAAGCGTGTTTCCGGTCATGAGTTGACAGGTGCAGCTTCGAGCGGATTACTTCACTTGATCAACTCCGGTCCGGCCGCTCTCGATGGCACGGGACAGATGACGAAGGATGGTAAGCCTGCGATGAAGCCGCATTGGGAAATTACCGATGAGGAAGTGCAAGCTTGTCTCGATGCCACCACATGGCATCCGTCGATCACCGAGTATTTCCCAGGAGGTGGCATGAGCACTCGCTACGCTACCAAGGGGGGGATGCCTGCCACCATCGCGCGCCTCAACCTTGTGAAAGGACTCGGGCCAGCACTTCAGATTGCTGAAGGTGTGACCGTTGAGCTTCCCGAGGATGTGCATAATACGCTCGATGACCGCACCAACCCATCTTGGCCAACAACGTGGTTCTGCCCAACTCTCACGGGAGAAGGTGCCTTTGCCGATACGTATTCCGTGATGAATAACTGGGGAGCTAACCACTGTGTGATGAGCTACGGTCTCATTGGTGCCGACCTGATCACCTTGGCGTCAATGCTTCGTATTCCGGTTTACATGCACAACGTCAGTGGAGATCGTATCTTCCGTCCCTCATCTTGGGCGGCTCACGGCACCGCCGACCTTGAAGGTGGCGACTTCCGCGCCTGCCAGAACTACGGGCCGGTTTACGGGTAAAAAACAAGGCTGTAGCCCTTCGTTCAAAACAAAAGGCACCTCACATGAGGTGTCTTTTTTGTTGGCTGGTATTGCCTATCGCAGATCAGCCCAACGAGTAGGCATGAACTGACGCACGACAGGAAGCCGGAGGACTGGATGGCCCTCCCTCCAGAGAGTGTTGCTGGGAGATTTGGCTTGGGTTGTCGAGCAGTTGCAAACTTGTCCTACTTTTTCGGTTGTGAAAAATAGTATTCAATGAAGTTTTTGATGTGGAATGTGGATTTATTTTTATAGTATTTGTGTTTGGGTTAGGGGTTGAGTTTGTTTTTTGAAATGCAATAAAAAACTATTAGGTTTGCGTATATTATCCTTCATGGTGTGTGAGAATCATGTAGTGTTAGCGGGTCTACCTACAAACCTATGAACGCAGTAAAACAGTATAAAGAAGAAATGACGTCGGCGATTGAAGTGTTACTCAATGCGCTGAAACAGAGCCCTGAAATTTGGAGCCTCCGTAAAGAAGTAGCGCATTTATTATTTGATAATGCTCGATATGATGAGGCCGCGGAGCTTGTGTGGTCGGCTCCTGAGATACCTGCGATTGATTTGGAAATCGCGTTTACTGCGAGGGTACTTTCGAGGGCGCAACCGAAGCGTGCGATTCGATTGTTGAAGTATGTGATTAGCCAGACGCGTAATAATCCAGCGAAGCTGCTAGCGATTGCCAATGCCTTGATGCATTACGGAATGGTGATGCAGGCCTCGCGTTTTTATGGTGCCGCGACGGCATTGGATGGTAATTTTTCGAATGGGGAGTTGGAGCATTTTATGCTCTGGCTCGATGATTCACACCGACTCTGGGGTGATTGGGCCAAAGAGGATCAGCCGATGGATGAGTTGCCGTGGGTGAAACGGGAAGATCTGAAATCTGTGGACGATCAAAAAATGATGTCGGGTCTAACGACGCCGATCAAAGTTCCCGGGCTCAATGAGCTTACCTCGGAGCACATGCTGAATGAATACTATAGGCAGTCGATGATGAAAGATGGAGAGATCACGGCACCTCCCGCAGTGACGGTTCCGCTGGATCGATTGAATCCGGATGATGTGATACGGGACAATGAGTTAGGCGCGCCGCTGACGCCTCAAAAAGCAGATTCGAAGGTGGTTGATTTTTCTCAAGGGGTTTCGAAGTCGATGACCGCTGAAGCCATGGAGCCTAAGGCACCGGCGCTGGATCTTGAGCTGTTTAAAATTCAACCGAAGAGGAGTCCTGAGTTGGTATTGCCTGAAGGCTCTGTGTTATCAGCACGTGAGTGTGAGTCCGTGGCTCCATCTGGACCGGCGTTGCTAGTGGAAGAGGTGAGTAACAAACCCAAGCTTTTGTTTTGAAATTTTGCTGTTCCGTCAAATAGAATTCCTCGGATGAATGCCGTTTGGTGCAGGTTTACTGAATGAGGTGAGGCGTTAATTGAGCTCGAATCCACAGTCGCTGATGGTGGATTTGAGTTTCTCCTCATCCAAATCCTTACCGGTGATGGTCAGGGTGTTTTTCTCGGGGTCGCCGCTGACCGTGGCACCAGGTGATTGTTCCGAGATCGCTTTGCGGAGTTTGCCGACGCAGCCTTGGCAGCTCATGCCGTCGACGGAGAGGATGATGGATTCTCCGCCAGTTGAGCATTTGGTGGTGATGTAGGATTTGATGTCGCGGTAGGCAAATGAGAGTAGGAGGAGGGCAAAGACGACGGCTCCGATGAGTTCGATCATATTCGCCCCTCCGTGGTGGTGAACTTTGTCGGGCAGGTGGATGGTGATGACGGACCCAAAGAAGACGGCGCAGACGATGCTTCCGATACTCACGGAGGCTAGATAGACGGTGGTGAAAAGTTTTCCAAAGCTTTTATAAATCAAACCAATCGTTGCGATATTGGTGGCCGGGCCCGCGATGAGAAAAACGATGGCGACGGCGGGCGACAGGCCCTTGAGCACGAGAGCGGCGGCAATGGGCACGGAGCTGGTCGCGCAGACGTAGAGGGGGATGGAGAGAAAAAGAGCGGCGATAGAGCCGTAGAGGGGATCGGCAAACAGGCTGTTCGCCATGAAGTCGGCGCTGAGAAAGGTGGAGATCAGGGCGGCGGCGATGATCCCTGCCAGCATCCATTTCCATAGGTTGTAAAAGAGGTCGTTGATGGCGAAATCGTAGAGTTCTTTAAGGCTGGCGCGTTGATGGGGCTGGGTGGGGGATGTTTCCTCTTCGATCGCAGGCGCGGCGTGTTTCTGCTGGAGAAGGTGGTGGATGCCTCCACCGAGAATCCCGATGACAAAGGCGCTGATGAGTTTGAAGATCGCAAAGGGCCAGGAGAGAAACGCCGCGCTGACGAGTAGGGAATCGACTCCGGTCTGGGGGGTGCTGATCAGAAACGACAGGCAGCTACTGTTGCTCGCGCCCTTTTTTTTCAGAGCGATCACCGTGGGGACCACGCCGCAGGAGCAAAGCGGCATGGGGACTCCGATGAAGGCCGCTTTGATAACGTTTAAAAATGAGTTTTTCCCGAGCCATCGTTTGAAGAGGCTATCGGGAACAAATCCGTGCATCAGGGCGGCAATGAGTAGGCCCAACAAAAACCAGATCCCGAGAGATTCGGTGACCGTCCACAAGTTGTTTAAAAAATCCAAGATCATCATGATGATTTCTGCTATCGCTTGATAGCTAGATAGCTAGAGTAAGGTGGGAGAATTGGCAAATTCTTTCTTGAGGGTGGGGGGGCAGGTCGAAGCCGATGTGTGAGGCTCGAACACTTCGGCGGGAGCGTGGCGCGGAGCTGTGGAGGGGCTGGAGCCAGCGGACGACCGAGGGGAGTGCAAGCCTCTATGAGCCGCTTTGCGGGATAGGCGCAA
>Ga0256845_1002531_pt1 | contig 13149 bp, 5 predicted proteins | sample RiftiametaG_FD_189101 | JGI IMG/M metagenome (GOLD analysis project Ga0256845, IMG submission 189101) | Tube worm associated microbial communities from hydrothermal vent at the East Pacific Rise, Pacific Ocean - Riftia | ecosystem: Host-associated > Annelida > Integument > Unclassified ... | reverse complement strand
AATAGCTCCATTTTCTATTTCAGTAACGGTGTTTACGGTTTCACCACGCGCACCAACTATGGCTAAATCGCCATCCATGTCCATTGCCCAGCCAAAATTACCTCCATTGTTAGATGATAATATTTGCGACTGGTCCCAAATATTATTGACTCTATCAAAAACAAAGACTCGGCCAGCATTAATAGAAGAACCATCAAAATGTCTTGCACCAACCATAATAGCATCACCTGAAACACCACAGGAAAATCCAAAATTGTCACCATTATTAATGAGAGAGGGCTCTAAGCGTGCTTGCTCTGTCCAACTTGTGTCTGTGCGCTTAAAAACATAAGCCGCACCAGCATCAACAATGGCATTGGGATTGATGCTTCCATCGCTACCTTCTTCATAAGCAGCGCCGACCACAGCTGTGTCACCAGAAACAGCCACGCTCAAGCCAAATCGATTTTCAACATCAATAATTGATGGTTTTAAATAGGCTTGTTGCATCCAAGTATTGCCCATTCGATTAAAAATATAGGCGGCTCCTGCATCAGGTGTAGAAATATCATTTTGACTGCTACCATCACTCGGCTCGCCATATGCTCCAACAATAATAGTGTTATTATCTATCGCAACAGAATGACCAAAACTAGAGCCAATATAGGTATTGGATGCTTTGAAATCTGCTTGTTGTGTCCACGTGTTACCATTTCTGACAAATACATAAACAGCTCCAGAGGTTAATTCCTCGAAATTGATAGGCACTGAATTAACACCTGTCGCGGCGCGATTATCGCCAGGCGCGCCTATTACAATTGTATTGCCAGAAATATCAACTGAAGTGCCAAATTCGAGGGCATCATTCGTATACTGAGGTTTCAGGTAAGCTTGTTGCACCCATGTGTCATTTTCTCGCACAAAAACATAGGCGGCACCAGATACTCTATTATTGTCACTGCCATCGCTGGTGTTAACACCGGTGGTATCACTGCCTTCAATCGGCGCACCAACGACTATTGTCTCACCCGAAACAGCAATTGACCAACCAAAAAAATCATGGGAATCTGTGTTAAATGGTTTGATAAATGAATCTTCTGTGATAATTTTAGAAGCCCCTCTGTTTTGAATATTGATCCAGTCAGACACACTGGTTGTTTGAGAGGCTTGTTGCCCTTTTGCACATGCATAGCCCGTCAAATATAGTAGAAAAATTGTTATTGCTATGTTATATCGTATGATCATGGAAAACCCTTAAAATTGTCTATTAACTATTAGTACGCTAGCTACTCCCAAACAGTGACAATAAATTTTAAAAGTATCATATTAACTCTCTATAAATTTGTGATTAGTCTGTTGTTCAATAATTTTGGCAAATAATGATATTAGAGCGAAATAATTGTAATACGCGTTTTATGCATTGTTATTCCTCTTGGGTCACCCACGCTTTATTGAGGAAGACAGGTTGAAGTTAAGATTATAATCACGATTATTTTGATCAACAAATGTCACTACTGCCCCGTTAACAAAAAAGATATAAATTTAATGACCTGATTCCAAGCCAAATTTGATATAATTTAGTTAACCCAATTCTTAATCAAATACTATAAGCTGCAAGGTTAATAAATCAACGGAGTTGCACTGATAACTCGAATTCCGCACAAAATCATTATATAATATTGACAATATAACAACGTTTATCATAGACGATGTTTTCACATAACAAAATAATCTGGAGTAGCGCGATGATATCTACAACACTTGAATTAACCAGTCACAGAACCTTTATCACAGTTAAACACTGGCTTTTAGCTCGACGAAACGGATTTACAAAGGTCACGCATATACTTGTACTGTTGTTTATGACACTGCAAATTAATGCTAAAGATAATTTTGAGCAATATCGAGTAGATGATAAAAAATTGCCGAGCTCAAAAGCACTCGTTGAAGAAGTGAAATTATTACCATCGACAGGCGCGGGGAATGCAAGTTTTGGACATTCTGTAAGCTTATCGGGTAACAGGGCTTTGATTGGGGCATATCGCCAATCTCAATCTGGCGCTGCCTATCTGTTTGAATTTGATGGAAACAGCTGGAATCAGATGCAAATAATAACTGCAATTGATGGAGAAACTTTTGATCGATTTGGATTTTCCGTGAGTTTACATGGCAACAGAGCCTTGATTGGAGCAACGGGCAATGATGACAATCCTGGGTGCCCCAATGGCTGTGCCTATCTGTTTGAGTTTGATGGAAACAGCTGGAATCAAATGCAAAAAATAACGGCAGCAGATGGAGAAGCTTTTGATGTATTTGGAGGGTCCGTGAGTTTATCGGATAACTGGGCTCTGATTGGAGCATTGGGTGATGATGATAATGGTTCTGCTTCTGGAGCTGCTTATCTGTTTGAATTTGATGGAAACAACTGGAATCAACTGCAAAAAATAACGGCAGCAGATGGAGAAGCTTTTGATGGATTTGGAGAGTCCGTGAGTTTATCGGGTAACAGGGCTCTGATTGGAGCACCGTTTAATGATGGCAATGCTGCCAATGCTGGCTCTGCCTATCTGTTTGAATTTGATGGGAACAGCTGGAATCAAATGCAAAAAATAACGGCAGCAGATGGAGAACTTTATAATAAATTTGGAGGATCCGTGAGTTTATCAGGTACCAAGGCTCTGATTGGGGCAAGGGGTGATGATGAAACAGGTTCAACTGCTGGCTCTGCCTATCTGTTTGAATTTGATGGCAACAGTTGGAATCAGCAGCAAAAAATCACTGCAACTGATGGAGAAATTGATGATCAATTTGGACAATCCGTGAGTTTATCGGGCAACTGGGCTCTGATTAGTGCAACGGGTGATGATGATAATGGTTCTCTTTCTGGCTCTGCCTATCTGTTTGAATTTGATGGAAGCAGCTGGAATCAGTTGCAAAAAATAACCCCAACCGATGGAGAAGCTTCTGATCGATTTGGAGGATCCGTGAGTTTATCGGGTAAGCTGGTGTTGATTGGAGCAAGTGAAAATAATCCTGGTTCTGCCTATATTTTCAACGGAGATTTAATTTTTAAGAATGCTTTTGAAAACCAATAGTTAATAGAGGTATATGCATAACTCTATGAAAGCCTGAGGTTTTTCTATTATGGGCGAACACATGGCGACTGAGTGATTGGTGTTATGCTGCAAGGTTAATAACACTAGTCTTTTAAGGAAGCAATTGCATTATAAAAAAACGGGTAAAAAGAAGCAATTTGATTTACCCTATTCAAATCCATTAATAAAAATAATGTCATAAACTTCATCAGCACCTATGTCATAGAAATATAAGGGTTGACCATTATCAAAAGGACTATTTACATTGGGATAGTCCCAACCACGTGGTTCAAAGTCAATATCACCAAATGGAACATCTGATTGACTTAGGCAAAAATCTATGGCTGGAGATAGGCTCACATTAAGGTGATAATCACGATTATTTCGATCAACAAACTGGGGATCTGCTACCACACCAACAGGAATATTGGTTATATCATGTACAATGAGGCACCCAGAAATAATCGAGTTGGAAGAAGCCGCTGTTGTAGCAACCAGCCCTGATGATTCGTGAACAATAGAAGACACTAATCTTAATGAAGCATCAACTTTGATCCCAAACACAGCTTCATCAACGTTGTTGTCTGCGAATGTACTATGATAAACCTCCATTCTGGATTGCTCTAAACGGATGACATATTTATCATTTAATCCATTGTCAGATTTTGAATTGTGATTAAATACACTGCCATGAATTCTATTATCATTAACCCCTCCATTTTTAACAAAAATTGCGGTTCCTAATCCTGCTTGATTTTCTTCAAAATATGAATTAGTAAAAAGTATCCTACCAAAATCATTGTATGCCGCCCCGCCATTGCTATTATCTTTGGCGATATTGCCTTGAAAAAAAGAACAGCGGTCTGGGTTCCAGCATTTTTTTTCTGTTCTTGTTACAAATAGTGTCCCATCATTTTTTGAATATAAACCCCCTCCATTGGTAGAAATATTGTCTTTAATTAATCCGGCTGTGATAATTAAAAATGAACCTGCATCAACTACATATGCACCACCACCTCCATCACCAGAGTTGTTAATATTTGCCACATTATTGTTAAGATTTGCAGGTGTGCTATCACTTCCAAAAAACTCCATCCCACCAGTGGGTTTTGAACGGTGACCTGAGAGTAAGACGGTACCACCTTGTGATACATAAACGCCACCACCATTGGCATTGGCTTGGTTGTTTGAAATTCCGAGCAATGTTTGTGCGTTTACATCTTGAGTGCCAGAATAAACGATCATTTCACAACCTGCCGTAATAAATGCACCACCACCGCTACCACTGATACCATTAGCTAGGGTACCGTTTGCAAAATTTTGAGACACTCCGCTTTCACCCCGTATAGAAATCGATGCATCAGTGCCTACACAATTGATACCGCCTCCAAACTCCGCAGAGTTTTGACTAACAATACTGTCAACCAGCATAAAATCTGTATCACCAAGATTAATAGAAATACCACCGCCTCCCGCACCAGAGGTTAAATGATTATTATCAATATGAACATTATTTAATAACACTTCAGCATTGGCTGATGTGGTTTCTATTCCGCTGGATATTGCACCAGTTAAGCGTAAATTTTCGAGAATAATAGAACTTCTCTGGTTGCTGCCAGAGATGGCAATAATGGCTCCAAAGTTTAAACCAGTGTGATCAATAATAGCAAGATTTGAACTTTGATTGTTCATCAGTGCTTGGGTGCAATCTGAAAAACCTCCCCGAATGACAATATCCATACCCGTTAAAATCAGTTTATCATTATAAATCATGTTTGTGGCAATGCGGATTTCATCTGCTCCACTGTTAATGGCATCTTGTATAGAACTAAAAGCACATGCTCCATCAGCACCAACTGTTGTCACCCCACCAACAGCACGATTTGATTGATAGTTTTTATAAAAATCACTAAAATTTGGTTTGATATTATTTATTTTTTCTGTTATTTCATTTGTATAAACCCCAGCCACTGAACAGTTTGCCATCAATGTAATTAACAATGCAATTATATATTTTTTCATGAAATTATTTTCCTCTATTATGCCTTAATTATTCAAAACCATTTTTAAAAATAACATCATTAATAACCGCCTCATCAGCACCGATATCAAAAGGACCATTAATATTTATTACATTATTATCATCAATGCCACGTACATCAAAATCTATGTCATTAAATTGAATATTAGCCACACTATCATCACATACATCAATCGCTGGTGAAGTATTCATATTAAGGTGATAGTCACGGTTGTTGCGGTCGACAAACTCTGGATCATCTAAAAAAATGTTTGTACTATTGGTGCCACTTAAACTGAATGCTTCATGTATCATCAAGCAATCACTGACAACATTTCCTGGATTAGCAGCAAGAACATCTCCATCAGGTTCATTAATTATTGATGAAAATAGCCTTAGCTCAGAATCGGATGTGATACCAAAAACACTGGTATTGGTAATATAATTATCGGCAAAGGTGCTGTGGGTGATTTCTACACTGGATGAAACTGCCGCCCTAATGACGTATTTATCGCCTGTGCCCTGATTATTATTGTGGTTAAAAACACAACTTTCAAAATTATTGTGCGAGTTACTGCCAAAAGCATACAATACTGAACCAGTTCTGCCATCATTTTCTTCGAAATAAGCGGATGAAATCTTGATAAAGCCCTGGTCGTTTTGAATGGCTCCACCAGTTCCTGCACCTAATGCCCTGTTTTTAAAGAAATAGTTACATTTAACAGGATCCCAACAATCCTTGGATAATCTAGCTACCGTAAGACTGGCAAAATCATTGACATAAACAGCACCTCCATTAGGGCTCAAATTTTCACTGAATAACACCGCATATGCTTTTGCTGTAGTGCCACTTCCAGTGATATATATACCACCACCGCGTTCTCCACTGGATATTCCTGCATTTGATTTGTTATGATTGACACTTACTGGATTAATATTATCCCCAATACATGCTTGTGAGCAATCTTGATGACCATTGAGAATGATCTGGCCTCCAAGATCAGCATAAATGCCACCACCTTCTTCATCAGCTATGTTTGCTGAAATTCCTACTGTCGTCAATGCCGATGGATTGGCAATGCCTGAATACATTGTGAACGTACAACCTTCTGTGATATAAGCACCGCCTCCTTTTCCCGTTGTGGTGTTTTGTGCTAAGCCACTATTGCCAGACATGGTTATTTCAATACCTGAACCTCGACAATAAAGACCACCAGCTTTAGGCGCAAAATTTTGCATGATGATGGTATCAACCATATCAAACTTTACATTGCTTTGTGCTATAAACACACCGCCTCCAGAAACACCTGCTGGAAATATACCATTTGGAACAACCACGGTATTTTGCATCACCACATTCTTGAGTAATATCTCTGCGTAAGCATTGTAAACAGACACAGCACTCAGGCCTAGCCCGGTTAGATTGAAATTCTCTAATTCTATGGTATTTCTTTGTGAACTACCAGATATGTTAATCACTGACTGTATTGTACCAACGGTAACAATGAGATCAGTTCGGGTGGTTTGAATATCATTGTTTGCGGCGCTGCAATCAACATAGCCTCCACGAAGTTTAACATTTTTATTTACGATACTGACGGACTTGTTATGCAAACCATTGGTCGCAACTCGTACTTCTCCAATCCCTGTATCGATGGCATCCTGAATACTTTGTGTTGATGTATTGAAATCACAAGATGCATCGCCACCAACAGTTAAATAAGTCTTGGCATAAGACTCATCTGCACCTAAGTCATAAGTTCCAAGGAAATTACTTAATGATAAGTTGTCAAATCCACGTTCTTGATAATCAATGTCTTTATTCAAAAGGGTTGGATAAATTTCACAATAATCAATCGCTGGTGAGATACCAGCATCAAGATGGTAATCTCTATTTGCCCTGTCAACAAACTCAGGATCATCTAATACATTATTTAAGCCTGAAAACGATGTTAATTCATGTGACATAACACAATGGCTGATAATTGTTCCAGAGTTTGCATTGACCACATTACCACTGGCAATATCATGAATAATAGATGACTGAAGGTTTAGAGTTGAACTGGCTGCCTGGATCATAAAAACCCCCAGCTGTGTTTTATTATCGGCAATGGTAGTGTATGATATATTGACATCTGGCCCCATTGCTTGAATTAAATATTCGTCGCGGTAACTGCCAGTTCCATTATTACCGTTGTTACTAAAAATCGTGTTCTCAATATTTAAATCTTCAGTTCCTGAAACATAGATAGCAGTACCTGAATGTGCACGGTTGTCTTCAAAAACTGCATGCGATATATTGACCAAAGAATCATTGGTATAAATAACACCACCGCCACTGCCACTGTTATCATTGAATAAATTACACTTGTCTATATTCCAGCAGGCGACAGCTGTATTGTTAGGGCCTGGGTGACTGATATTTAAAGAAGCATCAAGCGTCAAAGAAATGGCTCCACCAGCACCAAATGGCGTTAATGTTGGATTAATGGTGTTGGCATAAATATGACCCGCAACTATGGAAACATCAGTGCCCGTACCCGTGGCAGTTATGGCGCCACCATTTCGGTTTACACCATTGGTATTGGCTTGGTTTCCATAGATCGAGGCTGGATCTGTGCTGTTTCCAAAACAATTGCCAGCCAAACCACAAATAATATGCCCATAAACAAGCACATCGCCCCCACCAGAAACATTGATAGCTCCTCCATGATCAACAGCTGTATTGTTGAAAATTCCCTTTTCACCATTCACAATGGACGAACCTGAAAACGTAGCCAATAAACAACCCGTGCCAATGAGGGCACCTCCTCCATTGCTACTGGCTGTATTTGAGAAAAGATTGCTTGTCTCTGCCAAGATTATGGTTGCAAATGTGCCTGCGCTATTATTACAATAAATCCCACCACCAAATTTTGCTGTATTGTTGAAAATATCCGTCTTGTTTAAGATAACCTGACTATTGCTTGATTGTACAACTAAACCTCCTCCTCTAAAAATATCATTGCCCTCAGTTAGCCACACTCTATTTAAAACAACATCAGAACTGGTCAAAAAAAGCCGGAGACTACCCCCTGTGCCCAAATCCTGACCATCTCCTCCTATTAGTTTCAAGTTTTCAAATACAGTGGTTCTTCCCTGAGGCAATCCAGAAATATAAAATACAGCATCAAAACTGCCTGCATCACGTGTGATTTCCGCCCAATCTGAACTTAAGTCTGACTGGTTATTGTTTTCAGCTTGAATACAGTCAGAAAAACCACCTCTTAGGGTTAAATTAATAGCAGGATTAGTTATTTGAAGGGTTTCTTCATATAACATATTGGATGCAATTCTGATTTCTTGTGCGCCAGAATCAATGGCATTTTGAATTCGGTTAACCCCAACTCGAAAATCACATGTCGCATCATTGCCAACAGTGACGAAATTTACCCCTGCTCTATTTTGTTGTGTTGGTTTATTGGCATTGACTAACTCCAAGGCCGCACTTAAACGGTTTTCAGTTTCTTGGCTTAATCCCCATTTAGAATCAGCAAGACAGGCTTGTGATAATAACACCCAAGTGGCTATTAATATTTTTTTCATTTTTGTTTCCTTTTTAAAAATTTACAATTCAGTTTTAACTCTCAAAACCATTGAAAAATATAACATCATTGTCATAGGTTTCATCGGCTCCTGCATCAAATATTGCATTAACGTTATTGCCTTGATTCGGTATAGATGGATCATCCCAGCCTCGCAATTCTGTCTCAATATCATCACCACCAAAAACAGAAGCACACATATCAACGGCAGATGAAATAGAAGCATTGATGTGATAATTGCCATTGTTTCTATCAATAAACTCTGGATCTCCAAAAAATAATTGAGTCCCTGTCGCAGTCATTGAATTGATGTCATGTGCCAAAACACAATCAAATGCTGTAGTACCTGTATTGGCATTCAATACATCACCCGTACTACTATCGTGAACTATAGACCTATTTAGCGTTAATTTACTGTTTAATAAGCTCGTAATACCAAAAACAGATTCAGTGGCATGATTATCAGCAAAAGTACTGTGAAGAACAAGATATTCGGCACCAGCAGTGGCTCGAATGACATATCTATCTAGATACCCACCACTACCATCGTTACCATTGTGATTAAAAATACTGCCATCTATGACTGAAGCAGCCGATCCACCCGTTGCATAAATAGCCGTTCCATAATCTGCACGGTTGTTTTCTAAATAGGTTTTATTCACTAAAATTTGACTATTATCATTGTATATTGCCCCACCAAACCCAGATGTGGAGCTAGCGAAATTAGATTCAAACAAATTACATTTATCATCTATGTGGCTGTTCCAACAAGTTTGAGCAAATCGGTCAACTGACAGTGCTGCACCTTCATGCACACTGATGGCACCGCCATTAAACGCTGTGTTATCATCAACCCATACTTGAGACATATCGACAAAAGTCGATGCACCAGTTATATATATTGCACCACCATTGCCTTGGCCTGAGGAGTCAGAATCAGCATTATTTGCATTAAATCTTACAGGACGAATATTATCTCCCAAACAATTGCTACCATTACAAACCTCGCGCCCAATTAAAAAAACTTTAGATCCATCACCAACAAAAAGCCCTCCACCATCGCTTTTGGCGTTATTTCCTACCATTCCTGATGAGTACATCGAGAAAGTACAACCTGAAACAATATAGGCCCCGCCTCCTTTGCCATTGGGGTTAGATATAGAATTATTAGTTATGCCACTGTTAGCACCCATAACTATAGAAGCATCACTTGCTTGGCATTGAATACCGCCTCCTACAATACTAGACGTATTGGAAAAAACAACAGTATCAACCATTACAATATCTGTATTGCTTGTCGTACCTCCAACAATCGCAAGTCCCCCACCAGAATTACTACTAATGAAAACATTGTCTAATAACACCTGTGCATTGGCATCATATGCATTCAACCCACCTCCCGTTTGTAAACCTGACCCAATACCATTTTTTAAGCCCAGATTTTTTAATACAATGGTGTGTCTTTGTGAATTCCCTGTAATTCTAAGTGCAGGTAACGCCGCACTACTGCCATCAATATCAACTGTATTTTGGCCTGGCCCGCCAAGAGGACCTGGTAATCCTGCATTAAAACAACTGATATAACCACCAATCAATGTAATGCTAAAATCATCAATAATAATATTTTCTGTATATGTTTTATTTGTTGCAATTCGAATTTCTGCAACTCCTCCTTGCGAGGCAAGATCAATGGCATCTTGAATATTATCAAAATGACAACCATTGGTATCTCCGCCAACAAGTAACATACCTCCCTGTGCTCTTGATTGTTGATTTTGCTTAATTGAATGAAGCAACTCAAGATCTTTTAATATTTGTGCATTAAGTTCTGCATCAGAATTGGTTTTTGCGCTGATACTATCAATCGATAAAACCAATATTATTAATGTAAAAATGTTTTTCATAAATTTCTCCTTGTAATTATTTTCAGGGGTCAATATTAGCCACCCACCATTATTCAAACATGAAGTTTTAATAATGATTATGTATTAATTATCTATAATATGGATTTTTATGAGCAGTGCTTCACAGAAAAGCATGTTTTTATATCAATATTGAATTTAATTATTCAAACTATTTGTAAGCATTTCTGGCTAATATAAGTTGTTGGTTCATAAAATTTATGCTGCCTGTTTCTTCTTTTTTTTGTAATAGTTTTATAATGCATGTAAAATCGACAAAACAGTGGTAAATTTAAAAACGAATGACATATCTATTTAATGATTTCCTAATTGACACAGACAACTTTATTTTAAAACGCAATAATAAATTAGTTGAAGTTGAACCACAGGTCTTTGATTTAATTGTGTATCTGATTAACAACAAATCTAAACTTGTTAGCCGAAATGAACTATTAGAAAAAGTGTGGCATGGGAGAATTGTATTAGATGCTACATTAAATAACCATATTAAAATGGCAAGAAATGCCTTAGGTGATGATGGACAATCACAAAATGTAATAAAAACCATTCATGGCAGAGGCTATCAATTTGTTGCTGAAGTCAATAAAGTTACAGATAAAGGCGGGTCAAATTCTAGCAACCACAAAAAGTACTTATCTTATTTTACCTTATTTGCAATTATAAGCATTGCTCTTTTTATATATTTCAAGGATTCGTTCCCATTTAATATAAAAACACCTGTTCATCCAATTGGAAATAAGTCTATTGCTGTTCTGGCTTTTCTCGATATGAGTCCCGAAAAAGACCATGAATATTTTTCCGATGGAATCAGTGAGGAAATTCTTAATAAATTGGCTCAAATTCCTCAGCTGAGAGTTATTAGCCGCACATCTTCTTTTTTCTATAAAGGAAAGGATGAAACAGCAAAAGAAATTGGCAAACAACTCAATGTTTCTCACATATTAGAAGGGTCAGTTCGAAAATATAAAGACAAGGTTCGCATAACGGTTCAGTTAATTGATAGTAAAACTTCAACTCATCTGTGGTCCGAAACCTATGATAAAACCATGAATGATATTTTTCAAATTCAAGATGACATTGCACTAGCGGTTAGTGACAAATTAAAATTATCATTATTAACTCAACCTAGAAAAACCAGTATTGCTCACCCTGATGCCTATAATGTCTATCTTCAAGCCAAACACTTGATACAGAAATCTACCAAAGAAAATTACATAAAAGCTGAATTAATACTCAAGAAATCCATAGCCTTTGATCCGAATTATGCACCATCTTGGCATCATCTGGGGAGAGTTATTTTCAAATTAACTTTTAATTTTGGTGTAAGATCGTTTAATGATGGCATAAAAACCTCCTCATTTGCTGTGAATAAAGCCATTAATTTGAACCCAGATTACGCTCCATCTTATGCGACATTAGCAAGAATATTGTCTCAGCAACGAAAATTCATTAAAGCCGATGAAAGCATGCAAAAAGCCTTGAATTTGGACAATAATAGCTCATATATTAATGATATTGCTGCAGCTAATGCCATGTTTTCAGGAAATTTTAAAATGGCCCTTGAATACCGAAAAAAAATCATAGATATTGATCCAAAATATTACCGTAATTATTACGGCATAGGATTAATAAATTATTTAAAAAATGATATGGAAAATGCGTATAGTGCAATGGAAACATATGAGAATGTTAAACCTGATGTTGATATATTACACTACATAATGTCCAGCATATTGCTTGCACAAGGAAATACACAACAGGCACTCATACATGCAAAAAAGGAAAAAGATGAATTTTGGCACCTCTATGCAATGAACTTAACATTATTTGCTGCTGGAGAAAAAGAAGAAGCCGATAAACTATTTAAAGAATTTATCGACCGATATAGCAATTCAAATCTGGCAAATATTGCTCGTATTTATGCTTTTAGGGGCAACATTAAGAAATCGTTCGAATGGCTAAACAAAGCGTTTGATCATCCAGATAGCACTTTGATTCATTTATTAAGTTTCCCTGATTTCAGAAAAATGCATAATGACCTCCGATGGCATAAATTGATACGCAAAATGAAGTTTCCTCCCTCTCATTGGTTGGTTCAAAAGCTGCCTTAGTCCAGATTGGGTTCTGCCTTTTCCATTAGCCAATGGCCTTTAGGTAATTCAATTTTCTTAATAAAGGTCATCCAACGAGAATCATCCCATAGATTACGGAACATATGTAAATTGATAATATATAAAAGTTTAGTGTCGTGATTTTCAAATGCAACATTCAACCATTTAAAAGCATTAGCTTTGTCATTTCTAAACGCATAAAGACTGGCAATATAACCAGGTGAACTTGAATACTTTGAGGTTAAATCATTTAATGCCTCATCAGCACGCTGTTTATCTCCTAAAGCATATGTAACATAGCCTAAAGACATCCACAACTGAAACTCATTTGTCTCTTTCTCAGCTGATTTTAGTGCTTTTTCGTTCTTACCTCCTGCAACATAAATTTGACTTATTAATGCATACAATGCATGAGCATCTTCATGGAAATAACCATAC
>Ga0256845_1002530_pt1 | contig 13149 bp, 9 predicted proteins | sample RiftiametaG_FD_189101 | JGI IMG/M metagenome (GOLD analysis project Ga0256845, IMG submission 189101) | Tube worm associated microbial communities from hydrothermal vent at the East Pacific Rise, Pacific Ocean - Riftia | ecosystem: Host-associated > Annelida > Integument > Unclassified ... | reverse complement strand
AATAAAGCGTTGATTGTTACAGCTAATTTTCATAGTGAGGGCAAGGTTGGGAAAACAGCGGTTAAATTTGTCCCGTTTTGGGATCTGTATAAGATGGATGTTTTTAATTAATGTGAAAAATGAAAAATATTAATCCGTTTAAACTTATTGTTGATCTGTTTCTACTGATTACTTCGTTCTTATCCGCTTTTTTTATAAAGAGGGGTAATTTTAATTTTGATAATATCTATATCAGCATAATTCCGATCATGCTGTTCGCTTGGATAATCTCATGTTTTGTTACATCAAAGTTTAGAGACGGCAGTGAGGATAAGTCGATCTCTCTTCAACCCTATATCTACTCTTCTCTATATTTTGCCGGCTCTCTTTCACTTATTATATTCGGACTGAATCTCTCCAACCTGTCAAGATTTGTTGTTTTCGGGACCGTTCTTTTACATCTTATTCTTGAGATACTTATTCTTTCGGGACTTTATCTTCCTTTTTTTAAAAAGGATATATCGGAAAAACAAAATATCTCATTTAAATTGATGATCACGGAGTTTTCTCTTGTTACGATCGGATTTTTCATCATTCACTATTATAAAATGTCAACTTTTATAATCTCTTCTATTAAATACAAATATATCCTTATATCACTTTATCTTATATGGTTTCTTGTTTCACTCTTTTCCCATAAATTTCTGATCGATCTGAAGGAACAATATTTTAAACTTATTTTACCTTTCCTGAGATCATATCTTATCGAATTGTCAATTATCTCTTCTATTATATTCGGATTTAATATATCCGGTTTTTCAAGGCTGCTTGTTTTCGGAACGATCTTTATTTATGCTTTTATGGAGATCTTGATATTAACATCCGGATATCTGATAAAGCATACTCAAAAAAGTGATATTCCCGAAGTTGATTTTTTTGATGCTCCCCTTCTTCATGAGGATCTAATCGTCAACGGAATTATCGCCAAAGAGAAAAAGAGTAAGAAAAAATATAGATTTCCCGGAAAGAATGAAAGTCCGGGATATGTCAGGGATAAACTGTCGAAAATCTATCTTAAAAATTACAGGGAGGTTTTCGAATATGTGGATAGCTCGGTGGATCTTGACTCCGTCAATATTGTTAAGACCGAGATAATGGATACGGCAAATCCCTATAATGTTAATATTCTCCCCGGGAGTTCTTTTGAGCTTTTTGTTAACCTTCATGAGTTGAACAGTTTCCGTCATGTAAACAAATATCTTATAGATGCAAACAGGATATTGAAGAGAGGCGGGATCTTTATAAGCAGATTTGAACCTATGGAGAGAAGATATTTCTATTTCAGGAAGAAATATCCGAGATTTTTTGCCAATCTGTTCTATCTTTTTGATTTTATCTGGAAGAGAATATTTCCTAAACTGCCTTTTTTAAAAAAGATATACTTCATAATAACCAAAGGCAGGGATCGTGTTTTCTCCATGGCACAGGGATTGGGGAGACTCTACCATTGCGGTTTTGAGATAGTCTCATTGACCGAGTTTGACAATCATGTCTGGTTTGTCGCAAAAAAAGTTAAAAAGCCGCTCGAAAATGTAACTCCTTCTTATGCAACTTTTTTTAAACAGAAAAGGGTTGGGAAGGGAGGAAAGCTGATATATATCTATAAGATGAGGACAATGCATCCATATTCGGAGTTTATTCACAAATATGTCTATGACAGAAATAAATTAGATGAGAAGGGAAAGATCAAGGATGATTTCAGGATAACTTCGTGGGGAAGGATCTTGAGGAAATTTTGGATAGATGAGCTGCCGATGATCATAAACTGGATAAAAAGAGATTTAAAACTGGTTGGAGTAAGACCGCTTAGCGAAACTTTTTTTAACACATATCCCGATGATCTTAAAAAAATGAGAGTGAAATGTAAACCGGGGTTGATTCCTCCATATTATGCGGATATGCCGAAGGATATTGATGAAGTTTTTGAGTCGGAGAGAAGATATCTTGAAAGCTATGGAAAAAAACCGATAAGAACCGATATCAGCTATTTTTTTAAAGCCCTGAAAAATATACTTTTCAAAGGAGCGAAAAGCGGTTAACCGATTTCTTCGACCTCGGTTCTTTTCTTAGAGTACTTTCTACCGCATCTTTTGCATTTTGCTTCTTCTTTGCTGTGGGGATCGGAGGAAAGATCGAGTTTTTCTCCGCAGCGGCAGAACCATCCGGAAATTTTTGCAGGCACTCCTGTAACAAGTGCAAAGTCGGGAACATTTTTCGTAACAACAGCTCCGGCACCGATAAATGCATATTTTCCTATCGTATTTCCGCACACAATTGTTGAATTGGCACCTATGGATGCACCGCGTTTAACGACTGTTTTTTTGTAAAACTTTGCTCCACGTTGAGGGAATTCACATCTCGGGTCTAAAATATTGGTAAAGACCATAGAGGGTCCGCAGAAGACATAATCTTCCAGTTCGACACCTTCATATATTGAAACATTATTCTGAACTTTTACAAAATTTCCGACGGTGACATTGTTAGCGACATTTACATTTTGTCCGAAAACACATTTTTCCCCTATCTTTGTTCCCGACTGGATATGAGAAAAGTGCCATATTTTTGTTCCTTCTCCTATCTCTACATTATCATCAACATAGCTGCTCTCATGAACAAAATATTTTTTGTCTTCCATTCTTATGCTCCTCCGCTCTCCAATTTTCTTCCTGCATCTTCGAGTATTTTCAAAACCTTCAATCCCTCATTCCCGTCCGTCTTAGGACTGTTCCGTGTTTCGATACAAAAGAGAAAATGTTTTAATTCTTCTTCGAGCGGCTGTTTCTTCTCATGTTCCACTATTTCAAAGTCCGCCTTGTGAGCAACAGGAATATTTCCGTTCTCCATCTCTATCTTATGGGGATATATGAACAGTTTCTCTTTTGTCAGATCGTCAAAAACCGCCATCTTTTTACTTCCTACTACGACAAGTTTCTGCTCTTTGAAAGGATGAAGCCAGCTTACGAAGATATGTCCTTTGACACCGGAGAGAAAATCAAGAGTGGTTATTGTCGTGTCAAATATATTCTGATTGATATAGGCTCCTCCGAAGGCGGATATCTTAGCCGGTTCCTCACCGTTTAAAAACATAAGTATCAATGAAATATCATGGGGAGCGAAACTCCACAGGACATTCTCCTCTGCTCTCAATTTCCCTATATTAAGTCTGTTGGAATAGATATATCTTAAATTCCCGAGATCTCCCGAATCAATGATCTCCTTTAGTTTTATAACCGAAGAGTGATACTGAAGGATGTGACCTACCATAAGGATTCTTTTTTCCTCTCCGGCTATTTTGACCAGTTCCTCGCCCTCTTTTGCTTGAAGAGACATCGGCTTTTCAACGAGAACGTCCTTTCCGGCAAGGAGGTATTTTTTTGTAAGTTCATAATGAAGATGAGCGGGAGCTGCGATTACAACGGCTTTGATCTCCGGATTGTCAAGGATCTCCGAGTCGTTTTTTAAAAATGTAATTTCCGGATATTCATTTGTTCTAACTGAAATAATTTCGTCGGACATCTCGACAACAGAGTGAAGAACACCGAGATTGTTGAGATTTCTCAAATGGTTCTTTCCCCAGTTTCCGGCTCCGATAAGAGCAATGTTTTTATCCATCCCTGTCTCCTGGAAATTTAAATTATAATCATATAAATTATAGCAGAAAAAATATTGTTAATGAAAAAATAGATAAAAAAATTTAATAATTTTTTTTTAATATACTTTATCTCTTAGTAATATGAACTCCGGCTGTCTTCTGACTTCGGATTTAATCCCTGTAATCACTAAATGACGTTCACGAAGTGAACTAATGACTATAAATGACAATCTCTGTAATCCCTAAAATATCATCAATTTCCTCATTAACCAATACGTGTCCGACCGAGTACACCGAGAGAAATTATCAATTCTCAATTCTTAATTGAAGGATAAATTTCGTAAGTTCCCCACTTACCACTCTCTACTTTAATCTTTTTACTTTTATCTTTAATCTTGTGAGCTCTCCACTTACCACTAATCACTAAGAACTTGTGAACTCTGGCTGATAGCTGAAAGCTATGAACTGTAAACTCCGGCTGACTCCTGACTTCTTGCTTCCGACTTCCATTAACTGTGAACCCTGCTGATGGCTTTCTTCATTGAGAATTACCTCCATCCGACCGTCGTCTATCCTTCGGAACGTCAAATTTATTAACTTAAATTTTAAACTCACTCCGTTCAAACATGAAAAATTTCCCCTACGGGACGTTATAAATCCGACTTAGACTCCTCTGCCTCCCCCGGCAATATCTCAATGAATATCCGAGTTTTGGGGAAAAGGATGTAGGATCCGGGTAGTTGTGTCTTGCTACTTTATACTTTAATCTTTTTACTTTTATCTTTGATCTCGTGAGCTCCCCCAAATCCCAACCGCCAAATCCCATATCCAAAAAAGGCTGTAAGCTCTTTTCCTATTTACAAATCCTCATTTTCAAGTTAATATTTAAATTTATTCCGGGAGGGAAATATGCTTAAAAAAATCGATCATCTGGCAATTGCTGTTAAAGATCTACAAAAAGAGATAGAAAATTATAAAAAGATACCGGGTTTTGAATTCAAAGGGTCGGAAGTTGTTGAAGAGCAAAAGGTAACGGTTGCATTTTTTAAGATCGGAGATGTCTATATAGAGCTCCTCGAGCCTCTCGGTGAAGATTCTCCGATATCAAAATTTATTGAAAAAAGAGGCGGTGGACTCCATCATGTCGCTTTTGAGACCGATAATATAAATGATCAGATCAGATCTTTTAAAGAACAGGGATTTAAAATGCTCAATGAGGAACCGAAAAAAGGGGCACATAATGCAAAAATCGCATTTGCTCACCCGAAAAGTTTTTCCGGTGTCCTCGTTGAGATAAAAGAGAAGGGAGAGTAAAAGTTCCCGTTAAATTATCTCTTCTCCAGAACTATACTTATTTTTATCTTTATATTTTTTAATACTGTGACCGATTTTGTAGCCGTCTTATATCCGGGTTTAATAACTTCGATCTTATGTTTCCCCTTTTCAAGATTGAAATTTGTTATCTTACCTTCATCGGGAGATACACCCCAAAATTTACCATCAAGGTAGATAGATGCTTCCGCAGGCTTAACGGTCAGATCTATTGTAGCAAAATCTGTAACTTTCGGAACATCCGGAACATCATTCGGAATCTTCTTTTCATTTAATGTTTTATATTTTCTGTCGGATTCCTTTACCTGCTTCAGCGGTGCGGGTGGTTTTCTTCCGACTTTTTCAGTATAGAAATAGGGGTCTGTTTTTAAAGCAAGATTTATCTCAATTTTTCTCTGATGATAATCCGAGAGGTCGATCTCCTCCTCGACAAACCCTTTCTTTTTTATTACGAGGGAGTTTGCGGTTGACCGGAGTTTTAATGCTGATTCATATGTTGAGAATTCATAAGCTTCTCCGACAAATCTTCCGTTCAGAAGGACATGGGCATCTTCAGGGTTGACATGCAGGACGATCCTGTATGAACCGAATTCATAATCGTCTTTATAAATTTCCGGAAATCTCATTATACATGCGGAAAAAGACAGGATAATTAAAAATATTAACAGATAGGTTGATCTTTTCATGCTTAACTCCTTTTTATTATATTAGTATATTTTAAATAAAATTTATACGCAAACGTGATGAATAAAGCTATTTTCTTCATCAAGTTGATAAATGCAATTTTAATTCCAGATAAATATGTCAAAAATGTTCTATAAATAGGACAGTGGGTTAAAATTTTTACGATGGTTTCCATATCGCAGGAATAGAAAATTATTCCAGCAATTTAATAAATCATTTTTTTAAACTTCATACCGGCAAAAGATTAGACGATATGTATGACATTTTGTAAAACGATTAGACAAAATGATATTATAGAGGTAGCATTTTATTATGAATAATCTGTTTAATAAGGTTAAGAAGAGTTTTTTATTACTATTACTATTCTTTCTGTTTTTTCCGTATTGCAATCCCGAAAAGGATCAGAACGAAAATATGATCATAACAAAGTGGCGGATGTGGAGCGAAGGAACAAAATTAAGAGGGGTGAATATCTGGCAAAAAAAGATAGACCCGGAGTTGGATGAGGATTTTATAGGTCGGGGAAAATTCGGTCCGACATTTACGGTTGATGATTTTAAAAAATTAAGTGAGCTCGGAGTTAACTATGTCAATATTTCCCATCCCGGGATTTTTACGGAAGATCCTCCCTATCTTATTAATCCGGAAGCATTGTTAAATTTGAAAAGTCTCGTAGAGATGATCGGCAAAGCCGATATGTTTGCCGTTATTAGTTTAAGGACGGGACCGGGCAGAAGCGAATATACATTTTATTACGGAGAGGATTATCAGTCCGATCCTGATAACGGCTGGTTTGATGAGAAATATTACAATGAAAAAGTTTGGGAAAGTTTTGAGATCCAGAGTGCATGGGTTTCGATGTGGGAAAAAACAGCAGAGGAGTTTAAAAATAATCCTTATGTTGTCGGATATGATCTTATGGTGGAGCCTAACTCTGCCGAGATCTTTTTTGATATCAGCGAACCTGATGAATTTTTTCCGAAATATGAAGGAACAACATATGACTGGAACAATTTTTTTCCCGGAATAGTTGAGGGAATAAGAGAGGTTGATATTTCCACACCTGTTATTGTCGGGGGTCAGTCATACAGCGATCTTGAATGGCTTCCCTATACAAAGATTATCTCGGATGAAAGGATAATTTACTCTTTTCATCAATATTCACCCTTTAGGTATACTCACCAGAATTCTGATGACGGATTGACATATCCCGGAACATTTGACATTGACCGGGATGGCGTTCCCGAAAAAATCGATAGAGAATGGCTCTTAGGATATCTGTCGGCAATATCTGATTTTATGGATAGAAGCGGAAAGATAACTGCTGCGAATGAATATGGAGGAGTGAGATTTGCTCCGGGTATAAAAGATTTTTTTGATGATGAGATGAATGAATTTGAAAGATTCGGCATAAACTATGCAATATGGGAATGGTCGACCTCGTATGAACTGTTCAGAAGAGAAATTCATGAGTTTAATTTTATGATGGGAACAGATCCTTCAAACAGAGATGATATTGATGATAATCCTCTTCTTAAAGTTTTGAAAAAATATTGGTCAAAAAATATCAGAAGACCTTCAAATACCGACTTTATTTATGAATAAACTTGAGTTTTATTTTTTACTGTTTTATATTTAATAAAATATCAAATAAAAGAAAACGGAGAATTATATGAAAAAACATTTTCATCTTAAACTGGTATTAATAATTTCTGCTGTCATTATCTTTTCCTCATGTTCGGTATATAAATCAAACGATAATATTAAAATATTTCCACCGGAATCCGTTAAGGTTTTGGAGGATGGTAGCGTTCCTCCAGGATTTATTGAAGCGATAAAAGAGTCGGGTGTCGATCGAAGTTGTATAAGCTGTAATTCCCAGAACAGGTATGGAGCATTTCTTAAATCATATTCGGAAAAATCAGCTTCGGATCTATTGAAAAAACTTTTTCCGTTCCTTAAAAACATAGGAGATACAAAAAAGAAAGAGCTTGACGAGATACTTGAAGATCATATGATGTGGGCGATGGTGAGAGCCGTATTGATCGAGGGTAACAACAATAATTTCGGAGCGATCGTATTAAAGGGAATGTTCTGGAAAGATTCCTTAGGTAAAAAACATCCGCTCACTGTTTTTCGGACAGCTTTGACACCGTCACCATCAGATCCGACATCCTGTTTCCATACTCTGTTAAAGCACGGCAATGTTAAGCATGTGATAAATCTGTATGACGGAGATATGGATGTTGCCGACCTTGTTGCGGGTGAGAAAAAGACGGCAAAGATGCTCGGCGCATCATATATGCTTGCCTCGGAAAACGGATTCGGGCAATGGAGATCTGTGGTAAGAAAACATCCTGAAAAGGGGAAAGATAGAAGTGAAGCAAAAAGAAGTGTTAAAAAGCTGATAAAAGAGCAGATTCTTCTGCCGGGTGGAAAGCCTCCCCGCGGAAACATTCTGATCCACTGCGGCGGAGGAATGCACAGGACCGGAATGATTATAGGAATACTTCAAAGAGTCATTAACGGAACTTCAATGGAAGAGATTGCAAAGAGTTATTCATATCATACGGGATACAGGGGAAAGGATAAGATCGGAGGGTTTGAAAGGGGTAATCTTGATTTTATAGCTGAATTCTCAAAAGGCGATATTAAATAGAAAAATTATTTTTTTAAATATAAATTGTTTTGGGAGGTAATCTGATGAAAAAGGTTATATTGACGGTTGTTTTTTTATATTTTTTCTCTATTTTCGCATCCTTTAATCTTTTTGCCGGTAATAAGGCAGAGAGGGATTTTAAATGGAAGATAGATGATCTGTTGACAGGCGACAGGGTATCGGAATACACAATTTCCGATAACGGTAAAAGAGTTGTCTGGGTCATCAGCAGATGGGATCTGAAGAAACAGAAAATATACAATGTGATATATCTATCATCGATAGAGCAGGAAGGAAAAAGGGTCAAATTAACCCGTTATAAAAACAGATATAGTTCGGTAAAATGGATACCCGGAAATAACAGTATAAGCTTTAAGACGGACAGGAAGTTTAACAAAACTCCCGGGAAAAATTTGTGGAGAATGGATCTTAACGGTGGTGAACCATATCCGATAACGGAATTTAAGAAAGGAATTCAGGATTATGATTGGGTGGATGGGAATACAATAGTCTATACTTCAAGGGAGTCGGACAATTTTTTTGAGATGGAAAAAAAGAGAAAAAAAGATACATCCGTTCTTGTTGAAGATGAGGAGCATAGAATTCCGGTCAGGTTGTTCAAATATGATTTAAAACAAAAAAAGGTCAAAAGGCTGACGAATAATAAAAAACCTATAACATCATTCTTTCTCTCTCCGAAAAAAAACAGACTGATATATTCGGTTAGTTTGAGTATGCTCTATGGTCAAGATCAGGAGATACGTCCCGCATTCTATCTTTATGATCTCGGCAGAGGGACCCGGAGGGAGATCTTCAAAGACAGGAGTCTGAAGCCCGCAGGAGTATTTGCATGGGCTTCCGACGGGAGTGGTTTTTATTCCATAGTAAATTATTGTACTCATCCTAAATATACAATGGCTTCGGTTAATAAGATTTTCTGGTTCGGAATAGGAAAAGACAGACCCGAAGAGATTGATTTGAATTGGAGTCGTTATGCGGGATGGAGTGTTATTCCGACAAAAGACGGATTTATTGTGCCTCTCTTAGACGGAGTTCATTACAGATATGCCCGTTTCTACAGACGGGGAACAGAGTGGAAGAGGAGATGGATAGAGGGTGAGAAACAGAAAAATATCAGATCGCTGAAGATCGCCAAAGATATGAAAACGATCATATATTCCTACTCAACAGCATCTCTTCCTCAAAAATATTTTACAGGAAGACTAAAGGGAACAAATATCTATACCAAAAGAGAGATAATGAAACTAAATTCCACTCTCTTTAAAAAACCATTTGCCAAAACCGAAATCGTAAAATGGAAAGGTGCATTAGATGATGATATAGAGGGCATTTTATACTATCCTCTGAATTATAAAAAAGGAAAAAAATATCCTCTGATCGTTATGATCCACGGCGGACCGAGCGGAGCTGATATGGATTTTTACAGCGACAGGCTGGCATATCCCGCTCATCTTATGGCTGAAAGAGGTGCTTTCTCTTTAAAGACAAATTATCACGGAAGTTCCAACTACGGAATAAAATTCGGAGAATCGATTGCCGGTCACTATTATGAATATGAGGTCCCTGATATTGAAAAAGGAGTCGATTATCTGATTAAAAGAGGAATGATAGATAAGGATAAACTCGGAATAATCGGATGGAGCAACGGAGCGATCTTGGGAACAGCTCTGAATATAACGACGGACAGATATAAAGTTGCAAGTCTCGGTGCCGGAGATGTCAACTGGACAAGCGATTATGGCAATTGTGCTTTCGGAGTAGCTTTTGATAATTACTATTTCGGCGGTCCGCCATGGGAGATGGTGGATACATATATAAAAAAATCTCCTCTATTTAAAGTGAAAAAAATAAAGACTCCCACTCTTATCTTTCACGGCTCTCTTGACAGGTCTGTTCCTTATGAGCAGGGTTGGGAATATTACAGGGCTTTGAAAGTTGTCGGGAAAGTTCCCGTGAGGTTTATCTCATTTCCGGGCGAAGGGCACGGTCCGAGGAAGCTTGCTCATCAGAGGAGGAAATTGAGAGAGGAGATAGACTGGTTCGATAGATATCTTTTTAAAACCTACAAAGAGAAAAATGAAGCTTTGAAAAAGGGAAGTCCGCTTGATACTTTGTCAAAATTGATGAAGATAAAAAAATTCAAGGGAGTGTATGGGCTGAATTGTAAGGATATGCTTGTTCCGGAAACCGTAATCTATAAAAAGATTGAGGTCGGAAGGTTTGAAGTGACAAGAGCTCAATGGACTGCATTTGACAAAAAATATAAATATGAAGAAGGGAGAGGGGATCTTCCTGTGACAGGTATAAGTTTTAAAAAAGCAGTAGAATATTCAAAATGGTTATCTGAGATAACAGGGAAAAAATTCAGGCTTCCGAATGAGGATGAAGCGGAAAAGTTGTATGGGAAGAGAAGCGGGAATATCTTTGATTATTGGGCGGGATATAAATTAAATCCCGATGATTATAAAAAACTGAAAAAAGAGATTGATAAGTATAGTTATAATATTCTTCTTAAAAGGGTCGGAAGTTTCAAACCCGAGGGGAAAGAGTATGTTTATGATCTCGGAGGCAATGCGGCAGAGTGGGTTTTTATTTCGGCAGAGAAAGGAAAACCTTACGGAGGATCTGCGGAAAGACCTGCTGATGAAACTATTAAAATTGAACATAGAAAATGTTTCACCGGTTTTAGGATTGTAAAAGAAAAGTAGCTCTCAGACATCAGCTGAGTTCACGAGTCTAAAGGGATAAAAATCATTATTAGATATTCATTGAGATTATTGCCGGGGGAGGCAGAGGAGTCTAAGTCGAATTTATAACGTCCCGAAGGGGAAATTTTTCATGTTTGAACGAAGTGAGTTTAAAATTTAAGTTAATAAATTTGACGTTCCGAAGGATAGACGACGGTCGGGTGGAGGCAATTCTCAATGAAAAAAGCGGATAATAGCTATCAGCCTTCGGTTGGGATTTGGTGGTGTTCACAAGATACAAGATAAAAGTAAAAAGACGAAAGTAAAAAGATTAAAGTATAAAGTAGCAAGAAGAGAGTGGCAAGTGGTTAGTGGAGAGAGGAGTGTAATAAGTTAAAATATGATAAATACTACTTGACAAATTTTATATAAAATTGTATATTACAAATATGATATTTCCAAGATCAATATTGAAAAGTATAAAAGAGCAGATCCTAACCAGAGAAATAGTAGTGGTTACCGGGATGAGAAGAGTTGGAAAGACTACTCTTCTAAAAATTGTCTACGATGAGATTAAAAGTGAAAATAAAGTTTTCCTTGATATTGAAAATATTTTGGAACAGAAAATATTTGAAGAGATCGACTTTAATAATATCTGGGCAAATTTAAAACCATTTGGGATATCAAATAAAGAAAAGGCATATATATTTATTGATGAAGTTCAATTAAAACCGGAGATAATAAAACCGATAAAATATCTTTATGACCATTATGATGTTAAATTTTTTATTACAGGATCAAGCAGTTTTTATCTAAAAAATTTATTCCCTGAAAGTCTGGCCGGCAGGAAGATAATTTTCGAACTTTTCCCATTAAGTTTTGAAGAGTTTTTAGTATTCAAAGATGAAAAGAAATATTTTTACAATGATTTCGATAAAATTGAAAAGAATAAAAATTTAATTCTCCATGAAAAATTTAAAAAATTATATGAGGAATATATCTATTTCGGAGGATTTCCACAGGTAGTTCTATCCGAAAACGAATCGGGGAAAAGACTTTTCCTTAAAGATATTTTTAATTCATACTTTGAAAAAGAGGTAATGCTTATGGCTGATTTCCGTTTGATCACGGCCTTTCGCGATTTGTTGCTGTTGCTTATGCAGAGAGTCGGTTCAAAATTAGAAGTCTCAAAACTCTCTTCGGAAATAGGAGTGTCGAGACATACTATCACATCTTATATCTCCTTTTTGCAAGGAACTTATTTTATTTTTTTAATTTCTCCCTTTAGCAGGAATGTAGATAGAGAAGTAAGCGGCACTAAAAAGATCTATCTTTGTGATAACGGAATTATTAATCAATTCGGGAAAATTTCTGATGGGAGTTTGATAGAAAACTCTGTTTTTTTGAATATAAGAAAATATGGGAAGGTAAATTATTATCAAAAAAGAAGTGGTTCTGAGATTGATTTTATTCTGCCTGAAAAAGGAATTTCTTTCGAAGTTAAAAAAAGGGCTGTTTCGAAAGATTATAAAAAACTTTCCAAATTATCCGAATCCATTAGAATAAAAAAATATTTTGTAATATCTCAGATATTTTCAAAGGAGAAAGGTATTATTCCGGTTGAAGATATATAGATGATTAGCTTACAGCAGAGTTCACGGTCCATTTAGGATTTGGGATATGGGGAATGGGATTTTGTAGAGTTCACAAGATACAAGATACAAGATAAAAGTAAAAAGATAAAAGTAAAAAGATAAAAGTAAAAAGATTAAAGTATAAAGTATCAAGACACAACTCCCCGGATCCTACATCCTTTTCCCCAAAACTCGGATATTCATTGAGATATTGCCGGGGGAGGCAGAGGAGTCTAAGTCGAATTTATAACGTCCCGTAGGGGAAATTTTTCATGTTTGAACGAAGTGAGTTTAAAATTTAAGTTAATAAATTTGACGTTCCGGAGGATAGACGACGGTCGGGTGGAGGCAATTCTCAATGAAGAAAGCTGAAATGTCAAGTCCTGAAAAATTGTTGTTAGTTTTTCAGTTCTTAGTCCCATATATTTTTTATCAAATAGATAGATCTTGTTTTCGTCAAAAAACATCTGAAACTCCATCATGAACCATTTGAGGGGTTTT
>Ga0256845_1002529_pt1 | contig 13150 bp, 10 predicted proteins | sample RiftiametaG_FD_189101 | JGI IMG/M metagenome (GOLD analysis project Ga0256845, IMG submission 189101) | Tube worm associated microbial communities from hydrothermal vent at the East Pacific Rise, Pacific Ocean - Riftia | ecosystem: Host-associated > Annelida > Integument > Unclassified ... | reverse complement strand
ACAGGGAGAGTGAAGTTGAGCGAATGATTGATGGACCCGAACATGTGGAGTCGGTGGTGTTGAGCAAGGTTGAGGTTGGGGCACTTCTGGCGGGATCTGAGGGGGTGACGGGTTTGATGATGAAGCTTATCCAAATCAATTAAGACGGCATCATGCGGGTGAGAGTGCTGTGCAGAAGGCGATCAAGGTTGCGAGGGAATGGGTGCAGATTCCCAAACGGGTATCGTGCCATGTGCTACGGCATAGTTTTGCAACGCATCTGCTGGAGGATGGTCGGGACATCCGGACGGTGCAGGAGCTTTTAGGGCATTCCGATGTGAAGACGACGGAGATTTATACTCATGTGATGGATAAGCAGGCTGGTGGGGTGACGAGTCCGTTGGATGGGCTTTAGGGTGTGTGGCTTCATTTATACCTGCAGGAGCGTGGGTGCGACATCCGCTATGCTCCGCACCACGCGAGGCAAGCCTCACTAAGCCGCAAAGCGGAAGCAAGCTATCCGCACTCCAAATGGGGGCCTTGAGCCGTCTTCTAGTGATCCCTTTGGGATGTTTAGGGGGGAGAGCGTTTTATTTGCTCATTTCCAGGACGGTGAATTGGGTGCCGAGCATGGCGGGGTGGATGAGGGTTTGAAATTGGCGGAGGAGGTTGGGGGTGTCTGGGGAGGTGGTGGTGTCGGGGTTTTCGATGTCGAGCAGCCAGCTGCGGGCGTGGCCGGTGAGGTAGCTGGCCTGGGTGCGGAGGGAGGGGGTGTTGAAGCCTTGGCTTTCGGCAGCGGTGATGAGGCGGGTGAAGTCGATGTGGGTGGTGATGTCTATCTCACCGGGGGCGACGAGCGGGTCTTCGGCTTTTTTGTGCTGGTAGTAGGTTTGGAGGGTGCCGGTGGTGCGGTCGGGGTGGTAGTAGTCTTCGGTGGCGTGGCCGTAGTCGATGGTGATGAAGAGGCCAGAGGAAAGGGCATGGGCGGCATCGAGAGTGAAGGGTTGGATGCCGGGGTTGTATTCCGTGGTGTAGGCTTCAGGGAATGCGGTGCCGAGGGATTGGCAGAATGTTTCAAGTTCGGGGTTATGGTTGATTTCCCGTGGGATCATGGTGTGGGATTGATCTTGGTCGAGGCCGACCATGAGTTGCCACCATTGCCCTTTTTTAAAACGGATGAGTTCGACGGGGAAGGCGTCGATAAGTTCGTTGGAGAGGATCGCGCCGTGGAGGTTGTGGAGGTCCTTGAGGCTCTGATGGCTGGTGAATTTGCCCGCAAATGACGCCTCAAGTTTTTCTTGTTGGGCTTGGATGAGCGCGGGTGTGGCATCGATCAGATGGTAGTGGATGGCGTCATAGAACGTAGGGTTGATCTGTTTGATTTCCGTCAGGATATCGGCGCAGAGTGTGCCGTCATGGGCGCCGGGCTCGATGATGTGGAAGGTGGTGGCGCGGCCGGATTCCAGCCAGTAGGCGAGCAGTCGTCTGGCGAGAATCATGCCGAAGCAGCGGCCGACGCTGACGCTGGTGATGAAGTCGGCATCTTTGCCAACACGCTTGGTGGATGCTGCGTAATACCCATGCTCGGGATGGTAGAGGGCGGTGGCCATGTAGTCGCGGAAGGAGAGCGGGCCATCGGCCTGAATGCGGGACTGGAGTAGAGGCATTAGCGCCGATCCGGGGGTGGGTGATGGGCCTGATGATGGGTCGGATGACTGGTCTGAGTCGGGGTTGGGAAAAGCTGGGGTTGCGTTCATCGTGGTCTGAGGGTATGGATAGAGGTGTCCGGGGGTGTGATGCTTTCGGTATTCTGCAATCAATGGCAAAGAGATAATGGCAAAGAAGCGATCCAGCACCAACAACAAGCGGCGTAAAAGGAGATTTTTCAAGCTCAAATGGCTGGTCTATCTCTTCCTTTTGGGTGCTATTCTAGCGGTGGCTGGCTTTGTGGGGTTTGAGATTGTCACCAAGCCATATCAGGAGCGAGCTGAAATCTATGATTTGAGTAAAATCGATGATGTCGAGGTGAAGAGCTTGATTTTGGATCGGCAGGGGCGTGAGCTTGGCCGTATTTTTGTAGAGAACCGGGATAAGATCAGCATCAAAGATGTGCCGGAGATTATGATCAATGCGCTGGTCGCGGGTGAAGATCAGCGGTATTTCGAGCACGATGGGGTGGATCGCGTGGGTGTGATCCGGGCGGCTTATCTGAACTACAAGGCGGGGCGGCAGACCCAGGGGGCGAGCACGATCACGCAGCAGCTTGCGCGAAATGCATTTCACCTCAAGGAGGATGCCGACAAGCGTGGCGAGGGTGGGCTTCAGCGGAAGGCGGTGGAGGCTTTCCTAGCGTTGCGGATTGAGGAGCGCTACAGCAAACATGAGATTTTGGAATTTTACTTAAACCGCATTCCTTTTGGCAGCGGGTATTATGGTATCCGCTCGGCCTCATTGGGATATTTTGGTAAGGAGCCACGTGATTTGACTGCTTCCGAGTGCGCTTCGTTGGTGGCATGTATTCGTAACCCGACAAGGATTTCTCCTTTGAATGATCTTGAGGAAAATAAAAAGAACCGCAATCAGGTGCTCGGGCGCATGGCCGATGAAGGTTATATCACGAATTCTGAAAGGCGTGAGTTTCAAGAAAAACCGGTGGTGGTGAATCCGAAGCCGATCCGCCGTCGGGCGACTCAGCTCTACGATCGGATTGCGGCGTTTGTCCGTGGGCACCTCGGCGAGGATGCGATGACTGAGGGTGGATTTAAGATTTACACCACCATTGATCTCGATGCGCAGAGGGCTATGGAGCGCAGTTTGCGGCGGCAGCTTTCTGTGGCGGAGGCGCAAAAGGGATACGCTCACCCCCTTTATAAAGATTATGTGAAGGGGAGTGGTAAACCCAAATACCTTCAGGGCGCAGGGCTGATGATCGAGAGCGAGACTGGAGCCATCGTTGCTTATGTGGGAGGTCGCAATTTTGTGCACTCGCAGTATGATTTTGTCAAATCGGGTAAAAAGCCGATAGGGACCGCATTTTTGCCATTGATCTACACCACGGCGATGGAGAAAAAGATGTCGTTAGCATCTCTGCTTCTGGACATGCCGATGGATAACCGCACTTTGATGCTCGACGGGCGGGAGGGCGTGGTTGGCGAGTGGGGGATGGAAACGCTGACTCCCTCCTATGAAGGGGATATCACGATGCGGCATGCTCTGGAGGTTTCAAAAATTGCGGCGTCGGTCCGATTGGGGAAAAAGCTAGGGCTGGAAACGGTGGCGGGAACGGCTCGGAAGTTTGGTCTTAAAATCCCGGAAACCAAGCAGCTCTCTAGAATGCTGGTGGGGACGGATGACGCCTCACTGCCTGAGATGGTTAGGGCCTACGCCACTTATCCTAACGGCGGTGTGGCTCCGCGGAAGTTGTTTGCGATTGTCCGTATTGAAGACGCTGCCGGAATCACCCGCTATTCAGCGCCCCAGACCAGTGCTGGGAAGCGATTGATCAGTGCGCAGGGGGCATTTCTCATGCATAGTATGTTGCAGAGTTCTCTCCGCAAGGGGACGGGGGAGGTGGGGATTGCCTCGCTGAATAAAGATCCGTCCACGGCAGGAAAAACAGGCACCACCTATGACTTTGCAGACAACTGGTTTGTAGGATATAACAGCAAGGTCACTTGTGCTGTATGGGCTGGATTTCTTGATGGGGGTAGGGACCAGATCTATCCAGCGGCTTTCAGTAGGGAGACCGTTCTGCCGGTATGGGTGGATGCGATGAATGCTGCCAGTGGCCAATTTCCAGGCAAGCTGATTCCGGCACCCAAGGGGATTGTGAAGTTGGATATTTGTAAGGATTCGGGTCAGAGAAAAACGCGCTACTGTCAGAACTACAAGCGGGATGTGAGGAGCGGGCAGGAGTCCTATACTTCCACGGCGTATACTGAGTATTTTTTGAAGGGCTCGGCTCCATCAGGATTCTGTGAAGTGCACGGGGTGTCTGACCCGTCATTGGCTGGAAATGCAGATTTTGGTGCGGGTTCATCATCGAACCTGACATCTTATGCTATCCCAGTGCAGCCACAGGCACCTATCTTGCTCGGGGCAGATCCGTATGGCACTGAGCAGCCGGATTTTGCGCCACGAGATAATGCGTCACGCCGGAATGACGGCCTGACACTGAATTTTGATCAGCTTGAGGCCGAGGATCGCGCGGCTGCGATCATCCTAGCCAAACCTGAGAGAGTCGAGATTATCGAGGATTGAGGTTGCTGAGATCAGGCGTAATTCGCTGAACTGCTGGCTTGCACTTTTCCGGGTGGTGGAACACTGTCCCCTTGTGATGGAATCTACGAAAAAGAAACGAACTTGGGCTGGCTACGCCTGTCCGGTCTGCCGCTTTGTATTTCGTGTGTCCAAGGAGAGTGCTGGTGTCGGGGTGATATGCCCTGCGTGTCAGCATTTGTTGAACGTCCCAGAGTCCAATCATGAGTCGAGGGAAAGCAATCCCGCCGAGCATCATGAAGTTTATGGGCGCAAGCCTCTGTCGGCGAGGAAGTTGTCGGCAGCGTCTATTGCGAACACTCCGAAGCAAGAGGAGGAAACCGAAGGCCTCGTGTCACGTCCGCTGGTTTCGGCCGACGCTTCTCCTAGATCCGTGCCCGTGGCCAAAGACTGGAACGCGGCGTCACCTGAGCTGGGACAGCAACGAGCGCTCAGTAGAAGTCGTTCCCGTGAGGAGAATTCCAGCTGGGACCGTGCATCAGGTTCTTCTCAGCCTGAATCCGGGCAGGGCAGTTCGGTGGCGATGATTGTAGGAGGCTCCTTGCTAGGCCTTGCCGTTGTCGGAGTGGGTGCTTGGTTTGTGATGGGGTCATTGGATTCAGGAAAGAGAAATCAGCGGGCCGTCTCGGAGACCGCCGCCGATCTTTTACCGGCCGAGCCAGTGGTTCAATTGACGGAAGATGAGCAAAATCTTCAAGATGAGATCGAGTCCTCTGTGAGCACAGGCATGAATGTGATGGTGGAGTCTGAAGAGGTGGTGCGTGCCTTTTTGACGGCAGAGAAATTTGAGGATTTGAGTGGGCTAGTGAGAACGCCGGATGTGACGGTCCCCCGCATGCGTGAATGGTATGCCAGTCATCAGTGGGTGGCACCTGGGGTGAAGCAGGTTTGTTCTGGTGGCAAGGTCACGACCAAGGGGGTGATGGCATCGATGTCAGTGCAGTTGGATGATTATTCGATCAAGCCCATTGCCATGGAACGAACTCCTGATGGTTATTTGATCGATTGGGAAAGTTGGGTAGCGTGGTCTGAGATGGATTGGGAAGATCTCTTTAAGAAACGCCCGACGCAATCCGTTGAAGTGCGGGTGGTGTGCCAGAAAGACAGTTATTACAACCGATTTTTTAGAGATGAAGGGAAGTGGTTGGCGGTGAAGATGGAATGCCCTGGAGCTGATCGTTCGCTCTACGGATACATCGATAGCAAGACCACGACATTGACGAGTTTGATGGGCGATTTAAAGAGCGGAGGCCGCGTCCCCGTAACCATCAAAATTCGTTTCCCGGAAGGCTCCGTAGCGGATAATCAGGTGATTATTGAAGAGTATATCCAGCACGGTTGGGTGAGGCCCTCCGAGAGTGACGAGCTTGAGAGTGACAGCCCGAGCCTTTCCCCAAAGCTAGACACCCCATCATCCCATGAGTAAGAGAAAGATCCCATCCACCTACGAAAAAGCCCTTCGCTTTAACCTCGACTCCGCAACTTACGGCACCTTTGCCGAGATTGGAGCGGGGCAAGAAGTGGCGAACTGGTTTTTCCGAGTGTCGGCAACCGCAGGAACCGTGGCCAAGGCGATCTCCGCCTATGACATGACGGTGAGCGATGCCATTTACGGCAAGTCCGAGCGCTATGTCTCCCGCCAACGCGTCAGCGCGATGCTCGAATATGAGTATGATCTTCTGCTCGAGCGGCTGGCCGGTGGGCGAGGTGATGACACCACGTTTTTTAGTTTTTGTAACACCGTGCGTGCCCGTGGCTACAAGGACACGGCTGAATGTCACGGATGGCTGGGGATTCGCCTTCAGCTTAAGCCGCGCGAGGAGCCGTGCCAGATTTTGATTCACGTCCGATTGCTCGATCAGGAAAATGTCGATCAGATGGAGGCCTTGGGCATCATGGGGGTGAATCTCATCCATGCCGCGTATTACCACCGGGATGATCTTCCTTTATTTGTCGAGTCGCTGGTGGATGGATTAGTCAGTGACCGGGTGGAGGTGGATATGTTGAAGTTCAGTGGCGATGGTTTTAAGATGATCGATAACCGTCTTTGCCATCTTCAGTTAGTGCGCAGTGGGCTCACGGATGCCGCCATGTTTTTACCCAGTGGGGAAGTGGTGCAGCCAGCAGAGGTGCTTTATAAAAGACCGATTATCCTGCTCCGTGGTAGCTTTGATCCCGTGACTCATCTGCACCTCGATATGATCCGGCAGACGCGTTCTGAGTTTCAAAAACATCTTGCGCCAGAGCAGATAGAGCAGACCATCGAGATCTGTGAGATTTCCATGAACAACCTTCTTCGGGAAGGGGAGGTGGATCATCTCGCCTTTCTCGATCGTGCCGATGCTCTTCAGGCCTTGGGTAAAACCGTGCTGGTTTCCCGATGTCCTGAATTTCACCGCATTGCCGGCTATCTCAGTCTTTATACCAATAGTCCGATTGGGATTGTGCTGAGTATTGGTCTGCTCAACGAGCTGTTTAAGGAGAAATGGTCAGAAAATCTTTCCGGTGGTATTCTCGAATCCTTTGGCCGTTTGTTTAAACATGAATTATCTCTCTATGTTTACCCGTGGGAGAATAGAAAATCCAATGAGTTGGTGACGGCTGATAATTTTAAAGTCTCAAAGCATCTTGAGCACCTCTATCGGTATTTCTGTGAGAATGGGAAAATTCATTCCATTCCCTGCGGTGATTCCAGCCTGCTGAAATATACGGGGCGCGATGTGCAAAGCATGATTGCCTCAGGCGACGAAACGTGGAAGACTCTGGTCCCGGAGCAGGCGCATTGTTCAGCGAGGCACACGTGTTAAGCGATTCTGCCACAGTTGATAAAAAATCCTGATCAAATCTAAATTTTAATGCTATGTCCCAAGTCGATGTTAGAGGTCTGTTGCAATACGTTCCACAGTTTCGTGGCAAGGTATTTGTAATCATCATTGATGTGCCGCCAGCCGCGCTGGCGGAGACGATGCTTGATCTTGTCTCTCTGCAGAGCATCGGCGTGCATTTGGTCATTGGTAGCACTGTGCACGAGCTGGATGACTTGTTGGATCGGGCGGCTGAGGTCGAGTTGAAGTATTGCCAGACTGCGTTCCAGAAATCGGGCAATGTGGATGAAATGCGCGCGGCGCTCGGTCGTGGCCAAGCGGTGGTGGTTGATTTTTCCGCTGAGTCTGAGTTTTCAAAAGCACAATCGGGACTGGCGGTGACGTTATCGGCGGCCAAGTTAATTCTTTTGACCCGTGGAGACGGATTGTCCGCGCAGGGTGCGATCCGTGCCGCTGATGTCGCGGCTATGGGTGATCACGGCGACTGCTCTGAAATACTGACTCTTGCGGCTACGGCATGTCATCAGGGGGTTCCTCGGGTGCATCTTCTTAACGGGGCGTGCCCGGCGGTGTTGCTCGATGAGTTGTTCTCTAACGAAGGTGTCGGCACTATGGTCTATGCGGATAGCTATCGGGAGATCCGTCCGATCCGTGAAGATGATATTGTTGAGCTGCTTGGCATGATCGGTCGCTCAGTGCGAAACTCACATCTCGTGCCGCGTGGTTATGCGGATATCGAGCAAACCCTCGCTGACTACTCCGTGATGGATATCGATGGTAACGTGGTCGGCTGTGTGGCTTTACTTCACTACGCAGAGGCAGACTCTGCGGAGGTGGCGTGCCTTTACGTGAAGCAGGCTCACGAAGGATTGGGTTACGGTGCGGAGCTGGTGAAGTATGCTGAGCGGCAGGCCCAGGAGCAGGGGCTACGCTCTGTGTTTTCTCTCACTAATCGCGCGGCTCACTTCTTCCATGACCGCATGGGTTATCGTGAATGGCAGGTGGATGAAATCCCTCCATCGCGTCAGCAGCAACTACTCTCCAGTGGGCGAGACTCCCGAGTTTTTGGAAAGGTTCTTTAATGAGGGGGGGCGCGCGAAAAATCTTATTTCTCTACTGGATCCGGTAGTGTCCGGTGAGAGGGAACTCAAACAATCGAGCTTCTTCCATCGTGCCCGCACCAATGTTGTGGATGATCAGCGGAGTGCCATCGGCTGATTTTCTGTCGCTGACAATCATGATATGCGGCAGTCTCCCTGCCACGGTGCAGGTCACGAGATCCCCAGGCCTGTAGTCTTCTTTCTTTTTCGTCACTAGCACCGACCAGCCTTGGCGTTTGAAGTAGGTTCGTAAGTTGGGCACGCGGCGGTGATCGATATTCTTGTCGGTTCGCGACAGCCCCCAGTTTTTGGGATACTTGGAAAAATGTCTGCGCATGTCGTCGTGGACGAGCTTTTGTAAATCTATTTTCCGTCCTTTGCGTAATGCTCGAATCACTACGTCTGTGCAGACACCTTTCACGATTGGGAGGTCGCCATTTGGGTAGGGTAGAGAGACATAGGCTCCATTGTATTCTGTGGTTTTGCCCACTTGCCAGCGAGCGGCCTCGACGATGAGATCACTTGGGGTGTCCTGTTTTTCTTGGGTGAATGCAGGTAGCAAACTCCCTAAGGTGAAGGTGAGAAAAATCATGAGCCATCGCGTATTGATTGTCATAGTTTTTGGATATGGGGGGTGTGTTTTTTGCGCCGAGCTGGGGCTCGGCGCTCCTGGTAGCAATGATAGATGAGAGTAGTGATTTGCTGGGAGACAGCGGCTTCGCCGAAAGGGTTTAGAGCGACCGGGACGGTCGCGTTACGAACGGTAGCAGAGGGAGAGGATGAGGGCTGCGGCGAGGAGGGCGGAGAGCCATTTCCAGAAGAGGAGGGGGTCGCGTTCGAGGAGGGGGAGGTTTCGGGCTTCGAGGAAGGCGGGGTTGGGGTGTTTGAGGTCGTGGAGGAACTCGGAGAGCGTTTGGTAGCGTGACTCAGGGCGGATGGTGAGGGCTTTTTTGAGGGCGCCGTCCATCCAGTAGGGGACCATGGGCTGATGTTTAAAGCTGGGGGTGTATTCCAAGAGGCTGAAGTCGCGAAGGGTGGTGGATTTTTCCCATTTGGCGCCGTAAGGTTCTTTGCCGCCGGTGAGCATGTGGTAGGTGAGCATGGCGATGGAGAATTGATCCGCGCTGATGTTAGGCTCCATGTCTAAGCGGTATTCCGGTGCGCTGAAGTCAACGGTTCCAAGTGCTGTTTGCCGCTCGTAAGGGACTTCGATTTCTCGGATGGATGCGACTCGACACGACCCGTAATCGATGAGTTTGACGTGGCCTTCTGCATCGAGCATGATGTTGTCGGGTTTGATATCTTGGTGCAGGGTTTCTTTCCGGTGCAGGGCGCGGACGCCAGCGATGACTTCGCCGATGATCCGCACCACTTCTTGGATGTCGGGTTGTTGGGCGTGATTCTGGATCCAGGTGCCGAGGCTTTCGCCTTGGATGTGCTCGAGCAGAAAATAGAGAAACTGGGGTTCTTGTCGGGAGCGGAGAAGTTTGACGAGATTCGGGTGGTCGACGCGGCGGCCAATCCATTCTTCCATGAGAAATCGCTCGATGTAGGCGGGGTCGTCTTGAAAGTTCACCGAGGGGGTTTTCATGACCATTGGCTGATCAGTTTCAACATCGCGTGTGGTGTCATCTGCAAATTCCATAGCGGTGACTTTGCCATCGCCTGCGATGTTTTTGGTGTTTTTGGAAAGGTTAACCCCAATGCCTCGGGATTCGATGAGTGATTTGAGCATTTCTCCACCGCCGGTATCTACCTGGCGTGCCATGAGTCGGGGGGCGAACTCGACGACTTCGGTTTCGAGTCCCAGATCCATGGCGGCTTTGGCGGCTTCCAGTCCGAGCAGTCCACCACCGATGACGGCGCATCGTTTGGAGTGTTTGGCGTAGGCGGTGATGGCTTCGAGGTCCTCGATGGTGCGGTAGACAAAGACGCCGTCTTTCTCGATACCTGGGACGGGGGGCACAAAGGCGGCTGAGCCGGTGGCCATGACAATTTTATCGTAGTTGACGGTGATGCCTTTGGCTGAGGTGACGGTGCGGTTCTCGCGGTCGATGCTGACGACGCTATCGCCGACGTGGATTTCAATATCACGCTCTTCATACCAACTGAGGGCGGCCATGGTGAGGTCCTCGGGTGATTTTCCGGCGAAGTATTCTGAAAGGTGGACGCGGTCGTAAGCGATCCGTGGCTCCTCGCAGAAGGTGATGATCTGGAATTGTCCGGCGGTGTCTTTATCGCTGAGACGTTCGCAGAATTTGTAACCGACCATGCCGTTGCCGATGACAACGATGCGTTCTTTGATGAATGAGGTAACCATGAGTAGAGGTGTGTGAGGGGTGAAACTCACATCATCTCATGGTTTAGCAGGGGGCGTGCCAAGTTTGGTGTTGCTCGGGTGAATCGCTTGGTTCAGAGGATCCTTAGATGTTTTTAATTTTTCGGGTTTCGGCTGACCTCCTGTTGTGATGGCCATTTTCTCAAAGGAGCTCCACCCATCTTTCCGCCAGCTCATACCTTCGGTTTTTTCTTTCGCCGTATTGGAGAATGAATCCTTGGGCGACCCAGGCCTGGTTGTAGTTGAGGGCTGTGCGGGGGCTGATGCCTAGGTGGTTTGCGATTTGTTGGGTAGTGAGGTAGCGGCTTTCACGGAAGGCGCTTAGGATGCTTTTCTGGCGGGTATCGAGTTCGCGCAAGAGTTTGGTTTGATCAGGTTGTTGGCGGAGTTTCTCGGCTTGTTGCCGGACACTGGCAAACGAGTCAGCCATGCCTTGGTTAAAGTATTCTATCCATGCGCTGATATCAGCCTCGGCACGGCCCATATAATAATTGTGAGATTCTCCCACGCTGATGGCTGAGTAATAAGTATCGAGATTCTGAGCGTAGTATTCTTCTAACGAATAAATCCCTTTGAGTCCGTATCCCGAGGCGTGGAGAATGAGGTTTGTGAGTAGCCTTGCTGTGCGGCCATTGCCATCGTAGTAGGGGTGAATGGTGGCAAATTGATAATGAGCAATCGCCGCCACGACAGGTGGCGGCCACGCTCGTTCATTGGTTGAGGATCGCTGCATATTGATCCAGTCCACGAATTCTTCCATCAGTGAGGTAACATCTTTGGCTTCGGGGGGCATGTAAATGATCGCTCCTGAGCCGCTTTCTCGAATGACATTTTGGCCGTCTCGGTAAGGACTGGGCTTTCTTTTGCCGTCCATCACGCAGCCGTGAACTGTCTGAATCATCTCACAGGAAAATTTATCAAATGGCCCTCGGCAAAGTTCCTCGACGTAATCAAGTGCTAGAAAATAGTTTTTTACTTCGGCTTCATCCCGTTTTCGATTGGGGAAGGTTCCGCCCTTGGCCACCTCTGCGACTTCCGCTTCAGTGAGACGATTTCCTTCAATTTGAGTGGAATAATGCGTGGAGGTGAGTCGGGCTGATTCCCTTAGTGAGGCCAAAAGCTGTGAGGTGACTGGAAGGGTTGAAATCGATTGCCGAGACACTTCAATATCCATAAGGCATTGAGTCGTTTTCGGGCTGATGGTGAAATTTGGATGAAACATGGTCTTTTTTGGGGGATTCCATGTAGATTCTAATAAATTTCGTATAAATAGCGAATAAATTTCCGATAAATGACGGACAAAACCCACCAGAGATTTGCTTTGTGGGTTATGGTTTAGGTGGTGATGGCCCAGAGGGAACCCTGGGGAATCCAAGAGATGGGCGTTGTTTTGTGACTGGTTGCTTGGGGATGAGTGGGGTGTTTTTGACCGTGAAGGGGATGAGTAGGTGTCTGAGGTCCGTGTACACCTCAACCTTGATCTTCCCGTCTTTAGAAAGGGTGTCGTTGCAGAGGAGTTTGAGCACCTCGTTATCTCCGGACCAGGTGTAGCCTCGTTGGCTGCTTTTGAGTTGGGTGCCGTCTTTATCAAAAAAGGAGACTTCTTTAATAGCTTCTTTTTTAAGGTCAAAGTGGATGGTGATTTCTTTTTCACCGTTGAAGTATTGGCTCTTTTTGATGGATTTTATTTCTGCCCCGAAGTGTTTACTTTTTTGTCCCTCCATAAGTTGAGAGAAGCCGAGATCGGTGATCTTGGTGGCTTTTGCGGTGGCGCAGATGATTTCACCTTTGAGAATTTTGATGGAAGAGGCATCGGGTTTTGGGCATTGATCGCTTTTAATATTAAACCCGACGATGGTGCCGTCCTCGTTGAGGTCGATGGAGGGGATTTTGTGAAATAAGTTTCCTCCTGAGAGCATTTTTTGGCCGTTATTGAGAATGAAGCTCGTAATTTTTCCCTCTTTGACACTGAGCACTGATCCGGGGAGTTCGCCGATAAAGGCGACTGACATTCCTGCGGATTGGTTAAATGGAGAGACCTTACGGTCGGGTGCGTTGGTGACGACGCTAAACCCAGCGAGGCGGAGGGATTTGAATTTAACAATGCCTAAAACGGAAGTGATAGGAGGCACCTTGATCTTGATTTTGATCCCTAGTTTTTGTATCATGGCGGGAGTTTGTTTGAGGGCGGCGGTGACTTCTTTTTTGTAGTCGAATGCCGGGGGCGCGGAGGCTGAAAATTGGAGCGATGGAGTGTCGGAAGAGCCAAACATGGCGGTGGCCACTTCTGCTGGAGGATTATTTTTCATGGAAGAGTCATCTTCCGCCATTCTCTGCAGAATTTTTTCGTCACTGAGCACCTGATCGACCCCTTGAATGATCATTTTTCCGGTTTGAGTGATGGTGAAAGACGAGTGGGTGAGTTTTTTAAATAGGGTGGTTTTTTGGGCGGGTGCCGGTAATTGAATGGTGACTTGGGTGCTCATGTCAGAAGCCATTCCGGTGAGCATCCCCTTGAACTGCGTTAATGCTCGGCGAGTTTTAGCGAGAGCTTGTTTTTGCTGCTTCTGGCTCATGTCAGCCCATTTGACTTTCTTTTTTTTGCTTGAGGGGGTGACGTCCTCTGTTTC
>Ga0256845_1002528_pt1 | contig 13154 bp, 10 predicted proteins | sample RiftiametaG_FD_189101 | JGI IMG/M metagenome (GOLD analysis project Ga0256845, IMG submission 189101) | Tube worm associated microbial communities from hydrothermal vent at the East Pacific Rise, Pacific Ocean - Riftia | ecosystem: Host-associated > Annelida > Integument > Unclassified ... | reverse complement strand
ATTATTTGCCGCCTTGACACTGTAAGCATTACCTGCAATATCTGTAATGCCACTATTGCTGGTTGGCACTGAAACTATTAATTTGCTACCGGCATCTGTACCAGTGTTAGGGGTGATAACGAGTGTCCATTTTTTATCTGCATCGACACCTGTGGCTTCTACTAAAACCGCATTACTTTTAATTGTACCATTGGTAATAGCAATACTTGCTTTGGTAAAGCCAGTTACTTTTTCGCTAAAAATAAAGGTGTAGGTAACTTCTGTACCTGCTTTAACGGCACCTACATTATCATCACTAATGATTAAAGTTGGCGCCATGGTGTCAATGGCTTGATTGTTGCTTGATTCGACAACACCATTACCTGCAAGGTCTCTAACTTTATTGGCATCAACAGAGACTGTCATATTTGTACCCAAGCCTTTATCGGCATCAGGAATAACAACAAGTGTCCATTTTTTACCTACATCAGTACCTGTGGCTGCCACTAAGTTAGCGCCAGATTTAATAACGCCATTGTCGATGGTAATATCACTGAGTGTAAAATCCACTACTTTTTCGTTAAAGGTAAAGGTATAAGTAACTTCTTCATCTGCTTTGGCTACGCCCATGGCTTTGTTACTGGTAATGTCTAAAATTGGTGCGGAGGTATCATAAGTGATGCTTGTACTAGATAAAGTAATAGGCGCATTGCTACCATCTTTTATAGTTACTTTGGCGATGTAAGTGCCATCTGCCAAATTAGCAAAGTTTGAAGTGCTAACTTGGCTATTTAATGACCAAGTTTTACTAGAACTGTCAACAATTATGCCTGTGGTAATATCGTCGCCTACTTGAATACCATCCTTGAAAATCTCAATTTTTTCAATAACAACCGTATTTTCGCCACCTACAATTGTTCCTGACAAGGTGACGGCTGATTTTTCAGCAGCACCGATGTAATTGTCATCCGTTGCACCTGTCCAGTTAACACTGGTAAAGAGGTTTTTAGCATGAACAATTACCGTTTGTTCTTTAGTATTACCAGCAACATCAGTTGCGGTGATAATAACCGTATGATCAGCTTCAGTCATTTGCTTATCTTTGTAAGTAAGAATACCTGTTGCTTTTGCCACATCATCTTTGAACTCAAATAAATTTTTATTCGCACCCCCTGTAACCGAATAAGTAACACCCTCATCTTTGTCACCCCCATCGGTTGCTTGTGCATCATAAACCTGAACACTGGTTTCTACTTTAGTAGCAACATTGACTACAACTTCATTGCTGAGTACTGGTGCCAAGGTGTCTAATGTAATTGACAAAACAGCGGAGGCAATGCTTTGATTGCCTGAAGCATCAATTGCCTTTGCAGTGATATTTGTTAAATCTGCTGCTAAAGTGATATTTTGGCTGAAATTACCACTGTTATCAGTAGTAGTTGAGCCCAACAAAGTATCACCATTGAATAATTTTACAGTGGAATTTGCCTCGGCTTCGCCCATGATGGTTACGAAGGTTTTGCTGGTTTCATTGTCATGATTATTAGAACCTGTGTCATCATCAGTTGCTAATTTCAAATTAGCTGGTGCATTCGGGGCTTTGGTGTCAATAATAATCGTATTGGTAGCAGCCACTGGACTGGCAAGATTTGCCACATTGCCAGCGATGTCGGTAATGGTGCCTGAGCCCATTAATACCAATTTGTTAGCGTTGGCAGTAATGCCATCAACATTGTCTGTCTCATTAGCGACGATGGTGTAAGAAAATTTTAATGTGTTTGTGCCTGAGCCTGATACATAAGTTGCTTCTTTTTCGGTATCGCCAATCATAACTTTATAGACGGGTTTGTCTACATCTGTATTGGCAGTAACAATTACTGCTTCGCTCATAACGATGCTAACAATGACTTTATCGCCCACTGTGAGTGAACCTGTTTTGATTACATCTGAACTGTCGGTAGCACTTATAGTCACACTTGCTACGGCTGAACCTGTAGCATCAAGCGTGTATTCTTTTGCAGCAATCGCACTGATTTTTTTAGCGTCAACTTGGGTTCCGTCGTTTGCTTTTGAAACAACTACTCGTATAATATTGATGCCTTCACTGCCTAAATCAACATTGTCCCAAACAATGACTTTGGAGTTGTTGACAGCATTGCCTTTTTGCCAGTTGCCGTTATTAACTGAAAGCCAAACGCTTTCATTGGTCTCAAGTGAGTCGTTTAGAGTTGTTGAAATATTTTGTATCTTTGTTTGGGTAATAAGATCATTGTTGACTCCTGTATCAGCAGAGAAAGTTAAACCTGCATTGGTAATTGGCGATACATCAAATGTTGTGTCAGCAACAAGTGCATCGGCAGCTGCGTCAACTTTTAATTTATCGGCAAGGGCTTTTGCTTTTGCTACTTTAGCGCTAGCAAGTGCATTATCTTTAGCCTCCTTAAATTCAGCAGTACCATTATCGTAATCATTTTTACCGATACCGGTGATTGCATTTTGAGCAGCAACTTCTGCGGCAACTTTATTGTCAGCATTGGTGCTTGCATCGTTTTTCATTTTATTTTTAACTTCGATCAAGCCAGCAGTAAGTTTGCCTGCTATTACAGCTGTTAAGGCGCCGACTTTATCAATACTATAAGCAACACTATCAATAACATCTTGGAGACTGGTGCCATCTGAAACTGCACCTGAAAGTGAGGCGGCTACTTGGCCTGCTTTTATATTGCCCTCTTCATCGCCGACACTATTAATTGTATCAACCTTTGTTGTAAAAATATTGCTTTCCAAATCAAGTGCGTTTCGCGTTACTTCTTCAAGTCTTTCTATTTTTTCTTTGTCAATGCCGACAAAAGAACCCTCAGCACCAATAATCAATTTTTTGTCATCGTTACTAGCAGTGATATAAGCACCAACAATAACTTGTGTTGCAATGGTAGTTTGCACATTAATATGCGCTGTTACTGAATCTGAAATAAATGTAGCAATGGAATACAGATCATTCTGCAAGGTTGCTTCAGCATTACGCACTTCGTCTAAGAATGTTATTTCACTAGAGGCTTTAAGTCGAATGTAAATTGTACCCGTGTAAGCTCTGTAGCCTAACCCTAAGTCATTTACAGAAACAGTATAAGCGCCTCCTTCCTTAAGGTCAACATTGGCCATTTGATTGCCGTCTTTGTCATAAATGAAAATCGCATTACTAACTTTACCACCTGTGTACATACCTGCTGAAAAAACGCCATTTAGTGAGAATTCAGTATTATTATCGTTGTCGTTGTCGTTATTACTACTACTACCGCTACCAGCAATCGCAAGTACTGCCACCATAAATACTGCTATACTGCCAATATTTGAATCAATAAACTCACCAAAACTTTGCGTTGTTTCATCTGTCGCACTAGACTCAGTAGACACAATAGATTGGTCACCATAAAAATAAACAACTTGCGTACCATCTTCTAAAGTAAAGAAGATGTCAGCAACAACATGATAAAGTCCACCGTCTTTAGCAGGTAGAGAAACTAAGCAAGATAAATCACTGGCACAAACTTCAAAATAGTTGTCAAAAATAATCACACCATCTTCTGAGGCTACTTCTAAATCATCACCGACTTTTTTGGCAATTAAATTCAACTTATTAATATCAAAATCCTGAGTATTTAATTGATAAGTTACCCCTGCTTGAACTTGAATATGTTGAACCCCTTTAGTAATAATAACAATTTCCTCACTGAGCTTGTTACTAATCTTTTGTGCTTTGGCTTGTAATACTGTAATTTGTTTCTGTGTTTTGACTTGCATAATTACTCCTTAATTTATTAAGTTATAGGTATCTATCAAACTATATCTAAATGAGACCTTTGCGTAAATAATGATTAGCAAAATTCAATTTTTGCCCACTTGGTGATTATTCATATTTATGCAAAAGTCTTAAGTATTTAAATAATAGCATTTAAGTATTTCGGTGACCAGCGGCATTATATCATTAAAATTTACCTACACAAAAAAAATCACACTTAAACAAACGCCAAATCACACCAACCAGACTTGCACCTAACGCCAGTGTTAAATAAAAGGAAATGAACTTGTTAAGTTTTTGTCAACATGTTGCCTTTTAGTGCTTATAAAATAGCGCAATGAAACAATTAACTTTTAATGAGAAATATACACTTATTCAACCAAACTCACTGTCGTCATATATAACGGCTGTTGTTACTACGGGTATTTTTTGTCGGGCGTTTTGTCGGGCAAAAAAACCGAAAGCGGAAAATGTGGTGTTTTATGACACGCCGAATGATGCGATTAAGGCGGGGTTTCGTCCTTGTAAAATTTGTAAGCCGATGGAGGTTCAGGGAAAAACGCCTGATTATATTGAAAAAATTATCTGGCAATTACAAAATGACCCGTATTTAAAAATCAAAGATTATGATTTGAGAAAACAAGGCATTGAACCCAATAGAATTCGTCGCTGGTTTAAGGTTAATCACAATATGACTTTTCACGCTTATCAGAGAATGCTTAGAATTAACAAGGCCTACAATCAAATTAAAGGCGGTAATTCTATCACCAATACCGCTTTTGGGCTGGGTTACGAGAGTTTAAGTGGCTTTAATCAAGGCTGGAAAAATATCTTTGGAAGCAGTGATAAGCATACTGAAAAAACTGTGATTAACATTATTCGCTTTCCCACCAAAATTGGCACTATGTTTGCCTGTGCCACTACACAGGGATTGTGTTTGTTGGAATTTAGTGATAGACGAATGTTAGAAACTGAATTTAAGGATTTGTGCAATCGATTAAATGGAGTGATTTTGCCAGGGAGTAACCAATATTTAGACTTGGTACAAACGCAAGTTACAGAATATTTGGATGGAAGGCGCAAAAAATTTGACCTTGATTTACACATGGTGGGTACTGATTTTCAACAACAGGTTTGGCATACGCTACTTAAAATTCCGTATGGCAAAACCTGGAGTTACAAATACGAAGCTAAAATTTTAGGCAAGCCAAATGCCATTCGTGCGGTCGCCAGTGCGAATGGTTGCAACAAAATTGGCTTAATGGTGCCTTGTCATCGTGTCATTGCCACGGATGGCTCGCTTGGTGGCTATGGTGGCGGATTAGATAGAAAACAATTTTTACTGGATTTAGAAAAAAATGACTGAAAAATTTTCCCTTAAGGATGAACTTTTTAACCCAAAAAAAGTAACTTATTTGGCTGCATTGATTAAAGGTACCAACCCCGATTTTAAAGACACTGAGTTTACTCAAAAAATCATTGCACAATTTCCAAAATTAGAACTAAAACAACGCATTGTTTGCATTCGAGAACAGTTAGAAATCTATTTGCCCAATGATTATCCAAGTGCTTTGAAAATTATTATAAGTGCCTTACCTTGTGAACTTGATCCAAATAAAGTTGACCAAGATTTTGGTGATTTTATTTTCGCCCCTTTGTCTGATTTTGTGGCAAAAAATGGCTTGCAAAATCAATTTCTAAACTTGTCATTTAACGCCTTAGCAGAAATCACCAAACGCTTTAGTTGCGAAGATGCAATTCGATACTTCATTAATCACTGCCCCAAAGAAAGTTTTGCCTTTATGCAAACCATGGCACACTCAGACAATTACCATCAACGACGCTTAGCATCGGAGGGTTTGCGACCAAAATTACCTTGGTGTATTGGTATTGATTTTGATTACAAAAAAGCACTGACTGTCTTGGATGGATTGTATTCTGACAACACTCGCTATGTTGTGCGTTCGGTTGCTAACCATCTGAATGACATTGCTAAAATAGACCCTGAATTAGTCATTTACACGCTAACAAGATGGCAAATAGAAGGCAGGCAAAGCAACCCAAAAGAATTGGATTTTTTAATCAAGCATGCATTACGGACTTTGGTAAAAAAGGGCAATATTCAAGCACTTGGCTTACTGGGATTTAACGCCAATCCTGATATTAAAATTAACGCCTTTCAGGTTAAAAATAAACAAATAAATTTGGGCGAATACCTAGATTTTTCATTCAAAATTTCATCCACAAAAGAAATGAAATTAATGCTAGATTATAAAATTACTTACTCAAACCCAGGCACAAGACTCTGTGAAAAAGTGTTTAAAATTAAACAACTGTCGCTGAAAAGCAATGTGCCTGTTGTTATCGAAAAAAAGCATTTATTTAAGCATATGAGCACCAAAAAACTTTATCCAGGCAATCATCAAATACAACTGCAAATTAATGGCACACTGTATGACAAAGGCGATTTCACTCTGATTTTTTAATTTCTGGTATTTTTCTCAATACGCAACACGGCGAGCATAATCACCAACATTACAAATATAGCCAGCGCTTTCCAAATGGCAAAATAGGCTGATTTTTCTATTTTCAACGACCCAATTTGTAAAAAATTGCGTGCGTCTTGTGCCTTCATTTTTTGAAAAAAGGCTTGGTCGTGCCATTTGACAAAGTTATCCACATTGATTTCACCCCCAACATTTGCAACTTGTCTGGTTAATTTTGCCAAAGATTTAACATACGCCAACTGCAATGCTTGAGGGTATTGATTGAGCTTGACCTTGGTTGAGATTTTAACTTTTTGCTTGAGGTCGATTTTGTTAATCACACCATTCGGAAGGTTACTTAGTGCGCCAACAATATCGTTAATATACGCATCAAATTCTTGATTAAAATATTGATTGTTGTTTAGATTTTTGCCAATCTTTACTTCTTGAGTGCGTATTAATTTTTGATAATCAGCAAGTTTAATATTGGGTGCATCCACTTTGCCGTCAACTTTAACATTGATTTTGTTATAACCTATGGTAACCGCCATAACTAATGCAATAATGGCAAATACTAAACCTACAACTTGTGTAATTCTAAGGAAACTTTTTTCGATAATTCTTAACATGATATGGCCTTTTTTTGAATAATAATAATATTTATTTTAAAATATCTCGCGCACCCATGGCAATTAATTTGTCTGCTAATTGTGTGCCTAATACTTCAGCATCATCAATGTTGCCAAATACCTGATGTTTTAATATCACTCCAGAGTCCACATTACCCACCAAGCCTGACAGTGTGATTTGCTTGCTATCAATGGTCGAATAGCCTGCAATTGGCACAGAGCAGCCCCCTTCTAAACGGGCATTCATTGCTCGTTCAGCGTTGACTCTATAGGTGGTTTCAGCATCAATTAAAGGCTTGATTAAAGTCAGAACCTGGGTATCATTTTTACGAATTTCAATACCCACTGCTCCTTGTCCAACAGCAGGTAACGATTGTTCGGCGGATATTTGTTGTTTAATTCTGTCTTTAAAGCCAAGGCGAATAAGTCCTGCACATGCCAAAATAATCGCATCAAATTCACCATCATCTAATTTTTGCAAGCGAGTATTAACATTACCACGCAAATCTAAAATTTCTAAATCAGGACGGATGGCTTTAAGTTGTACGATACGGCGCATTGAACAAGTGCCTACTTTGGCGTTTTGTGGTAAGTCATCAATACTGTCAAAATAATTAGAAACAAAAGCATCAAATGGGTTTTCTCGTTTTAAAATCGCACCCAGTTCGAATGCTTCGGGGATTTCATACGGCACATCTTTCATTGAATGCACAGCAATATCTGCTTCGCCTGCTAACATACCTATTTCCAATTCCTTGATAAACAAACCTTTTCCGCCAATTTTAGACAGTGGAGAGTTTAAAATTTGGTCACCTTTGGTTGTCATTTTTACCAGCTCAATCGTCAAATCAGGATGATGATATGCCAACTTAGATTTTACATATTCAGCCTGCCATAGTGCGAGTGGGCTTTTGCGTGTAGCGATTTTTAGCGTTTTCATATAAAATACTGACTTTTAAAGAATAAACTATTTTACTGATGTTAGTAGACGCAAAAGATTTTTTTATCGATGGGAGAATGGCAAAACATAAGCAAATACCCATCTTAGTTATGTTCTCAGCGCCTAATTGCCCCTATTGTGAATTGGTTAAACAGGAAGTAATCAGGCCAATGAGTGAATTAAAAGAATACCAAGATAAAATAATCTTACGCCATATTTTTTATTCTTCGTTAGAAAAAATTATTGATTTTTCAGGGCAACGCAGTAACCATTCTCAATTTAGTTTTAAGTACAATACCAAGTTTTATCCTACATTAATGCTGTTTGATAATCATGGCAATGTGCTGGAGAAAAAAATTGGCGTTACTTTAATTGAGACCTATTGGACTGAATTAGATACCCTGATTACACAAGCAACCAAACAACTTAAGGCAATACTATGACAACCACTAACCAATCTTGGGGCGGACGCTTCAACCAACCAACTGACGAATTTGTGAAGATTTTTGGCGCTTCGGTATTTTTTGATAAAATTCTCGCCCCGTATGACATTGCTGGCTCAATTGCACACGCCACAATGTTGTGCGAAGTCGGATTGTTGACTGATGAGGAAAAATCACAAATTATCGATGGTTTAAATACCATTCTTGCTGACATTGAAGCCGATAGATTTGAATGGTCAATTGATTTAGAAGATGTGCATATGAATATTGAAGCGCGCTTGGTGAACATGATTGGCAATGCAGGTAAGAAATTACACACTGGGCGCTCTCGCAACGACCAAGTGGCAACTGATATTCGCTTATACTTGCGCAATCAAGTGGATGACATTAACAATGAAATTAAGCGCCTACAAAGCGCATTGCTTGATTTGGCAGAACAAGAGGTTGACACTATTTTACCCGGCTTCACGCACTTGCAAGCCGCACAGCCCATAAGTTTTGGTCATCATATGATGGCGTATTTTGAAATGCTGTCTCGTGATGCTGAGCGCCTCATTGATTGTCGCAAACGACTCAATTCAATGCCACTTGGTAGCGCCGCATTAGCGGGCACAACTTACCCAATTAATCGAGCTCGTACTGCTGAATTACTGGGTTTTGAACGCATTTGTAATAATTCGCTAGATGGTGTTAGTGATCGTGATTTTGCCATTGAGTTTTTAAATGCTGCCAGTATTATCATGATGCACCTTTCACGCTTTTCAGAAGAGTTAATTTTATGGTCAAGTGCACAATTTGATTTTATTGAATTGCCTGACAGTTTTTGCACAGGCTCTTCCATTATGCCACAAAAGAAAAACCCCGATGTGCCCGAATTGGTTCGTGGCAAAACAGGTCGTGTGTATGGTCATTTAACCTCGTTACTTACCATTATGAAATCCCAACCATTGGCTTATAACAAAGACAATCAAGAGGACAAAGAGCCATTATTTGATACCGTTAATACGCTCAAAGCGTGCTTGCGTGTATTTGCAGATATGGTGCCAACCATTGAAAGCAAACGCAATAATATGTATAACGCTGCCAAAAAAGGCTACACCACTGCCACAGATTTAGCTGATTATTTGGTTAAAAAAGGCTTGCCATTCCGTGATGCACACGAAGTGGTAGGTAAATCAGTGGCTTACGGCATTCAAAAACAAAAAGACTTGAGTGAATTAAGCCTAAAAGAATTACAAGCATTTAATGCAGACATTGAAAACGATGTCTTTGATATTCTTTCCCTAGAAGGCTCACTTAACGCACGCAACCACTTAGGCGGCACCGCACCAAATCAAGTCAAACAAGCCATTAATAACGCACGAAAAGCCCTTAAATGAAAATAATTTTTGCAGGTACACCTGAATTTTCAGTCGGCGTTTTAACAGCGCTTATCAATGCTGGACATAACATTGTTGGCGTTTACTGCCAACCTGACCGCCCCAAAGGCCGTGGTAGGACACTAACCCCCTGCCCTGTCAAAGTAAAAGCATTGGAACACAATTTACTTATTCTGCAACCAGAAAGCCTCAAAGACAAAGACGCACAAACTGAACTCAAGAACTTAAACGCTGCCATTATGATAGTTGTGGCTTATGGTCAAATCCTACCCAAAGAAGTGTTGCAAATGCCAAAATATGGTTGTTTAAATATCCATGCCTCCTTATTGCCTCGCTGGCGCGGCGCTGCCCCCATTCAACGGGCTATTTTCGCAGGCGATAAAACCACAGGCATTGGTATTATGCAAATGAACGAAGGCCTGGACACGGGTGCTATTTTGCTTGAAGAAACCTGTGAAATCACCGATACCGATACCGCACAATCGCTACATGATAAACTTGCTTCATTAGGCGCAAATGCCATTATTACAGCCTTAAAAGAGTTAGAAAATTTATCACCCACACCACAAAATGAAGCCAACATAACCTACGCCAAAAAACTAAAAAAAGACGAGGCGTGGATCAACTGGACACAATCTGCCACACAAATCAACCGCCAAATCCGAGCCTTCAATCCCTATCCCATCGCCCAAACCAATGCAACAAGCGATAAATTTAACGACAAAACATTACGCATTCTATCTGCCACCGTGATAAACAACAACCACAATCACCAACCCGCTGAAATCATCAAACACGATAAAAAAGAATGCCTTGTTGCCACAGGCGATGGCACACTCAGTTTAAAAACTGTGCAACTCTCAGGAAAAAAAGCACTCAATATCAAAGATTTTAGCAATGCTTATACACTCACAACACTTAAATAATTGCATTTGAATTGCCTTTTATTGGGATTGCCCACACTCTAAAAAAAATAACTAAATGCGTTATTTTTCCACCCATTACTGCGGATTAAGTGCAATTCAATGGTAGCCTTGATATTAGTAAAGTTCAAAAATAAACAACAGGGCTTGTGTGTAAATATAAATAATATAGTGCTTAATAAGGATGGTCGCTAGATTGCTTGGTTTATATTTGCAAATGGTATAATTGAAAAAATTCAATTTTTACCAAATTGGTGACTTCTGTCAACCTTGTCTTAACAAGACTAAGGTTCACAAAATTAGTGAAAAGTGGATTTTTTGATGATGATTTAGGGTTACTTGGTTTGTTTTGGAATAATAGCGCAACATTAGCCAATAATTAAATTTTTCAAAAAACCTTAATAATTTTGTATATTAATTATCTTTTTATTGTTATAACTTTTTTATTCGCAAACTTTAATCGATACTTTTCTCCGCCGCTATAGACAGAAATTTCTCCATTTTTCTGAGCGCAAATAAAAGCTTGCACACTCTCGGGAACAATTTCTTTTTTTAATGACTCCATGTCTATCTCTTTAACACGCTCATAATAACGGAAAACAGCATGATCTGTAATAGCAAATCCATTCTCTTGAACTTCTCTATCCTCCCTATTTTTTCTTAAGGATGGACGAATGATTGCCTTGTAAAAATCACTTTTCTTGTATTTTTTGGCTCTCTCTTCTTTGGTTTTTTTAGTAAGCCACTTTTGGTTTTTTTTGCTCATAATGAATGATCTGACTAAAAAATTGAACCAACGCCTTTAGGATCTTCAAGATCTTCAAACTCATTAATAAATTCTATCTGAGCAATTATTGATTTTTTCACAAAATACATAATTAACAACGCAATAAGTAAAAAAGAAAAGAATGGCGTGCTACGCGGAATAGCCACTCTTTTAATATAACTCCATTTTTTACGAATGCCGTCTTTTTGTATTATATCTGCAATCGAAAATGTAACACTTTTATATACGCTGTACCATATATTAGGTATAGAATTTTTAGTAATAGCAATATTTGCATCTAATGAACGGATTGTTGTTACTGCGCCTTCAACATCTTTCAAATTTATAGGTAACCTACTATGAACATACCATCGGTTATCATGCTTAAGTAAAAGTTTATTTTTGGCGGTTATAATAACAAGACTTCCATAGGAATCTTTATTGCTACTTAGAAACCGCTTCAGTTTATCGATACATTGCGTGGTATTGTTATTGGGTAACTTAACACACATTTCAGAAAATTTATTCAGTGTATTGGCCATATTGAGCATTGCTGTCTTTTCTACTTTAGCTATACTTTTATAGTAGTAAAAATTATTAACATATGTTAACGGTAATACAAATATCACAAATACCAATGTGTAAAACACATACGGCCTATCTATATTGATTCTTTTTAAAAATTGATAAATCATACTAAATACAAGAGAAGTTCTAGACAACGAAAATTTGTTATTATACATCCAAATATATACTTGATTTAAGTAATTACTTATCTAGTCTAAAGATAGGAAATAATACCATTTGTATGGCGCTTTAACTTGAGACCTTTAAATGAGGTAGTAGTTAAAAAAAATCAAAAAGTGCTCGTGTGAAGTCACTTTTTATTAATAAGGTTGTGTGTTAAATCCACAAAAAATAAATATCTACTTTATAATGAGAGTTTTGCATAAATATGAATAACCATCAAGAATCCATTTTTCGCCCACTTGACAATTTTTTTCCAACACCCCCAGCAGTCCTCTTAAAAGGGCAAAAATTGAATTTTGCTAATCATTTATACTTATGTAAAGATCTTATAATATTTAAAATTTCAAAAAAATAGGAGAAAAGCATGCGGGACACAAGAGAGAAATTATCTGCTTTAACAATAACACTACATTGGATAGTTGGTTTAAGCGTTATTGCATTAGCAGTTATTGGGGTTTATATGAGTGAAAACGAAGCGTTTGAACTTTATCCTATTCACAAATCAATAGGCGTTTTGATTTTTGCAGTCATTATTGCCAGAGTTTATTGGCGTTTTGTTAATGGTTGGCTTGAGCCTGTTTCTACCTACAAAGCAATTGAACACAATCTAGCGAAAATAATACATTGGGTGTTAATCATTGCCATTGTTGTCATGCCAATTTCAGGTTTTATTATGTCTGGTGCAGGTGGTTATGGTGTGTCAGTTTTTGGCTTAGAGATTATTGCAGCACAATTTGACCCTATTGCCAAAGAAGCCATTCCGCATAATGCAGCACTTGCTGGCTTTATGGCAGAAGTCCATGAAATAGCGGGATGGACTATGATTGTCGCTATTGTGCTACATTTTTTTGGCGCTTTAAAGCATCATTTTATTAATAAAGACAATACTTTAAGAAGAATGTTGGGAAAAAATTAAAAAAATTATTGCGAGACCTATTTTTTTTAAACCTTGTCCTGCCAGGGCTAAGGTCTCATTATAAAAAACCTGATAATTAAATTATTGCCAATTGGTTGGCTTTTATTGCTCTTTGATTTTTAGATTAACCCATTGAACACTATA
>Ga0256845_1002527_pt1 | contig 13154 bp, 10 predicted proteins | sample RiftiametaG_FD_189101 | JGI IMG/M metagenome (GOLD analysis project Ga0256845, IMG submission 189101) | Tube worm associated microbial communities from hydrothermal vent at the East Pacific Rise, Pacific Ocean - Riftia | ecosystem: Host-associated > Annelida > Integument > Unclassified ... | reverse complement strand
CATGGCTCTACAAGAGCTATAGAACTGAGTACTATTGTTCATGATATAAATATAAACCCAACTAAAAACAAGATAAAGAGTAGGGTTTTTACAGATTTAAAAGGTGTAAACAATGGTTTTTATATCATTGCAAATGTTTATAAGAACAAGGTTTATCTCAAAAATTACATTACCGATTTACAAAACAAAGGCATAAAAGCAAATTATGTGTTCAATCCAGATAATGGTCTTAATTATATGTATTTGGAGCATTATGAGCAATGGGAAGATGCTCTAAAAGCCTGTGAAACAAATTTTAACGGTGCTTATAGTAAAAGTTTATGGATAATGATTGTCAATAATGAAGACAATCAAAAACCAATAACACATATTCCAAATAAAGAAATAGTAAATACTTCTAATAAGAACATCTTTTTTCAGAAAAAAAATGAAATTCCCCAGAGCAAATTAATTAAAAAAGCCAATGAATACTTCGATAAAATGTGGTATGCAGAAGCAGCGGAACTATATGAAAAAGCCTTGTTCAACAGTAAAGAATATCATACTTTAGATATTCTCCAAAGAGCTGGTGATGCCCATTATTTTAACACCAATATGGAAAGGGCATATTACTGGTACAATATACTTTATGAAAAATATGAAGATACTGTTTCGGCAGATGTTATCTTTAAATATGCGCATACATTAAAAAGTGCTGGAAAATATGGGAGATCAAAGCGGTTAATGAGGCTATACAACCGAAAGCTTAAAAAAGGCGAGATTATAAATAATGATAAAAATGTGGTTCGCCAATCCAATAATGAAGCAATATTGGACAATATTCTAAACCAAGATGATCAGTTTGAAATAAAAAATCTTGCTATAAATTCTCAATATTCGGAATTTTCTCCCATGTTCTATAATGAAAATGAAGTTGTTTTTACCTCTGCAAAAGACACCTCGGTTTTTATCACAAATAAATATAAATGGAACAATCAACCGTATTTGGATCTTTATGCAGCAAAACTTAACAAGGAATCTTATGATCTTAGAAATGCCATTAAATTTTCTAAGAAAATAAACACAAAATATCATGAGGCTTCGGTTACTTTTTCACCAGACAATAAAACTATGTATTTTACTAGGAACAACTATGGTAAAAAGTTGAAAAGGGATAAAAAGGGAATAAACAACCTTAAAATATATATGTCCAAAAAACTGGATGGAGAATGGGCAGAAGCAGTTGAAGTTTCTTTCAACAGTGATGATTATTCAACTGGTCATCCCGCTCTAAGTCCAGATGGAAAAAAACTATATTTTGTTTCTGATATGCCTGGCAGTATAGGAATGACAGATATTTTTGTTGTTGATGTATTAGAAGATGGTCTGTTCTCTGAACCTAAAAATCTTGGTCCTCAAATAAATACCGAACGAAAGGAAATGTTTCCTTTTGTCAACAATAAGAAACTTTATTTTTCTTCCAATGGACATGTCGGTCTAGGAGGTCTGGATGTCTTTGAAACCATGATTGATGAAGAAAACGGTTTTACAGAGGTCAAAAATGTGGGTGCTCCAGTTAACAGTAGAAAAGATGATTTTTCATATATAATTGATGAACAGACCCAGAAAGGATTTTTTGCGTCAAACAGAACAGGTGGTAAAGGAGATGATGATATCTACTCTTTTAAACGTTTAATGCCTGAAGAAGTAGAAGAAAATGCAATTGCAGGTGTAATTACTGAACTTATTACTGGTAACGTTATGCCAAAAGCTTTGGTAACCTTATTGGATGAGAATAACATTAAACTAAAAGAAATGGTAGTTGAAACTGATGGTAGTTTCATTTTTGAGGACTTGGATGGAAACACCAAATACACTATTACAACCAAAAAAGACAGCTATTTTGATGAAGAAATCATAGTGAGTACCAAACAAAATGAAGTGGTGAACATTGATGTTTCTTTAAGAAAACTAAAAGAAAAGATTGTTGTAGAGAATGGCATTAAAAAGCTTAAGACAGATATAATCTACTTTAATTTTGATAAATCATTCATTAGGCAAGATGCGGCTTTAGAACTTGATAAACTGGTTGAAGTGATGGCCGAATACAAGGATATGGTTATTAAAATTGAATCACATACCGATTCATGGGGGCCAAGCGGGTATAACAAGTCCTTGTCAGATAAAAGAGCTAAATCTTCTAGGGATTATTTGATTCAAAAAGGAATAGAACCCAATAGAATTGAAAGTGCCATTGGATATGGTGAAGAAAGGCTGTTAAATGAATGTGAAGATGGGGTTCCCTGTAGTAGACAAAAACATAAACTCAATAGACGGTCCGAGTTCATTATTGTAGAAATGTAGTTCCAATAAAAATAGTAATAAACAGAAAGCCACCTTTACAGGTGGCTTTTATATTTTAGAGCTGCTCAAAAACCTTATTTTAATTGATTTTAAGCGTTTTCATAATGGCTTCAAGCTCAAACATATAATCTCTCTTTTGTGTGGCTGGGGCATAGGTGAAACCTTCAATTACCAACTTTCTTTTGTTAACGTCGTCATTAACAATATAGGTTAAATAAGGTCCCGCCATAAAATCATTCTTTACTTCCCAAACACCTCTAACCTCTGCCGTTTTTTTTCCTGCAATTTCTGTTGGAAATATGGCTGGAGCAAAAGATTTTTCAGTAATCATATATGTTGTTTTTCCTGGCATATCTGGTCCGGGAATGTACTTTTCTCCTATAGAATCCCTCATCCTCACAATATCTTTCACAAAAGTAGAATCAGTATCAAAACTGTTCTCTGGCAATGAATAAACAATAATGTTCATATGCCCCTTAGGAATTTGCCTGTCTAGCCACACAAAGTTGTCTTCTTGCTTGCCTACTTTATAAATAGAGGGAATGGTCATTGATATACCAAATTTTTCCTCTAGAACTGTCTCCTTGTTCAACGACCGCTTAAACCGTTTTTGCGACTCTTCAATTTCCATTGCCTTAAAATTTGTAATGGCATCTATAGATTTTTTTTCAATATTTTGAATAAGCTCATTCATGTCCCTACCCTTAAAAACCCCTATTTTTTGAGGTCTTGCATATAAGTTTGTTTTTACATGCGCAATACTCAACGTATCAATATCAACAAACAGAAGAGTTCTTGAGGTCATAATAGCGCCACTAAAGACACTTTTAGGTATTTGTCTGATTGAAAATATGGGCTCATCCCATATCATTCCTGCCAACGGGGCCGCAAAATGTTCTCTGACCTTATCCCCTACAGGGCCTTTCCAAAGGTCATTCTCCATAACCACAGTCAAAGAATTAATGGCCCCTATTGAAGAAGGTTTATATGTTTTTTGGTTTTTATCCTTACAGGATATAAAAATAATTGTTGTTAAAAGTACTACTAGTGTTCCTAAGCGTTCCATTGGTTTATTTTTACGATGAACAATCACACAGTTTAAGTTTTGTGCCCGGTTTTAGATTACTACCACTAATACCGTTCCATTCTCGTAAATTTTCAATACTAATTCCAGGGTATTTTCTAGAAATGGTCCATAAAGAATCGCCTTGTTGAACAGTATGCACCTTTGAGCCATTCACAACAGTGGTTTTTATGGCTTTGGATTTAGTTTTAGCAACTGCCGCTGTGACATTTGGACTTCTAGTAAAAATAGTCAGTCGTTGCCCTATTCTTAGATTATTGCTTCGTAATCCGTTCCATCTTTTTATGTCACTTATCCTAACACGGTATCTATCTGCAATCTTACCTAAATAGTCTCCACTGCGCACCCTATATCTTATTTGGTTGTTCGCTTTTATCAATTTTGGCAATGGGCTTTCTTTAGATTTTAGCTCTTTTTCTACATGCGCATATATTGCTTGTTCGTTGGCAACAAATTTTCCCATAGCTTTTTTGGGCAATCTCAACGAATAATTTTTCCCTTCTACATAGGGAATAATATTTAATTTATAAGATGGATTAAGCACTTCTAAATCTTCCACACTTACATCTACCAATTCTGATATTTGGTCAAAAGTAATCAGGCTTTTAACTTGGATAGTATCCGTCAAAAAATAAGGGCGGTCTGCTTTTTTGATTTTTAACCCATGCTCTTCGGCATATTCAAATAAGTACATGGTCGCTAAAAAAGCAGGGAGATAACCTGCTGTTTCCCGTGGTAGGTTTCTTCTTATGTTCCAGTAGTTTTTATAGCCTCCAGACCTTCTTATGGCCTTGTTTACATTTCCTGGCCCAGAATTATAGGCTGCCAATGCCAAATCCCAATCCCCAAAAATATCATATAATTTTCTTAAGTATTTAGCTGCTGCTTTAGTAGATTTTATGGGGTCACTACGTTCATCTACATAACTGCTTACGTCCAACTTGTACATTTTTCCTGTGCCGTACATAAACTGCCATAACCCAGTAGCGCCTACTCTAGATTTTATTCGTGGGTTTAATGCAGATTCCACAATGGCCAAATACTTTATTTCCAAAGGGAGATTTTGGTTGTCCAGTTCCTGTTCAAATAAGGGAAAATAGAACTGGCTTTTTGTAAGCATCCGTTCCATAAGTCCCCTTCTTCTTGTTAGAAAAGATTTGATTACTCTTTCCAAAGATGGGTTGTAGGATATATTGAAAGGTGTTTTTTGATTTAATATTTCTAATCTTTTTTTTAGCGTTTCTGTATCTAAATCAACCGTATAAACCGAATCTTCGTCTGTGCTGGAAACCTCTGCATACATGCTATCAAAAAGCGCATCGTGGTCTGCCAGTTCTTTTAGCCAAAGGCTGTCATATTTAGCTGCTTCAAGGTTGTCTTTAAGGTTATACTTTTTTTGTCCTGCATTATTTGCTATCAAAAGCACACCATCCAAACCATTGGAAAGCTTTACAAGCGTTTCCTGTTCTGTTAGTTCTTGAATAATGGATGTAGAGTCTAATGGAATATCCTTGACTTCAACAATTTTAAGGGTATTTATGGAAAGACTATCAGTCTGTTGAGCGTTCAATACTGCTGTTACAGAAAACAAAACAATAAAGAAATGTATCTTTTTTATAGGGCACATAAGATTCGGTTTAAAACTACCAGAGTCGTTAAAAATCGTTTATTTTTCTGGAAAACTAAAATTTTTAACTTAAAAGTAATTTGTAAAATAGAAAGCCCCGTTAATCGATAACGCCCTATCTAGTCTAATATTGCGGCTATTCCAGGTAATGTTTTACCCTCTAGGCTTTCTAACATAGCGCCTCCTCCAGTAGAAACATAACTTACTTTGTCAGAAAATCCAAACTGTTTTACAGCAGCAACAGAATCACCTCCGCCTACTAATGAAAACGCTCCGTTTTGTGTCGCTTCATCAATATAATTCCCCAAAGCTTTTGTGCCATTGGCAAAATTTTCCATTTCAAAAACACCAATAGGACCGTTCCAAAGAATGGTTTTGGATTTTAAAATTACTTCTTTAAAAATTTTAAGGGTCTCTGGTCCAGCATCCAATCCTTGCCATCCGTCAGGAATTTTATCTGAATCCAATATTTTGGTTTGGGCATCATTGCTGAAATCATCCGCTGCCACAACATCAACAGGAATATGAATTTCAACACCTTTTTCTTTTGCTTGTTTTAAAATACTGAGGGCAAGTTCCATTTTATCATCCTCGCAGATAGAATCTCCTACCTGTCCTCCTTGTGCTTTTACAAAGGTATAGGTCATTCCGCCACCAATGATTAAATGGTCTACCTTGTCTAAGATATTTTCTATAATGGTAATTTTAGACGAAACTTTTGCTCCTCCCAAAATGGCCAATACTGGTTTTTCTCCAGACCTCATTACTTTGCCAATAGACTCAATTTCTTTAGCCAATAAATACCCAAAACATTTATTTTCTGGAAAAAACTGAGCTACTATTGTGGTAGATGCATGTGCTCTGTGTGCTGTTCCAAAAGCATCATTTACATAGATATCTCCTAATTTTGATAATTGCTCTGCAAAAACAACATCTCCTTTTGTTTCCTCTGCATGGTATCTTAAGTTTTCCAATAAAAGAACTTCTCCACTTTGTAGGTTGGCAGCAGCAGTTTCAGCAACTTCGCCTACACAATCATCAACAAATTTCACTTCTACTCCTATAATATCAGAAACCATATCTGCAATATGATTCAAAGACATGTCTGCATTGCGTTCTCCTTTTGGCCTTCCCATATGGCTCATTAAAATAACACTTCCGCCATCTTCTAAGATTTTAATAATTGTAGGTTTTGCCGCTTCAATTCTGGTAGCGTCAGTAACATTAAAATTAGCATCTAATGGCACATTGAAATCTACTCGGATTAATGCTTTCTTGTCTTCAAAATTAAAGTCATCTATTGTAATCATGGCATGTCTTTTTTATAGAATGGCAAATGTAAAGATTTATCAGGTGCATATAAAGACCCTTGTCTATAATTTACTATTATCAAAAGGTAATCTTTGTTATTATTTTTAACAACCTATGGAAGTCTAATGCAAAACATCAAAAAAACCTATCTTTGAAACCATGCTTTTCAATGATATTTTAGGTCTTGTCCATATTAAAAAGCACTTGATACAAAGTGCAGATGCCAGTAGAATTCCCCATGCCCAACTTTTTGTAGGACCAGAGGGCTGTGGCACACTTCCCATGGCATTGTCCTATGCGCAATATGTTATTTGCCAAAATACGAATGGTGAAAATATTGAAGGGAACGAGGCCTGTAACCTAAAGTGTAATTCCCTTTCCCATCCAGATGTTCACTTTACCTTTCCTGTCTCCAATAGTGACAAAATAAAGAGTCATGCGGTGAGCAACCACTATATGGAAGAATGGCGACAGTTTGTAAAAGAACAGCCTTATGGCAATCTTTTTGATTGGTACCAACTCATTGGAACCGAAAAAAAACAAGGACAAATAGGAGTTGATGAGGCTCATGATATTGTAAAAAAATTAGCCTTAAAATCATATGAAGGCGGCTATAAAGTGATGCTAATCTGGATGGCCGACAAAATGAACATTGCCGCGGCCAACAAACTTTTAAAATTAATTGAAGAACCTCCTGAAAAAACAGTTTTTATTCTCATTGCCGAAAATGAAGAGCAAATTATACAGACCATAAGGTCTCGTTGTCAAATACTACACTTCCCCCCATTGGCAGAAAATGTAATTGCAACTGCTTTAGAGGCAAAGGGGCTATCCAAAGAAGAGGCTTCTAAAATTGCCCATGAGGCCAATGGAAATTTCAATAAGGCTCTTGATTTAAAAAACAATGATTCTGAAGACTTGGTTTTTGAAAAGTGGTTTGTACAATGGGTTCGTAGTGCTTTTAAAGCCAAAGGAAACAAAGCCGCTATCCATGAGCTTATTTTATGGAGTGAAGAGGTGGCCAAAACTGGGCGTGAAACCCAAAAAAAATTCCTAAAGTATTGTTTAACAGTTATGCGACAGGCTCTGCTCATTAATTATAACGCTAAAGAACTGGCTTATCTGCAAATTCATGTGGACGGGTTTCAATTAGAAAAGTTTGCGCCTTTTGTACATGAAAATAATATTTTGGACATTACAGAAGAACTGGAAAGTGCTATTTACCATATTGAACGGAATGGGAATTCTAAAATAATATTGACAGACTTATCCATTAAACTAACAAGGCTTCTTCATCGGAAAGCCGCCTAAATTTTAAATTCTATTATGGAATCAATGTTAAATTATCCTGCCGAAATTTTATTGTTGCTTTTTCTGATTATCACTTTTTTACAAAGTGGTTTGGACAAAATGTTTGATTGGAACGGAAACATCTCTTGGCTTAAAGGTCATTTTTCAGCTACTTTTCTTAAGAATATGGTGCCATTTTTAGTGGCAACAATATTGGTTTTGGAAATGATTGCCGCTATCTTGTGTGTTTTTGGTGTTTATCAAATAATCATGATAGGTGATAGTACCTATGCGTTATATGGTGCAATACTATCTTGTATTACTTTGTTGATGCTTTTGTTTGGGCAACGAGTTGCCAAAGATTATGATGGAGCAAGAACCATTGCCATTTATTTTGTCCCAGCAATTTTTTTAGTGTTCCTATTGCAGTTATAAAACAAAAAACGCCAACAAATTTGTTGGCATTTTTAAAATATATTTGTATATGCTCCTTACTTCTTGTACTTATCGTTAAGGATTTTTAAGACTGCATCTGTAATGTCATTGGCTTCTGTACCATAAAGAACAGATCCGCCTTCACCTCCACTCAGAACATACGTAAAATTATTTGCCTTTCCGTATACAACAATTTCTTCTTTTACTTTACTAACAAGACTATCCATTTCTGTTTGGCTACTTTGCTGTAATGCCAACTCTTCTTGTTGTAATTGTTGTCCAATAAATTGACTTTTTTGCTGTATTACAGCATACTCTTCTTGAGCCTTACTCTGAGATAATTTCTGCGCCCTTGCTTGAAAAGCTTGTGCTTCTAGTTGGAAAATTTGAGAAATACTATCTCTCTTTTTTGCAAATGCCTCACCTCTAATTTTATATTTGGCTTCTACATCAATCTTTTCTTGATAATCGGTCATCACCTTTACGGTATTTACAAAACCAATTTTATTTTGCTGGCATGCTACTATTCCAAATAGTGCCACTGCCAAAAGTAATTTTTTCATTGTTGTTTTTTAAAGTTGTGCAAAAATAGGAAAGCTTTTTAAGAAAAGGCATTTTGCTTTCCAAAACATTGAGCAACATTGCTATAGAAAATATCTATGGTTATTTGTATTTTTAATCGATTTTAACAATAAAAGATGTCCTTTATAACCCCTGTTAAATAAAAGATGTTCTGTTGATGCCTAGTATTGGCTAACTTGTGAAGCAAACCTTCGGGAAATCGCTTTAAAATAAGAATTAGGCTTTTTTAAGCACGTATATTAATGATGAATACTCTTTGGTTCGCCACGCTTTGATATTGGACCATAATCCCACACAAAATGCTTTAATGAAATGCTGATTTCCTGTTTTATATTTTTCTGATAAAAGCGAAACATAAAACGAATCAAACACCATAGGTTTAATTTTCGTCACCTTCATGTTCTCTTTTTCAAAAAGCATTTTTATACTGTTTCTTGAAAAATGCCATAGGTGTCTGGGAACATCATAGGCGGCCCAAAAATTATTATAATATTTGGCATCGTAAGATTTAAAATTAGGGACTGCAATAATCAATGTGCCCTCATCTTCCAATAAAGAAATTATTTTTTTTATCTGATTTTCTAAATCAGGTAAATGCTCCAATACATGCCATAAGGTAATTACGTGATATCTTTTTGTTAGTGGTAATGACTCTATATTAGAAATAGTAGTCACTCCTTTTTCTTTGGCTTTGGCGCTAGCTTTTGCATTTGGTTCTATTCCATTAACAGACCAACCATTGTTTTTGGCAACCAGTAAAAAATCTCCGGTACCTGCTCCAATATCCAAAAGTGTTTTATTGGTTTTTGCGCATTGGGAAATTAAATTCAACTTCTTTTTAAGGCTGTGCTTTTTTACACTTTGGTATATCTTGTCTACTAAAGTTTCTTGAGCATCTGTATGGGAAATGTAATCATCACTTTGGTAATATGTTTCAAGGTTTTTTGGCTTGGGTTCCGTTATGAGCATATCCAAATCTTGACTGTGCATCAATTGAAACTCTTCTCCTGAAACTGAATGATCTTTAGTTTTTAAAAACGACTTCATTGTAATTATGAGTGGACAGGTATTCTTCTTTTAAAGCCCGAAGATACTTTAAAACAACTTCTCTGGAAAGTGAATTGTCATCTAAGCAATCCTTCTCAATATCATTGTACACCTCTATTGCCAAATAGTAATTTTCTTTTCTTATTTCTTCTGGGACTGCATCATTATCATCTTCAGAGTTTAGCGCAGCACTTAATGCATGGGAAAAAAAGAAATTGAAAAAATTAATCGTCTTGTCTGGAATATCAACTTCATAAAAAGAAAAGAAATATTGCTGTCCGTTAATTTTAAAAGGGACATCATCATACACATTTTCATCTTCTAATTGATATTTTATATTAACGTAGTCATAAAAATGATTGGGGTCTTTTGGGTCTTCAAAAATAAACATCTTGCGTTTGGACAAGCTTCTTTTAAACTTCTTTCCCGTGGCTACCTTATAGTCCTCTATGTTTGGGGCTATACGTAAAGGGATGCAAGATTGGACAACGAACAAGACACAAACAGCGAGTAGAAATCTTTTCATTTTTAGCTAAGTTAGAAGTTGTTCTAGCCTTATCAAAAACTACGCCAAGAAGCCCTGCTTATATTAAAAATTAAAATTGTTCCACGTGGAACAATTTGAAAATAAAACATTATGAATCTTGATTTATCTACCCATAAAAACCAAAAGCACACTTATATCGCTAGGAGAAACACCGCTAATTCTAGAGGCTTGAGATATTGTTACTGGGCGAATTGCGTTAAGTTTTTCCCGAGCTTCATAAGACAAGGATTTAAGCTTGTTATAGTCAAAACCATTAGGGATTTTTATGTTTTCCAATCGATGAAGTTTGTCTGCATTGTTTTTTTCCTTGGCTATATATCCAGAGTATTTTACTTGCACTTCAGTCTGTTCCATAACCTCTCTGTCAAAATCATTTTCCTTTGCAAAAGTGGAAACGGAATCTAATTGAAGCATATGCTTCATCGTTACTTTAGGACGAGAAAACACCTTGAACATTTTATCAGATTGCTTAACTGGAGCTGATGAAACACTTTCTAAAATAGGGTTTATATCTTCTGGGCTTACACTAGTCTTTCTAAAAAAATCAATAAAAATGTCAGAGTTTTTTTGTTTCTCTTCCATTCGAGCCAATCTTTCTTTACTAGCTAAACCAATTTCAAAGCCTCTTGGTGTTAACCTTAAATCAGCATTATCTTGCCTAAGCAATGTTCTGTATTCTGCTCTTGATGTAAACATACGATAAGGCTCTTCTGTTCCTTTGGTAATAAGATCGTCAATTAAAACACCAATATATGCTTCGTCCCTTCTAAGAACAAAAGGTTCTTTCTCATTTATTTTAAGGGTAGCATTTATCCCAGCCATCAAGCCTTGGGAAGCTGCTTCTTCATATCCTGTAGTTCCGTTTATCTGACCAGCAAAATACAGGTTATTGATCAACTTGGTTTCTAGTGTATGTTTTAACTGTGTAGGTGGAAAATAATCATATTCAATAGCGTAACCAGGTCTAAAGAATTTTACATTTTCAAAACCTTTTACAGATTTTAGTGCTTTGTATTGTATGTCTTCTGGTAGTGACGTAGAAAATCCGTTCACATAAACCTCGACTGTTTTCCAGCCTTCTGGCTCAACAAATATTTGATGACTATCCTTATCAGCAAACCTATTGATTTTATCTTCAATAGAAGGACAATATCTTGGCCCTATGCTCTTAATACGACCATTGAACATTGGAGACCTGTCAAACCCTTCACGTAACAAATCATGAACCTTTTGACTGGTATGGGTCATGTGGCAATCTACCTGGGTTGTTAAAAAAGGCGTATTGGTATAAGAAAATTTCTCTGGTATTTTATCTCCTGGTTGAGGTATCATCACAGAGTAGTCTAAAGAACGTCCATCTACTCTAGGCGGTGTGCCTGTTTTCATTCTACCACTGTCAAAGCCGTAAGCTAACAATTGCTCTGTAATACCAGTTGCAGCTACTTCACCTGCCCTACCGCCACCAAACTGTTTCTCGCCAATATGAATAAGTCCGTTTAAAAATGTTCCATTAGTAAGCACTACTGCTTTAGATTTAATGTCTATCCCCAAAGATGTTCTTACACCTATAACTTTGTCTTTCTCGACCAAAATTCCAGAAACCATTTCTTGATAAAAATCAACATTAAGTGTCGCTTCAAGTGCCCATCTCCATTCTTCAGCAAAGCGCATTCTATCATTCTGCGTCCTTGGGCTCCACATTGCAGGACCTTTAGATTTGTTCAGCATCTTAAACTGAATGGCAGATTTATCACTAATAATACCACTATATCCTCCTAATGCATCAATCTCTCTAACAATTTGTCCTTTAGCAATTCCGCCCATAGCGGGATTACATGACATTTGTCCAATGTTTTGCAAACTCATTGTAATCAAAAGGGTTTTAGAACCCATATTGGCAGCAGCAGCAGCAGCCTCGGCCCCTGCATGCCCTCCTCCAACAACAATTACATCATATTCCTTTTCAAACATAATTATTGATTTTGTTCCACGTGGAACAATTCCATCATTTCACTTTCTTTAGAGCGCATTACAGTTTTATCAGCATCTGTCTTATCATTAAATCCAAATAAGTGCAGAATACCATGAGACATAACTCGTAATAGCTCATTCTTAAAATCTACATTGTGAGTTACTGCATTTTCTCTTACCCTATCTATAGATATAAAAATATCGCTCGATATAACATTGTTGACAGAATAATCAAAAGTGATAATGTCTGTGTACGTATCATGCTTCAAATGTTTTTGATTGATTTGAAGCAAGTAATCATCTCCACAAAAGATGTAATTGATGTCTCCACAAAAATTATTCTCTATATCAAAAATTTTAAGAATCCAACTCTCAAATAATTTCTCATTATCTAATTGAAAATCTGTCTCGTAATGAAAGTTAATTATCATTTTTAAAATATAGCTTAACCTTATTTTGAAAAATTTGCTGCAAAGGTAGTGCTTGTCTATTTAAAAATTCGATTTGATTCCCATAATCATTTAAAAGCTCGGGCTTTGTAGTTATGGGATTTAGGAAGTAGTTATAATTAGTTTCACTTTTTCTTTCTTTTTTTTCACCTTGTTTTAATACAGCATTTTCTAATTTAAGCATTTGATGCTGTATAACATTCATTTTATTTATAGTACGTTGTGTAATACCGTTTTCAATAAGATCATTTTCAAAATTCTCCATCATTAGAATAAGCTTTTGAGCCAATCCCTTGTCTTGAGCATTTATCATATCCTGCAATTGGTTCTCCAACTGGTTTCTTAATTGCTGTTGTTCTTTATAGATTTCATAGATTTCCATAAGTTCTTGCTCACTTGGTTGTCCATCACCAGTGCCTCCTTGGTTTTCTCCTCCTGGTTGATTACTTTTTCCCGTCTCAGCATTCT
>Ga0256845_1002526_pt1 | contig 13160 bp, 10 predicted proteins | sample RiftiametaG_FD_189101 | JGI IMG/M metagenome (GOLD analysis project Ga0256845, IMG submission 189101) | Tube worm associated microbial communities from hydrothermal vent at the East Pacific Rise, Pacific Ocean - Riftia | ecosystem: Host-associated > Annelida > Integument > Unclassified ... | reverse complement strand
CAGCAGTGGCCCCAGTATTAACAACAGCACCTTTATTGCTAATTATGCCAGAGATTCAGGGGCGGCAACCTATGGTTGTTCTCAAGATGTGAGAGACTCAAATTTCATTAATAACTATTCTGGATTGGCATCCGATTTTAGTGGAAGTGGGGGAGCAATTAGCAGCCGTGGTGGATATTATGAAAATGTTGTATTTCAAGGCAATGGAGCACATGAAAACGGCGGTGCTTTGACCAATGCGGGTGCTGTATTAACCATTGTTAATTCTAAATTTATCGCAAATAGTTCAAAAGTTTTCGACGGAGGTGCCTTATATTCAACTTCAAAAGTGGTATTGGAGAATGTCTTATTTAGTGGAAATAAAGCCGTTGGTGGCTTTGGAAGTGGCGGTGCAATTTATCTAAAAGGATTCCATACATCTAACTTTACTAATGTCACCATGACCGACAACTCAACTAATCATGATGGCGGTGCAATCTATTTTGTTCAAGCTGATTTAATTTTGCGTAATTCAATCCTATGGAGTAATTTTAAAGCGGGAGCAAGTACCACTGCCTCATCAAGTATTTTTAAGCTTGGTAGTGGTGCTTATACCCAAACCAATAGTTTGGTTCAAAACTTTGGTATAACAGGGGTAGGTAATTTAGATGAAGATCCGTTATTCATCACAAACTTAGATACAACGAATACTATTTATCCAATAACTTTTGGCAATACCAGACTACAATATGCATCGATGGCCATAGATGCGGGTAATAACGGTTTTGTCACCAGTACAATTGACCTTGATGGCCAAGATAGAATCTTAAATACCACCGTTGATATGGGTGCTTATGAATCTAGCAGTAATACAATATCTGTAAATGTAACAGGATTGGGTGCTGGTTCATTGGTTTTACAAAATAATAGCACAGATGACCTTACATTTGATAACAATGGTACACAGGTATTTACAACTCATGTAACCCAAACAGATGATTATTTAGTAACAGTGTTTTCTCAACCAACAGCCCCAAACCAAGTATGTGTGGTCACAAATCCTACGGGAACAATAAATGGTTCAGATATTACAGTTAACGTTAATTGTACAACTTTCTATAACGTGGGAGTTGATGTATCTGGTTTAGCTGATGGCGTTACTTTATCTGTATTGAATAATACAGAAAGTCTTGATGTAACAAATAATGACCCAATTAATTTTGCTATTGCTATTATTGATGGCGGTGCTTATGATGTATCTGTTGTAACTAACCCAAGTAGTCCAAATCAGATATGTTTAATTACATCTAACAATGCCAGTGGTAATTTGGATGGATCTGATGAAATTATTACGATTGAATGTACAACTTTACAATACAATATTGGAGTTGATGTGTCAGGTTTAGCTATCGGTAATTTGGTAGATTTTGAGAATAATGGTGAAGGCTTGGGTGTATTGGCAAATGGGCAATTTAACTTTACTACAAGCTTAGATGATGGTTCAGCTTATGTTGTTACAGTGATTAGCCAACCACAGAGCCCTAATCAAACCTGCTCTGTAGTCTCTGCCAGTGGCAATATATCAGGATCAGATGTTTTGTTGACAGTTGCTTGCACTACCAATGAATACTATGTTGGTGGCATAGCCTCAGGTTTGGCCAATGGCAATTCAGTAGAGCTTTCACTTGGAGCAGAAGATCTTGTGGTTAATAACAACATAGAATTCGTTTTCAATAATCCATTAACTGACAAATCTAATTATACCGTTACAGTAACATTACAACCAACAACTCCGAATCAAACATGTGATCTGGTTAACCCAACAGGGAACATTGCTGGGGATGATGTGGATAATTTGGAAGTTCATTGCACAACCAATAGTTACTTTGTTGGTGGTACAGTGACAGGATTACATGCTGGTAACAACTTGGTTATTCAAAATAATAGTACAGATAATTTAATAATTTCCAATAGCGGCGACTTTGATTTCCCCACTCAAATCGAAGACCAACAAAGTTACAATGTCAGCATACTCAATCAGCCAAACAACCCGATACAACCTTGTATAATTAGTAATAACAATGGCAATGTATCAGGCAATCACATCATAAATGTTTCTATTGTTTGTGAATTTGGTGATGATTTGATTTTTAGAAATGGTTTTGAGTAAATCTTATTGTTTCGATATTGATAATTGGTTTTATAGTATTAATTGAATGTGCTATTACAGCTTATTACTATTAAATATTTTTAAACTGCTGTAGTTAAATGACTACAGCAGAGTATCCTACATATGCTGATTATTGAGTATTATGGGACTTTTATAACGGTCATAAAAGGCAAGTCTAACGCAGCATTTGATGAGAAAAATGGTATCCACCCTGGCGCATTTGGGCGAGAATCAAAAAAACCATCTCCTTCGCTATAAGTATCACCTGTCTCTGCTTTAGCTAAACCGCATGATCCTGTTGGGTTTCGTAATACAATACTTATTTGTTCTCCGGCTATTAGGGTTAAATTTTCTTTAAAGCTAAAATATCTAAATGACGAAACTACATGAGAAAATCGGGTGGCTGAAATTTTCCGTTTTGCTAATATGGTATTTCCTGGTATGCCACTTATTACATCCCGGATTTCAATTATTAGTTTACCTGATTCACATGAAACGGGTAAGTACACTCCCTTTAGGACACCATTTTGGCCTACTGTAATCGTTTGCGCTAATTTCTGTTCACTACTTCCTCCAATTGCATTGGTTGATGAATCATCAACCAATGGTTGCATCTGGTCTATGAATTTTGCAGCATGAACATCGGTTAATGAGGTGATTATTATTAAACAACTTAATACTATTAAATGAATTTTGTTTTTCATATATTTACTCCTAGTTAAATAAAAAATTGTGAGAGATTCTAGATTAATCAATTTGAAAATATCAAACTCTCAATTATATAATACGTAATAACATAGAAATTTATGACATGTAAAACAATAAAATTTAAAATTATTTTATTGCTACCTTCTAATTGGAATGTACTAATGAGTGATTAGACATTGGATAGACTTAATTAAACACAACAATCTAAATAGCTACCTGCTGTCAGCATTATTTTAACCTACAAAACCCTTTAAACTGCCAATGGTAATGAAAATGAAAACTGCGTACCATGGTTTAGTTGGCTTTTAACTCGAATTTTTGTATGGTGAATTTCTAGTATTTTCTTCACTATTGCCAGTCCTAATCCTGATGATGCACTTGAGTCACTGGAAGTATTTTCTGCACGATAGAGGCGATTAAAAATATTGGGCAATTCGTGCTCACTGATGCCACGACCGTTGTCACGGATGATGACATTAAAGCCCTTATTCTTATTCTCAAGCTTAATGAGTACTTTGCCGTCTTGTGGGGTATGTTTAAGGGCGTTGCCAATTAAGTTTTCCAATACCCTTTGCATCAGCCCGATATCGGCTGATACATTGGTATTGCCTTCTAGTAATTCTAGATTAAGGTCTATGTTTTTTTCTTTTGCCTGATGTGTAAATTCCATGCTCACATCCTGAATCAATTCAGCCATAGAAAAAGCTTCTAGTTCAGGTTTTATGGCATTCGAATCAAGTTTGGACAATTCAAATAAATCATTAATCAATATACCCAATCGACTACAATGTTTACGGGCTATGGATAAATATTCTTTGGTGGTTTGTTCATCCATGTCATTTTGTTTTATCAATAAGGTGTCTAAATATCCTTGCATGGATGCCAATGGAGTGCGTAAATCATGAGACACATTGGTGATTAAGTCTCGGCGGGTTTGGTCTGTATTTTTAATTTGTTCGAGTTGGTTTTCTATTCGGGTAGACATGTCAGAAAACGCTTGGTTTAATTGTTCTATTTCATCACCGTCATAAATTTTATTTGTAATACCTGAAGATTGTTGGAAATGAATGACTTTATTTCTGAGTGTTTTTAATGGACGAGTTAACTTCATTAACATTAAACTACCAATAAAAAAAGCCAATAAAATGACGGCAACAATAGCTGATAATGCCAATTTCATGATGTAATTTTTACCGATATTGTTGGCCAGTTGTTCGTATTTTTGTCCGCCAAGAATGGCGTAAATATAACCTTCTTGAACGCCATTGTTTACTATCTTTGCAGCAGAAAACGCCTTGTTGTTGTTTGGGCTTCTTGGGTCTTTGTTCAATAAAGGACGTTTAGAGTCAGCCCTTAGAAATTCATGGATGGGCTGTAAAGAAACTTGATTGAGTAATACAGAATCCACAGGTAAGCTGTGGCTTAAAATCTTACCGTCGTTGTCTAATAAATAAACTTCTACAGTTGGATTGATTACCATTGAACGTTGGGCTAATTTTTTTAGTGCTTTTTCATTGTAAACACCGTTTTCTATCAATGGTTCTTCAGCGGCAACATACATGGCGATTGATCCATTGAGTCTTTGGGTTATTTCTAGGTTATATTGAACTGTTGAATACCGGGTTATTAAACCCAAAGAAATACCGATTAATATAAACAGACCGAGCAACAGCAATGATAGTTTTTTATTTAAGGATTTCATTTCAATTTATTTTTTGGGCGATAAATTTATAGCCCACCCCCCAGATTGTTTTAATGAATTTCATGTCATCAGGATCGGTTTCAATTTTGGCTCGCAATCGGTTCATATGGGAATTAACTGTATGTTCATAACCTTCATGACCATACCCCCATACTTGATCGAGTAATTGTGAACGTTTATAGACTTTTCCTGGGTTTGATGCAAAAAAGTAGAGTAAGTCAAATTCCTTTGCCGTTAGTTCAATTTCTTTGCCTAAAAAAATAACCTTGCGTTCTTCGGTAATGATTTCTAATCCTTTAAATTTTAATACTTGATTTTTGTTCTTGGCGCTATAACCCGTGGTGACATCAAACCGGCGTAACAAGGCTTTTACACGGGCAACCAATTCATTGATACTAAAAGGTTTGGTTAAATAGTCATCAGCTCCTATTTCTAAGCCAAGTATACGGTCAAGCTCAGTTGACTTTGCCGTGAGCATTAAAATGGGCGTGTATTGACCCTTGGCTCGTAATTGTTTACAGATTTCCAATCCATTCATTCCTGGCAACCTTAGGTCTAATATTATGGCATTCCATTCTCTATCCAGAGCCATTTGCAGTCCTTTTATGCCATTACTGGCGATTTCTACTTTGTCACAAATTTCAGACAGATGTAATTTTACTAATTGGGCGATGTCAAATTCATCTTCAATTATTAATATTTTGCTTTTAATTTTATTTAACCCTTGTTATATAATTTTCATTGTATACTATAAATATAAAAAGTTATCACAAAATAATAACATCGTATAATACATGTGTTCTTTAATAGATTAAAAAATAAATTTATGTTTTTGCAGTCATACATAGGACTGTGTGTCTATTTAAATGATAAACTTACTTAGTGGTTTCGAGTGATTATGGGTCTGTAAAAAGTTAAATGACGATAAATTATATAAAATATGGTTGATAAAAATAATATTAAAACAAACGAATCGACAACTGCTGATTCGATTGGTGGTGCTCGAGATCTGTTAAACCAAATATATTTAGGATTTTGTCATGGGTTGAAACCTTTAATGATTTCTTACTTTGATGCCATTGATGATATTCTTTTTGAAATGGCAGAAAAAGCAGGGTCAGATAAAAAGCAAAAGCTCTATTTTGAATCCTTAAAGTCAATCCGCATACATAAATTTAATGTTCTTTCATCTTTTCTGGGGTCAATAAAACAAGTTTTCAACTTATTTGAAGAAAAAGAATTTGAATATTTTGAAGAGAAAGTTACTACAGCCACTAAAACAACGGATTCAGATACTGCACCTTTTGATAAAAATGATGTTGATGAAAAACTCACCCAAAATAGTTTGATTCATAAATTTGAAATTTCTTACAAAGACCAATTGTTTATTTTTGATCGTCAATTTTCAGAGTTAATTAGTAGCTCATTAAGACCCCATTTCGTTCCTGTTGGCCCCTATGTAATCGTTTCAATGTTTGCTAAAAGCATTAGGTTGTTGCATTTGGATTTAAATATAAAGCTTATTTTGTATAAACATTTTGAATTAACTGTTATGACAAAAATTAAAGGCCTTTACCAGCAGATAAATCAACAATTTATTGACAGTAAAACTGTAGCAGATGTATTGCCCCGCTCATCAACTGCATACTCTGCCAAAGGAACTAAACACGTACCTAAAGTTATTGCCACGCCAAAAATGACAGCAAGTAGTCGTTTTACTATTGATGAAAAGACAATTATCAAAGAACTAAATTCGTTATATCAAGAATTATTTAATGACAAAAAAAAAGACAATGAAGTAACGCCTTTAGTTATTCAGAAAGCTCTGATGGTTCAGTTAGAGCGTATTCAGCTCAATGATAATCGTCGTGCTAATCACCATGATGTCGATACAATAAATTTGATGACAATGTTATTTCAACTAATAGCAGAGGATGAAAATATTCCAGAATCAATTCAAAAAGTTGTGGTAAAGTTACAAATTCCTTATTTAAAAGCTGCGATTAAGGATAAGGAATTTCTTGGAGATAAACATCACCCTGCAAAAAAATTGCTAGAGTTTATTGCAAAAACTTCTATTGGTTGGAGTATGAAGTTAGATGCAGACATGGAGTTTATAAACAATATAAATATTACTGTTAATAGCATAGTAGAAAAGAAAAACCTAACCACTGCATTTTTTGATTCTGTGCTTAAGAATTATCAGGAATTCATCAAAATCCAAAAAAATGATTTTGAGAAGGAGCAAGAAAGAATAAAAATTAAAGAAATGGGTCGAAACAAGATTGCTTATGCCATGAAAACGGTTGATGCACTACTTACTCTCAAATTAGAGAATGTTACGATGCCAGCTGAAATTAAAAGTATCGTATTGGGACCATGGAAAAACTTGTTATCCTTGTTATTGGTCAGATATTCAAATACTTCGAAAAAATACCTACGCATGGTCACATTTATAGATGATTTGATAAAAGTTGTGGAATCGAAGCAATTCAACCTGATTATTAAAACTAATATCGAAAAATTACTCGAAATTTATCAGGAAGGGTTGGAGCTAGTTGCATACAATGGAGATGAGTTAATAAAAAGAAAAAACAATTTTAAACAAAGTTTGTTAAAAATACATAAACTTGATGAAGACAGTAAAAATAAACTGATTGAAGAAAATGAATTGTTAAATAAAGTTAAAACAAAAACATACGGTAAGATTCCCAAATCATTTAATCAATCTGAAGAATCAACAAAGACAATAATCCCTGATTTTAAGGGCTTTAGCAAAGAAGATGTGAAATTGCTAGAGATGTTTAAATTGGGTATTTGGGCAGAATTTCCACGGCCTAATAACAGTCCTGTTAAAGCACAGTTATCATGGATTAGCCCAAGTTCAGGTAAGTACATTTTTGTTAACTCCAGGGGTTTAAAAGTCACAGATAAAAATTTGAAACAATTGGTTTCCGGATTGAAAGATGACAGTATTATTCTTTTAGATTAATACCCTAACCCCCGATATAGAAAACAAGATGCCACCCAAGAAATCTTCAAAAACCTTGCGTATGACGCCAGAAAAAAGTGGGCAGATACCAAACACTTAAACATAAAAAATTAATAATTTCACATAAAATGAAGCGTACGCTGGAAAATGAGTTGCAAGCAACTCAACAGATTAGATTAAACTATTTGTTGATGAAACGGGAACGGGCTATTATCATAAAACATAACAGACAATTAGGTGCTACATATAATGTTTAATTACATTATGTTATAGCTCGAATTGACTTGCGAATATAACTTGAGGCTCTGGGAATGATAACACCCATTTTACAGAATCGATACCTATATGATTTGAATTTGTACCAAAAAATCCAGCATCTTCAACGTAATAGACAAAAGCAATTCTGCCATCGCCATTGACATCAGTTTCAAATCGGCCCCAACTAATTAAAGGATAACCTTCTGGAGCTTCTTCAGCAGTGGTTAAGTCTTGATTGATGACCAATAATGTTTCACTGAAATCTCCAAAACCATCAGAACAGTTGCCTGTGTTGATATCACCTGTAGGGCTATAAACCAAATAGAGTCGGTCTGGGTAAACGTTGAAATTATTGCTAGATTTAACCGATCTAGAAAAGAATGAAATTGACTCTACATCACCCAAATCAGGCATGATGAGGAAGTTGCATATGGTTCCAGAGATTCCTTCTTCGCCACCAGTATTATTAAAATTGGCTGCTATATATGCATCAGCTCCACCATTTTGAGCTGAGAAAATATTGGCTTTCCCTTGAAACCAACTTGTAACCCCAATGGGGTTTGATTGATTTGACATAGACCATCCTGGAAGATTGATGATGTTTTCAAATCCTTGGTCTGTTGCAGTTGTTTGTGCAATAGTTATGCTTGATATAAATAAATTACACAGCAGTAGAATGAGTAAATGACGTTTTATCATAATTTATGAATTGTTGAACAATAAAGTGGATTGTATAATAGACGTCTTTACACTACTAGTGAGATGAGTAAAAATATCTTAAATTTATCATGTTTTATTGTTATAGGTGCTTAATTGCTATTTGTTAAGGTCAAGATATTGAAGTTGTGCTGTGGTGATTCGTGTAATTCCCGATAAATCTTTGTGCGACTTAACATGATTATAATGATTTTCAATTAAACAAGATTGCACTGACTGAAATTGGCTGTAGCCATGTTCAAGAATAATAATACCATTATTCGTTAAATAATTTTTTGCCGTTTTAATTATATGAAACAAATCGGCTAGTCCATTGTTTTTTGCCGTTAGGGCACTGATAGGCTCAAAAGACAAGTCGGTTAAATGTTTGTCACCTTCGGCAACATAAGGAGGATTGGCAACGATAAAATCAAACTTTTCGTTTTTGATGCTCTCAAACCAATCACTTTGAAATATGTTTGCATTTTTTAATACGTATTTCTGTTGGTTGAATAGTGCAACTTTTATACATTCCTTTGAGAAATCTATACCCACAATTTTTGCCAATGGTAATTCTTGTGCGAGACTTAGTGCAATGGCACCACTGCCTGTACCTAAATCTAATATTTTTCCAGCAAAGTCTTTATTTGTTTTAGCGAGTACTAACTCAATGATTTGTTCGGTTTCGGGTCGGGGGACCAAAGTGTGTTGGTTGACTTTTAAATCTAATGTCCAAAACGATTTGTTGCCAGTGATATAAGCCAATGGTTTTCCATTTAAACGTTGTTTTGAAAATTCTTTTACAAGTTTGTTTTGTTGCTCGCTTAGTTCATTGTCATATATAAATAAACTGGCTGTATTAATATTGAGGACATGGCAAAGGATTAAATCGATTTCTCGTTTATTTAGGTTAATGCTATCGTATAATTTTTTTATTGATGTGTTGGTTGTCATTATTGGCAATAAAAAAAGGCTGGAAATCCAGCCTTGATTTGATTAATTATTAGTAAGATAATTATATAAAAATCTTTTATGTTTTAACTAAAGTTATTTTTGGAAATGGTGTCAGCCTTAATTTTGTGTGATTTATTATCAAATGATAAGGACTTGATAACATCAGCATTTCCTTCAAAGCTTGAGGTAAACATGATGCGATCCGATTTCTGTTGTACATTTATTTGTTGACTCATTTCTGGAGTAATAAAATAAACGGCAGTAACAATGGCAGCCGTTGCAATGGTTGGTTTAAACCAATTGAAGATAGCTTGTGTGAACTTTGGTTTTAGGCTTAATTTAATATCGCTTCCTATGGCTTGTGACCAATCCTGTAGCTGATTCATGACCTGATAACTGGCACTTATTACAGAGTTGTCTGCTATTTTCTCTACATCAGATAAGCGTTTGTCTGATGCATCAGTAGAAGCATACAAATCATTTATATTGTTATCAACATCAGTATTTTTACTGTTTTGAAACATTTGAGCTAATTGTTGTTCAGTTAATTTCATATTCAATTCCTAAATCTTTTAATTTATCTTTTAAAGCAGCCATCGATCTTTTAGATAAATTTTCTGCTTTATAAAAAGACCATCCAGTCATATCACTGATTTCTTTAATCGAAAAACCTTGCAAACGGAGTTTGACTGCAATCCTTCGACTTTCTGGTAAAGTCTCAATAACTGTCAAAACACGCTGCATCAAATCAGCATTTTCCAGTTGTTGAACTGGTTCTAAAGCATCTGAAACCAAATCCGGACGGTAATCAAATTCATCCTTTTCATCGGGTATGGTTGTTTCATTTGTATGCTTTTGGTTCTTACGTGCTAAATCAATAATGATGTTTGCAGTTATCCTGTATATATAGGACGAGATGTTTTCTATTTCACGGTCATTTTTTATCAGGTTTAATAACTTAATACTGACTTCTTGTTCGACATCATCTGCAGTGACTCCTTTAACTTCAGGGCGTAACACAGAAACGGCCTTTACAATCAAATTATGGTGACTGGCAAAAATTTTATTAATTTGTGTTGGTGTAAGACTCATTATTTAAGATTCATTCCATGAAAGCGCATTCATTATGACACCTTTTGCTTGTTGTAATTTGTGGTGTTTACTTGCGTCAAGGGCTGATTTCCCAGCTTTGTTAGTAATCGCTGCTATTGCTCCTGACTTGATAATTCTGTGAGCAATCGAAGCGATATTTCTGTCATCTACTTGATACTTGTATTTATGGGTACCACACAGTATCATTAGTGCAGTATCGCCTTTATAATCTTGGGCATTTATATCCATTCCGTGGTCTAATAAAAACCGGATAGATGTTTTTGCATTATTTACATTGTTATAATATTCAGCAGCCAATGCAATAATGTGCAGTAGGTTTTGTTGGTATTTGTTGGTTATAAATACATCTGCTCCACTTCTGTACAAAATACTGAGCATAGCATCATTCCACTGCGCTGCAGCTATGGTTGCATAACTATAGTTTGATGGGCCTAGTGCATTGACATCGGCACCATTATCTAATAATAAGCCAGCTACACGGCGGCAGTTGCCAATGATGCTAGAGGATAAAGCTGTGCTACCATTGTGAGAACGAATCTCCATATCAGCTTCTTGTTGTAATAAAAATGATACCACGGCGCGTCTCGAGTGACCACATGCACGTATTAAGGCTGTACAACCTTTGTTGTCTGTACAATTAATATCAATGCCTTCAATTATCATGCGATTTAGTCCACCAAGGTTGCCAGTTTTTGCGGCATGAAACCATTCTTGTTCGTTGGATTTTTTTATTTTTGTTACAAAAGCAATCGGAGTGCTTTTGATTTTATTGACTGAAGTTGGTTTGGTTTCTTCGGTTTTATTTGGATTAATGGTCGGTTCAACTCGTTTGTTAGGGATGGCCGTGTTTGGCGTATGTGTTGTGAGATCGTTCTTGGTTATTCTATCTGTTGTAATTTCGGGCTCTTTCACAGGAGTCGATTCAATTTTTTGTTTAATTTGATAATCATTTGAAAAAAAAGGTAATTCAATTTGGTTGACATTATTTAAGTGTTTTTCAATCAGTCTTGAAATCTTTGGGTGTTTTTGTTTGGCAATTAACCAGGCTGATTTTTTGTTTACATCACGGGTTTCTGGGTCCGCTCCACCTTCTAGTAGCATGATAACTATGTCATCTATTGGTGATTTTTGTTTTAATTCGAGAATGAGAGCAGTTTCATCTTGGTTGTTTGTCTGATTAATATTGATTTCACTGCTTAGCAATAACTCAACGACTTTTTTGTTTTTTGAATGTAGTGCATCCATTAATGCGGTGTTACCTTGACGGTCTTGCAAATTAATATTGGCACCATTGTCGATGAGTTCTTTCGCTTTATTGAAATGACCTAATAAACACACAGTCATCAAAGCCGTTCGGTTTTGTTGATTCAAGATGTTTGCATCTGAATTAAGTTTTAATGCCGTAGTTATTCCTTGTGTTAGGTCTTTTTTGTGCTGGCAAGCAGAGATTAATATCGGTTTATTGGTGTGAGAATAGAGGTAATTATTATCAATTAAGGCTTCAGAGGTTTGCCAATGACCATTCTTTAAAGCAATGGCCAATACTGAATTTTGTCTTTCATCAAGAATATTTGTTTCATCAATACTTTCAAGGGCATCAATTAATTGCTGAGTTTGACCCATTTGACAGCATTTAAATATGTGGTTGATTTGTGATTTTGGCACTTGTAATCAGTAGTTGATAAAACAATGACCATATTAAATATTTATCAACTCATTGTCTATTCAAAGCCATCATTCTAGTACTAAAAGATAATTTCTGTAGTTGCGATACACATTTAAAAGAGGGGATCTTTTAGATTTGTCCAAGATTATTTTAAGTTGTTTTAGGTTTGAGACTTCTTTTTTATTGACAGATGTAATTAAATCTCCACTCCTTAATCCTTGATTCCATGCATAGCTACCCCGTTCAATCTCATCAATTAAAACCCCTTGATAGTTGTTTTTTAATCGAGCAGGAAGGTTGATAAAGTGAGCACCTGTCAGTTTTTTGTGTAAATCAAAACCAGCAAACTCCTTGCGATCAAAGTTGTTGATTGTCGTTGTGGTGGTTTTGTTTATATCGTTGCGCAAATAATTGATTTGTATTTTTGTGTTCAATTCAAATAAGCCTTCTTGGTTATCAAAATCATGCTGGTTTTTGACTCTATTATTGTTTAAATTGATTATGATGTCACCTGCTTGTAAACCTGCAAAATGTGCAGGAGAGTCTGGTTCAACATCTGTCACAATCACGCCACTGTTCTGGTCGAGATTAAAAGCTCGGGCCAAATTTGCAGTGATGTCTTGTACTTCAATACCCAAGGAACCCCTTCTAACCTGTCCAAAGGTAACCAATTGGTTCATGATTCTATTAGCCAGTGATGATGGGATGGCAAAACCAATGCCAACATTCCCTCCACTAGGAGAATAAATGGCGGTATTGATACCAATTAATTCACCGCGTAAATTTATCAATGCGCCACCAGAATTACCAGGGTTGATAGAAGCATCGGTTTGAATAAAGTTTTGATAACCCATGCCTCCTATATTGGTTCGTCCCAAGGCACTAACAATGCCTGAAGTGACAGTTTGGCCTAAACCATGGA